>Ga0268246_10001010_pt1 | contig 10821 bp, 12 predicted proteins | sample AgamicOrSfe_FD_200242 | JGI IMG/M metagenome (GOLD analysis project Ga0268246, IMG submission 200242) | Agave microbial communities from Guanajuato, Mexico - Or.Sf.e (v2) (version 2) | ecosystem: Host-associated > Plants > Phyllosphere > Phylloplane/Leaf | place: Guanajuato, Mexico | collected...
GGAACATGATCAGTCTGACATTCGGTGCAACACTGGCAGAGTTGACCTCATTGGAACAACTCCTCAGCACGATGATGACAGGACGCATGATCTCGGATGTCGTTGTCACCAAGCTGTGGCAGATATATGGTGTCCAGCGGAAAGAGATTTCCAAAACTCAGCGGAGAGGTGCCATTGTCGTGCTCAGTATGCTTGCCTTGGCAGATGCCCAGATCGTGGTAAAAGAAATGGAGACCATGCTGAGGATTGGTCTGGGCAGTCACGGCCGCGCTGATCTTGGCCTTGCAAAGCATACCTGCATTGCCCTCGCACGCATCAAGCCTACTGGGAGGAAAGCAAAGGCGGCAGTGGCGCCAGCCAGACTCGCAAATGACCATGCTGTCATACTCAAATTGGGAGCCATGGTTGAGATGGAATCTAACAGCAAAGAGTGGTATGGTGTTGCTGAGCAAGCTATCGGTGCTATCTACACTTTGTCTAAGCACCCGGATATCATCTGCTCGGAGATCCTTCGAAAGAAAACCAAGCAGGTATTCCAGCGAAAAAAACAGCCAGCTCAGGACGCCGATGGCGACACCGAGATGATGATGGACGACGTCCCTGACGAAGAAGAACAGCCGACCGAACCAACAAGCACTCAGAAGCCCGCTATGGCACTAGCTCAGCTGCTCTTCGTTGTTGGCCACGTTGCGATCAAGCAAATTGTGCATCTTGAGCTGTGCGAGCTCGACTTCAAGCGTCGGAAAGCTGAAAAAGAGAAGTCGAAATCTGCTGCCAATGCGTCTCCGACAAAGAAGAAGTCCGAAGATGAGAACGAGCTGGACCTCATCGGTGGTACCACTGAAGACGACTTCACAGAAGCGATCCAGCACATCCGCGAACGCGAGATCCTTTACGGCAAGACATCCCTACTCGCGAACTTTGGGCCTCTGGTAACGGAGATCTGCTCCAACAATACAGCTTACAACGATCCGAACCTCCAAGCAATTGCCACTATCTGCATGGCGAAGCTGATGTGTGTCTCATCAGAGTACTGCGAAACAAATCTGCCACTTTTGATTACAATTCTTGAGCGGTCGAACGATGCCATCACAAGGAGCAACGTTGTGATCGCGCTCGGAGATATGGCGGTCTGCTTCAACCATCTCATCGACGAGAATACAGATGTCCTCTACAGACGATTGAACGACCCTGACGTCTCGGTCAAGCGGACGTGTCTGATGACGTTGACCTTCCTCATTTTAGCTGGACAAGTCAAGGTCAAAGGTCAGCTTGGTGAAATGGCGAAATGTCTCGAGGACGACGACAAACGCATAGCCGACCTTTCCAGGATGTTCTTCACGGAGCTCGCGACCAAGGACAATGCTGTCTACAACCAGTTTGTTGACATGTTCTCCACGCTTAGCGCCGACGATAAGCTGGAGGAGGAATCCTTCAAGAAGATCCTCAAATTCCTCTCTTCGTTTATCGAGAAGGTTAGTCTTGGTCTTTTTTGCCTTTATGTCCATCAATTTCGCTAATACTCCTGCAGGACAAACATGCCAAGCAGCTGTCGCAGAAGCTTGCTGCAAGGCTCACGCGTTGTGAGGACGAGCGGCAGTGGAATGATGTTGCCTATGCTCTGTCGCTACTGCAGCACAAGGATGAGGAGATCCAGAAGACCCTCAGCGCTGGGTTCACTATCGTCCAGAAGGCGTAAAGGCAGTACCGGTGACGACGATACCCTTGACGATGTAACGAGTTCCTTTCTTCCAGCTCTTCTTTCTTGTATGTTTATAGGGCGGTTTGCTTGGCTTCGAGTCTGATAGCTTCACGTATATAAAGCCTTATCATCTGGGAAGTCTTCCATGAACGGCGGATGTGGTACTCCCACCGTCGGAATCTTCGCCGTGCCTTCCCTGACATACAGCACCAGTCGAAATGCGCTGCTTCCATTCAAATAATACCTATACAGTCTTTTACTCCTCAAAAACCCCAGTCTCTCATACAGTTTCAAGCTAGCCGTATTCGAAACCTCCGTCTCCAGCGCAATCTCGTCCGCTCCCGCCTCAATCATCGCATCAATACTCAGCGCCACCAACTTCGTCGCAATGCCCTTCCCCCGATGTGACGATGCGACTGCCAGCATGCCAATATACCCGCGCATCGGCCCGCCGCGATGTTGCTCCAGCTTGGAGACTACGGCACCGATGAGCACGGTTGGGTCGGTGCTGGAGAAGGCGAGGAAACAGAGGGAGGGCCATTGGTGCAGGAAGTAGCGGTAGCAGTAGATGCTGTAGGGTTCGGAGAGGTCACCGGAGATGAGTCTTTGGATCAAGGGAAGGTGGAGGGGTTCGAGGGAGGGGTTGTAGGGGTGGATGTGGACGCTGGAGGAGAGGGGAAAGTGCGAGGCGCCGGGTGTGAGTGTGCTGGAGGATGGAGAGGTGGGATTGGGTTGAGGGACGTCGTTCGAAGGACGATGCGCGTCCGCGACTGCGGCGACGGCTGGATTGCTTGGTTGTAAGGAGCTCGATGCCACGCTACCGCCATCAAAGCTGCTCATGGTAGTTTGGTGTGTTTCAGATGTGGTCTCAAGATTGTTTCGAGGATGTCCAATGCTCTCATCAACACGTGCTTCGCGACATTGATGCCCCGAGATAGCAGAAACAACATCTTGAAGTTCATGTGTTTGACTCTTTCCATCTCTTATCTTTTCTGCCCGTGTTGACTGAATTGAGATACTCGCAGCATGTCAGGCCTCAGGCGCCGCATATTTGGCCCAAGTGACGACGATTCTTCCCCTGCCAGTACTCGAGCACCAAGCCCCGCGCCAGCAATACGGGCGCGCTCAGCCGATAATGATGGCGCCGCCGACAGTGAGGAGGCGGACCTGGTCAGCGTGCCTCTGGCGAAGCTAGAAAGTCTTAACAGCTACGTCACGGATACAGCAGACAAGCTCAAGTCGCGATCGAAACATGGGAAGGGCATCAAGAAACGATACATCTTTGGTCTCGGCGGCATCTTCGGTCTATTGCTGGCGGGCTTCTTCGCCGCAAATGAAGCAGATGTCTTTGATCTGAGCCAATTGCAACACATGAACCTGGATAGCATCATCGATGTCCTTCCGGCTGGGTTGATCAAAGACGCGCACGAGCTACAGGTATGGCGTGCACCGGACTCTCCCGTCTTGAACCACACTGATGTCAAGAAGGACGCTTACATGGCTTTGTCCGCTTTGACAGAAAAAAGAAAGAGATACCGTGTCGTACGACTCGTTCGCCGTGGGGCTCGCCGTGCAGGCAGAAGGGATCGAGGCTACGCACCCTGTTATTATGATACCAGGCGTCATCTCGACTGGACTTGAGAGTTGGGGAACTGGACCGGAGTCGAGGAAGTACTTTAGGCAAAGATTATGGGGCAGTTGGAGTATGATGAGAGCCTTGGTGCTGGACAAGGCATCGTGGAAGAAGCACATTATGCTCGACCCTAAGACTGGCCTGGATCAGCCAGGCTACAAGGTCCGCGCATCACAAGGCTTCGACGCAGCAGACTTCTTTATTACCGGATACTGGATCTGGAATAAGATACTAGAAAACCTTGCCACGATCGGCTATGATCCGTCCAACGCCTACACCGCGGCGTACGATTGGCGGCTGTCCTATGGCAACCTCGAAGTACGAGATCAATACTTCAGTCGACTCAAGACACACGTCGAGACATCCGCACGCATTCAAGGCAAGAAAGTCGTCCTCCTCTCCCACAGCATGGGTTCACAAGTCCTGTACTATTTCTTCCACTGGGTAGAAGCAGAAGGCCCTGGCTTCGGCAACGGAGGCCCATCCTGGGTCAACGACCACATCGACAGCTGGATCAACATCTCCGGCTGCATGCTCGGCGCACTCAAGGACATGCCCGCAGTCCTCAGCGGCGAAATGAAAGATACCGCCCAACTCAACGCCTTCGCTGTCTACGGCCTCGAGAAATTCCTCTCTCGCCACGAACGCGCAGAGATCTTCCGCGCCATGTTCGGCATCTCCTCCATGCTCCCCATCGGCGGCGACGCCATCTGGGGAAATGCCACCTCCGCCCCCGACGACCTCCCCGACCAAGCTGTCAGCTACGGCAACTTCATCACCTTCCGCTCCCCTCCCAACGCTAATTCCAGCGGGCACGTCCAAAACCTCACTGCAGGCGCCTCACTTCCCTACCTCTACGCCAACACCGACCCCTGGTACGCCGCCGCCATCCAAACAAACTACTCCCACGGCGTCGCGCACACCGAGGCCGAAGTCGAGGCGAACCAGCACCTCCCGCATAAATGGATCAACCCGCTCGAAACAAGATTACCGATGGCGCCGAACCTCAAGATCTACTGCTTCTACGGCGTCGGCAAGCCCACCGAGCGCGCCTACTTCTACCGCGAAGACACGGACGTCCTGACCAAGACGAACGTCACCATCGATACCGCGTACTCGCCCCCGCCGGAAGACGTCGGCGGCATGAGTATAGACCACGGCGTTGTCCTTGGCGAGGGCGACGGCACTGTGAGTCTGCTCAGCAGCGGATACATGTGCAACCGGGGGTGGCGACTGAAGCGGTATAATCCCGCTGCGGCGCGCATCACGGTGGTGGAGATGGCGCATGAGCCGGACCGGTTTAGTCCGAGGGGAGGACCTAATACGGGGGATCATGTGGATATTTTGGGGAGGAGTAGTTTGAATGATCTGATTTTGAGGGTTGCGGGGGGGAGGGGAGATGGGATTGAGGAGGAGGTGGTTAGTAGAATTAGGGAGTATAGTGATAAAGTTGAGATCAGGGGCGAGGAGGTTGATGTGAGGAGGGAGATGGGCGGGGAGGTTAAGGCGGAGGCGGGAAGTGGTATGGTTGTGGAGGTGGGAGACTTGTAGGATTATGTATGTTTTAGGGATATCAGATACGGTACCAATAGATCCTTCGGGCAGATGCATAACCAGATTGCTCTACGGCACTCTCCTCAACCTGCGCAAATACTTTCCCTCCTATCAGTATACAGACAAGATCGTTGTTTGAGAATGATAGACAGTCTGAGTACCATAAGTTTCCCTGACCACTTGGGCACTCTCCGAACCCCTTCACTACACCAATCCTGACCTCAGAATCTAGTAATCATCCACTATCTCGAAGCGCTACTGCAGCGATTCCCGGTCCCAGGCTCCCAGCATAAGATGTCATCACATCCAACACACTGCAGCAGTCCCGAGTAAAAGCTGCCTACCGCCTCTCGATATCGTCCAGTCCCACCAGTGGAATGCATGGTCTAGAGTGGCAGAAGAGTGGTAAAAGGAAGTGCATGCGAAAGGAAGTGCAAAAAGTGCACGCAAAAAAGGCAAAAAAATGGTCGACATACAACAGCTGAAATTCGCTGGTGGTCACCCACCCAACTACTACGCAGCCGGTAGAATGCTTAAGTACGCCAGAGCGGACGGGATGGCCTGTTCTCATTCTCCTATGGTCGTATGTGCTCGGGACTCATTTTGCAGATAACAAGAATGCTCACTGTGCAACATGGATACTGGGTAATTGTGGACGTGTGGACGAATGGCGACTTCCTTGGCCGACACCAAAGTCGATCGCTGGGAACGCCGCCTCACACCACCAGGCATTGGCAACCGTTAGACACTAGAAGACGCTACAAGGCGCAATGGAAGAGTAAGAAGACGTCGCATATGACGCCAGGTCTATATCTATTCAGCAGCATGGACTCCTCTATAGTTCCTGCTTCCTCACTGGACGGCCCTGCTCTGTTTCTAGATCTATCTTCGCTTTCCTTCGATGCTTGTCCCATATCTCCCAGAACTCCTTTTCCATGCCCTTGTCCATCTGATCTGGTAATACGACAACGTACTCAACATGGAGCGCACCAAAGTCGTCACCACCACTGCTGGACTCATCTTGCTCCTTGTGATAGATCGGCATGCCCTCGCCCTTGACAACTTCGACGAGGCCTGGCTGCACGACTTGACCCCGCTTCCTGCCCAGCCGCACGATATGCCCGTCCATATGTGTAAGATTACGCGACCAGTCACCCATCCAGGCTTCTCGCAAGCTGAGAACCTCGCGCCAGAACAAATCCTTGCCCTTTCGACGGAAGAAGTTGCCGTCGCATCGATCAGCCTCATCCTCCCATAGCTGAGGCTCCCTTTCAAGTAGCTGCACGACGAGATCGCCAGCCTCGTAGTCTGGACTCTGCTCGCCCTCGTTCTCAAAGTTGATGCGAGTACCCTTCGATGCACCCCTTTCGATATGAACAGTATACGTCTCTTCCGCGCGAACCACGCGTGCGCCACCACAAGTCTTGCATGCGTGCTTGACCTGTTTTCCTTTGCCCCCACATTTACTGCACTGTGTCTGCATCTGCTGGTACATCCCAGGCGCGATCTGGTGTCGTTGTATGACCATGCCGTGACCGGAACACTGGGTACAGGTCTCAACGTGCCCGTCTGCACTACCAGACCCATCGCAAGCATCGCAAATGACTTGCTTGTCAATCTTGAACTCTTTCTCTCCCCCAGTGTAAAAATCTTTCAGCGCCACATGCACCCGAATCTCGGCATCTGGGCCTCGTCGCTGGCCGCCGCCAAAGTGACCACCTCCACCGAAGAAGCGGCTGAAAAGGTCGAATGGGTCGTGACCAGGTTGTCCACCACGTCCTCCGTTCTGCTTGTGCTTTTGGAGACCATCGTAGCCATACTGGTCGTATATCTTTCGGGTCTCCTCGTTGGAAAGTGCGTCGTATGCGTCTGCAATCTCAACGAACTTTTCTCGTGCTGAGTCGTCGCCGGGGTTCTTGTCTGGGTGGTATTTCTTGCTCAGAGCACGGTATGCTTTCTTGATGTCACGCTCGCTGGCTGACTTATTGATGCCGAGGAGCTGGAGATCCTCGAGTTAGTCGAGGAATCAAGGGATATGCATCGTGATCATTACCTTGTAGTAGTCCTCTGCACATAGCACTAGCAGGGCAAAGCACAACAGCACAAGTTTCAGAGCGGTGAACATTTTGAAGGCTTCACCGGAATCACGAACATGCCACCTCCGAAGAAAGCTGCACGTCGAGGTGATTGGAAACAGAAGACAAGTGTTTACAAGTTTACCATGAGCACATGTCCAGATGTCCTTGCATTGGGCCGAAGATCTGCCAGTAGATCAAGACCTCCGTCGTCGACATCGACCTCCCGAGCTACTCAGATTCCCGTACTCGTAGTCGAAACAGCAATGGCCTCGAAACTTGCGCCCGTCATGCTCAAGAGCGTCTCAAGAGCCCTCCGGCCTGCGAAGAGAGTCTCGTCGCAATGCAGGACTTTCACCTCCACGCCACGGACGACCAGCGCCGCAATCATGGTGGTATGTAGTCTATATGGCGGCTGGCGAGACGCATCGAGCTCATAGATGCACCTTAGCACCGCAACACTCCCAACAACAACCCGTCGATCCCATTCAAATTCAGTGAAACAAACGAGAGACTCATCCAGGAAGTCCTCTCGCGATACCCCAGTCAATATAAAAAAGCTGCAGTCATGCCGCTTCTCGATCTCGGACAGCGCCAGAACGACGGATGGACAAGCATTAGTGTCATGAATGAGGTCGCCCGATTGCTGGAAATGCCGCCAATGCGCGTGTACGAAGTAGCCACTTTCTACACAATGTACAACCGCGAGCCTGTGGGCCGATACCACGTTCAGTGCTGCACTACGGTATGTTGCCCATCCCTGCTGGAAGTCTAGGCGAAAGCATGCAATCGAAACTAGGTATTTTCAGCTATACTGACTCCTTACGAGACCCCCTGCCAACTCGGCGGCGCCGGATCCGACGTAATCATGGAAGCCATTGAGAAGCACCTCGGCGTAGGCCCCGGCCACACCACCTCCGACGGCCTCTTCACCTTTTCCGAAGTCGAGTGCCTCGGCGCCTGTGTCAACGCCCCCATGGTTCAGATCAACGACGACTACTACGAAGACCTAACCCCCGAGACCACCATCCAGCTCCTCAAGGCCCTGCAATCCGCCAACGAGATCACCGGCGCGAGCGGCCAGGCACCCGGTCTTGCTGGACAGAGCAGCCACCAAATACAGGGCGAGAACAGGGGACAGGGAGAGGGAAAGCACCCGAGTGAGGACCAGGGAAGGCAGTACGTGGCGCAGGGCGCTAAGCTGCCGAGTTCGGGACCGTTGAGCGGGAGGAAGACGTGTGAGAACAGCAAGGGATTGACGAGTTTGCTCAGTGAGCCGCCGACGGCAGAGCAGTTTATGAGGAAGGATGGCGCTCTGGATTAGAGGGTGAGTTGTACGAGTACGTATTGCGTGCAGTAGGTAGCAATGGAGCGCTCCCAGCAACCTCGCCGGATGTGTTGTGTCTTGGTCTCCTCATTTGTGATTTTTGACTTCTCTGCGCTGAAAGACGCGCACGCTGGCTGAATTGAGCACCATGCTACTTACACCTTTTCTAGTGTCTGAAGAGAAAGTGCAACGCGTAAGGAATCAACCTCTTCAAGAGGATTGACCTACCGTCAATGACATATCGATCCACTTGCTGGCGGACCAATTCTTTCCATGACCGGAAGTAGCTCTGCCGTCAAGGACATGTACACAACTGTCATGGCGGAGTCGAGACGAGGCCAGCCTTAGCCGCAAGACACCACTGGACAAAAGAGAGGCTCAACCAACGATCCCAAGCCGTTCAAGTCATACAATCTTCCGGCCTTTGCCAGCAGTGTTTCAGACCCTGCCACTGACAAGCTTGAGCGTCAGCGTAAATGGGTTCGGTCGCATCCAGACATCGCCATGAAAGATGCCTTTGGTAGAGACAGTCTCGACAAGATCTCCCGGGACATGCTTAGCTACCATAGAAGATGCAGGCAATCCTCACCTCGATATGTTCCCGTATCAAACGCCACTCGCACAAGACCATACCGACGCTGGAGGGAAGTTGAGTCCTATAATCGTCGATGCAGAGACGCCTCCACTTTCAGTATCTTCGGCACAACATCAGACTGTCGCGCCCTTCAAAGACTTGTCTAGTACAAAGATCCCAGCATCTCGTCAGGACGACGCTTCGAGTTTCTCACTGACGACGCCGAAGGAAGCTCGCAGAGCTTCATCCCAGGAGGATTCAACCAGTAGCAAGAATTCAGCATCCCGTCAAGAAGACGCTCCGACTCCCTCGCTGAACATGCCGAAGCAAGCTCGCAAAGCTTCATCCTAGGAAGACTCAATCAGCAGCAAGACTTTGGCCTCTCGCCAAGACAACGCTTCGACTCCCTCGCTGAAGACTTCGAAGCAAGCTCGCAAAGTTTCATCCAAGGAAGACTAGCAAGACTTCGTCTTCTCGTCAAGACGATGTGAGGCGGACGAAGCGGCGGCAGCTGACGCTCGTGACGACATCATCCGTCGCCGTTCCCGGTTCCCTGACGTCCAGGCCGCTGTAGTTTCTGGTCTTTTCGCTCCTGGACATTGGAGCCACATAAATGAGCTCATTCCTCCTACGGATTGGGACGATTACAGCACTACAACTATAGCCGCGTGTGCTAGTATTGCCGATACAAAGCGTCGCGTTTCATATGGCCAGTGAGGACATGGCACGCCAATTCTTACGCCATTTCGACCCGTTGATCTCAGAGTGGACTGGTCGAACTGAAGTAGATCCTCGTGCTTTAGAGGTTTTTCACGAGATGATTGCTTCCTCCTTCCAACCACGCCATCTCATGCTCATGAGAGTCGGAGCTACCGCGTGTCTGTCTATTGCCTGCGATGTAAGAACACCTGCGGCTATTGTGAAGCTGGCGGTCCGTCAGATGTCCGAGCGCGAGTTTATCGATGGCGCATCCAACTCAGGTGGCTGGAACTCAATATGCTTCCGTCCTAACTGTGTCCATTCACGTCAGTGGGTGCCAATGTCGCCAGAAGACGTCGAAGATAGGTACGCGCGATGCAGCGATCCGATCTTCGAGAGTAGTGATCCGGGACAAGCCGTCCCTAAGCACTGCAGCCATCATGATCCAGCATGCGAACTCTATCGGTTCATATTCAACCAGCCGACTAGCACCGACACGTCTCGACAGATTCCTTAATCATCCCCATCATCCACATGTGGCATTGATGATTGCAAGAATCAGCATGAGGTCCCCATCCACAGCATATGGTTTATCGGCGTTTGAACTTGCTTCCTGGATCTCCAAATGTGCGGCGGCTAGACAGTACGTCGTCAGGTCGCATCCTTCATCTCTCCCTGGCCGGCCTATACAATACTCTGACACACGCGATGTTTATGGCTTCGACACTCAAAAACCCCATCAGGTTGTTCCTCAAGACGTGATCAAGTTTGTCCAGGATATCCAGGACGCAATCTACGCTATTCCGAAAGGCACCCCTACGTCACCCAGGCTGGCATCGTCTTCGCCGTACCAATCGATCAAGTTCAGCGGCTTCGTCGTTTGGTACTTTCACCATATCTCTCCGCGCTTTCCCAATCCCCTCCTTTACTTCACATCAGCCGGCACTGCTGGCATGGACCCTGCCGTATGGGACTACATCTTCGACAAGTACAGTCGACCTGCTGAAGCTCTCTTGCGCCCGCTCTTGTCGAGTTCACTTCCAAGCCACGCAACCGCAAGCGAGACGCGTTCGCCACGAGGACCTTGATCGCGCAGCAGCCATCTAACAAGCGCGTTAGAGCTGACGCTATCTCCACGGCGACACACGATACAAACATCGACCATGAGTCGAATGGTTCGTCCGTCGATGTAGTCCGGGATCCCGGCCGCAAACGAGATGCGACCACCACGGGAACCTTGATCGCGCAGCAGCCCTT
>Ga0268246_10001011_pt1 | contig 10806 bp, 10 predicted proteins | sample AgamicOrSfe_FD_200242 | JGI IMG/M metagenome (GOLD analysis project Ga0268246, IMG submission 200242) | Agave microbial communities from Guanajuato, Mexico - Or.Sf.e (v2) (version 2) | ecosystem: Host-associated > Plants > Phyllosphere > Phylloplane/Leaf | place: Guanajuato, Mexico | collected...
GGAGGAGGAGGGAGAGGAGGTGGTGGGAGGGGAGCGGAGGGACATGAGGCGGGCGGCTTCGTCGAGCTGTTCGCCGCAGTCGCAGCGCGCGGACCAGACGGTTTCGCCGGTGTAGCATTCCGAGTGGATGCGGACGAGGGGTGGGATGTCGTGGATGTCGATGGTGGTTTCTGTGGTGTCTGTTGATTCGGGGAGGGGTGAATCCTCGGGAAGTGAATCCTGCGGTGCAGCAGATGTGTCCATAGATGCGGACTCTTCCTGTGCTAGTGTGCTTGATCTGGTACTTCTGTCGCTCGACCTGGAGTGCGGTCTATCATTTTCCAGCGCTTTATGCGCCACTTTCGCATGTCCCTGCCCTTTACTCGGGATTTGCAACTGACTGCTCGTCCGACCCGGGTACAACCTCCCAGTATATGCCCCTCTGATCATCCTGTCCATTTCCGTCTCGCCAGGTCGCACCTTGTCCAAGCTCTTGCTCCTTATATACGGTCCAAACACTATCGCCAGGTGCTCCTTGTTATCAACGTTATTTGTGTATAGATGGAGGAACATCTCTTGCCCGGCAACTGTCGGTATTCGTGCGCGGACGACGCAGTTTACGATGGGGAGCTCTTCGACGAGTTTCGGTGCTGGTGTGTCGTTTGTGGAGGAGTCTACGGGGATTGACTTTGCGGGGCGCATATGATGGGGAAGTGGTGTCGTTGTGCCTGGCGTGGATGGAGGCGTGAAGGCGGGCGATATGATCGAGGGCGGCGGTGGTGCGCCTTCGTTGTCGTCGGAGTGGTAGGCATCGTGGTCGCGGTCGGGACTTGCAGTTGATGCAGAGGATAGAGGTCGTCGTTCATGGTTGTCGAGATGTGAGAGTTCTCGGCGATGATCGTTCAGATCGAGATGGGAGAACGAGTGCACCGGGATCGGACGAGGTGAAGTCACTGGTGTGTATGCCGGCGAGGCGTGCGCAGGTAGCTCGGGCATGCTGGTGGTCTTGTATGGGAGTTGTAGAGCGATGCAAGACAAAATCAGAGAGCATGAACATGAGCGAACAAGAGGTCTTCCGTTATGACATTCGCACGATACCCGGTGCACGACCGATTGATTGATTGTGTCAGCAAGTAGAAGTCTCCACTACCGCGGCCGAGTCGGCGTTTACTCCATACTTCATCTGCCGTCGTTCATATAGCAGTATCCTGCCTTTTCTCTTTGTGTGAAGAGTGCCGTGATAAGACGAGGTGTTAATCTTAGGAGCTACTCTATAGACCCTGCCAGGATCCTATAAGAAGTATCCTGCTCGTTCTTCTTCTCTTCGTTGCCTGTGTCTTCGCATGAAGCGTGCCGTGCTAAGGCGAGGCGCTGATCTTGCGAGCTACTGAACATCGATCGTCGAGAGACATTGATTGGAGAGGAATCTAAAAAGTCTGCAGAGTGTCATTACATCTAAAGGCACCCTTCATGTATACGGATTGATTGATTGATGAATTTGTCTACCAGCCGAAACGACTGTACATGTTCAGTAACTTGCATCTGACATGAAAAATAACTCCCGTATATCCCACCCAAGCATGAAGTAGAAAACCCACCACTCCCATATAATCAAAATGCTACACTCCTCTCAACAAGCTCACCGCCTCTCTTTCACGATTTCTATGATCTTCTCAACCACGCTTGGGTCACTGAGCGTGGAAATGTCTCCAAGCTGGTCCTCCTCACCGCTCAGGATCTTCCGCAAAATTCTGCGCATGATCTTGCCTGACCGTGTCTTTGGCAGATCGGGAATGACATAGATGGCCTTTGGTGCGGCAAACGGTCCAATGGACTTGCGGACCTGCATGATGAGCTCCTTTTGTGTCTCCTTCTCGTTGCCGTCGCTCTTGAGGGCGACAAAGGCGTTGACGGCTTGACCGGTCATCTCGTCATTGATACCAACGACGGCGGCTTCGGCAACATTGTCTAAGAAAGAATTGTTAACAAATTGTTTCAATGTGGAATGAGCGGACGGAACATACGGTTCTCAATCAGAGCAGCCTCGATCTCAGCAGTTGAGAGACGGTGACCAGAAACGTTAACGACATCGTCGACACGTCCCCTGATCCAGTAGTAACCCTCGTGGTCACGTCCGGCACCGTCACCCGTGAAGTAGTATCCCTTGTATACATTCAGGTAGGTATCCATGTAACGCTTGTGGGCACCCCAGACTGTACGTGCCATACTGGGCCACGGCTGCTTGATGGCAAGAACACCCTCAACATCGTTCCCGTGTAGCTCCTCACCGGAGACAGGGTCGATGATGGCGAGTTCAATACCGAAGAAGGGAAGCGAAGCACTACCTGGCTTGGTCGGTGTCACACCACCAAGAGGTGTAATGACGTGCGACCCAGTTTCCGTTTGCCAGTATGTCTGCAATCAATGTTAGATCTGTTACGATTGTCAGGAGACATACGGCCTTTCAACTTACGTCAACAATGTGGGCAACTTCCTTTCCAACAATCTGGTGGTACCACTTCCACACTTCGGCGGCGATCGGCTCACCAACGGAACCGAGCACTCTGAGGTTCTTCATCTCGTGCTTGACGTGGTGATCTCCAGCCCGCTTGAGCAGACGCAGTGCGGTTGGTGCAACGTAGAACTGTGTGACGTTGTACTTGTCGACAATGTCCCAGTACCTGGAGAAGTCGGGGTATGCGGGTGTACCCTCGAACACAACGGTAGTGACACCAAGGACGAGAGGAGCGTAGACAACGTAGGTGTGACCAGTAATCCAGCCGACGTCACCACCGCAGAAGAATGTGTCGTTGTCATGGATATCGAAGACGTACTTGCCGGTCATGGCAGCACCGAGAAGGTATCCAGCAGTGGTGTGCAATACACCCTTAGGCTTGCCGGTGGATCCAGATGTGTAGAGCAAGAAGAGCGGGTCCTCGGAGCTCATAGGCTCAGGTGGGCAGTACGCAGGCCACTTCTCAGTCTCCTCGTGCCACCAGAAGTCGCGACCTTCTGTCATGGGAACCTCTGCGCCAGTACGCTTGAACACTAGAACGTTCTTGACATCCGGGCACTTCTTGAGCGCATCGTCAACAATCTTCTTCGTGCCAATGACCTTACCACCACGCTTGCCCTCATCGGAAGTCAGGACAACCTTGGATTTTGCGTCAATGATGCGGTCGCGGAGAGAGTCGGACGAGAAACCGGCAAAGACGACAGAGTGCACAGCACCGACACGGGTACATGCGAGCAGAGCTACGACAGCTTCCGGAATCATGGGAAGGTATACAGCTACAGTGTCGCCCTTCTTCACGCCCATCTGCTTGAGTGTCCAGGCAAGCTTGGACACCTCGCGGAGTAGCTCGCCGTATGAGATGATGCGTCCCTCACCTGGCTCGTCGGCCTCGTAGATGATGGCAGCCTTGTCCGGGTTTACGGCAGCATGACGATCGACACAGTTGTACGATGCGTTCAGCTTGCCCTCCAAGAACCATGCGGCATCTCCGTTGACGAAAGATCCGCTGGAAACAGTCTTGAATGGAGAGTCCCATGAGAGCATTTGGTTGGCCATACGAGCCCAGAACTCCTTGGGCTTCTTGATGGACTCTTCGTATAGTGTCCGGTACTCCTCTATTCCGTCGAGATGAGTCTTCGAAGGGTGCTTCCTGTTGGAAGCAGTTGCGGTTAGCAGGGAGTCCTATCGTCAAAGCCGGGAATAGCTCATTGCTTGTACTTACTCGAAGAAAGCCTTGGGAACGTGGTAGGTGTCGACCTCGTGGGCCTCAGCCACGACGGGCGGCTTGACATCGCCCTCGGACATTGTGAAAGATGTTGAAAAGAGGTGAGAACGAGGGTATCGAAGCGAAGAAAGCTTTGTGCTGTTAGAAGTGCGCTCAAAGCGTGATGTGCGGTGATGGATGTGTAGACCGGCTAGAACTCTTCCAACGCCTGAAGATAGGAAATGCGGACCAAAGGAACGAGGAAGGATAGTGTTAGATGTACTTTGGAGTGGAGAGGCTGGGTAGATTCAAATCAGAAGAGGACTTGAGACCCGACGAAGACGGACAGACGGAAGTGAGAGGAGAGACAAGAGGACAGAGAGAGCAGCTATAGTTGCGGGTGCCGTCGAGCTCATATATAGCCGGCTTTCGGACTTCCACTGGTTCGTCCATCTGGAGAGGTGCGTGAGGTGTGGAGTAGCACCGTTGGCTTCCATTGCTTCCTTCTCGTAATACTAGCGTAGCGAAGCGAAGCACGACTACTTTCCCACGATAGAATCACTGCAATCGACTATGCTATGGAAGCTTCCTTCTTGCTTCTCCAAACATCAATACCGACAGCTTCCATATCATCCCTGCCCTGCCTATGTGTCACAGCTTGTCTTCGATGCACCATACAGGACGTCCCCATGATCTGCTTCCCCCGCGTTCCCCACAACCAATGGACTCGTCTAGCCTACCCTACGATACTTGGCATTGGCGTTTAGGAGTCGTGTGATCTGATCTGATGGATGCCAAATGCATCTGCCCTGCGCCGAGAGATGTCCGCAATATAACGCGTCAGACAAGCGAGTGTTCGTGCAGGAGATGAGATGGAGCTCTTGTAGCAGATGAGCTGCTTTCCCCCGCTTGTCCGTACTACCGGCCGTGTGTGTCTCGTGCTGCTGGTGGGTCTTCCGGCTACCGAGACGCATGATTCGAGTCCAGGAACACACGCGATTACAAACCAATCAGACACCTCAAGTACCATATGCGAATCTGTCACCTCAATTTCAAGTTCAGAGTAAGCATCGCAGGAGCACGGATCCTGGCGATGTATGTACCACCTGGACCACCTCCATGCTCAATACCCCAGAGCCCAGGCGACCAGCTGCTTCGAAGTATCTCTGTATACTACAGGGTCAGGCGAGCCGCATCCGCTCCGTAAGCGCGAACCATAGATCACGATTGCAGATTCGCAATGCGGAGAGCAACAATTCATCAACATCATCAGTGTTCCCCTCACCTTTCAACGATCTTTGCTACCACAGTCGTCAAACATGTTATGACACTCCCTCTCCAGTAATGAATCCAGTAACACTACATGTTTCCCCGTCGTGAAATGCGTCTAAATCGTATAACCTGCCCAAAATGCCTGTCCCCCGAAGTTTGCCATTCGCCGGCCGTCCTTATCGTCCTCAATAATCGCTGTGCGCCCTCCCAATCGGTATGTTAGATGCTGTCGTCGCAGCTATCGTCGTTGCATCTGACGGAGCTGTCGTCGTTGTCTCTGACGACGATGAGGTATCGCCATTGAGGCTGCCTGTCTCGGTCGGGGAGTGGCCCAATCGCTCCAGCAATCGCGCTTCTATCCTCGTCTCCAGCAGTCTCATCAAACGTTCTTCATCTCCCAAGCCAGTAGAAAGACTGCCGCCGGCGGCTTGTTCATTCTTCACCTGGTCGCCATTGCTCTTCGCGAAATACTGAGATGTAAGATCCAGTTCCCTTTGCAAGTCACGGATCGACTCGGCTGGCAACGTATCCGTAGTGTTTGCAGCAAGCTTTTTGCGGAAGAACTGTAAGCTGCGGCACATTTGCTCGACGGCCATCAATGAGACATTAACATCATTGGTGGGCGTGCCTGTGCTCAAACTCTTGCGACGCCTATCCGCTGCGGTGCCAAGATGTGTCTTCATTTGTACCCTCGGAGAACCAGCTGGTGACGCTGAGCGTGATACGGAATCTCTGCGAAGTGCACTCGCTTCCGTTGTCGCCAGTGTCAGTGGAGGCGGAGGCGCTGCTGACATTCGACGAGGTGTAGCGGTTCGGCCTTCAATATTCCTGATCGGCGTCTGAACTTGAGATAACTTGGACGGATTACGCTTCGGACTGCCCGGACGCGAACCAGTCGCTGATTCTCTCCTCTCACCGGGTGCTCGCAGGTCTTGAAGCTGAGCCAGATCATTCGGGTTCAATACTCGCCTCACTGGGGCTTGTCCAACTAGCGGAGTTTCTCCTTTGACAGGATCACTGTCAGGAGTTTCCTGTATACCGATGGCAGGTTTCCAGAGAAAGATTGTGCCGTCACTCGCGATAGTGACCACAGAATACCCTTCACTGTTTGAGCCACCACTCACTGTACAAATACCAGCAATCCCCTCAGTATGACCATAGTCGCGCGCCACGAGGTTACCTGTCATGTCGTACATTCTCACTGACTTGTCTGTGTTCGAAACACCCGCGATGTAACTCTGCTCTGAGCTACCGACTTGAGTGATGTTCGACAGCACGGCAGTATTGCTGCCGTCCATGTCTGACACCTTGAAACTAGAAGTCGAGTTTCCTGATGACAAATCGTACTCGAGTACTTGCTTATCTGCGGTCGACACTAAAATATTCATTAGGCGGCGTTGATCCACAGCCATTGACAAAGGTGTTGCTTTGAGAACCATGCTTCGATTCCTGACGTAGGCCGATAGTTCACGTCCACCATCCACTTGCTTGCACAAGTAGTCCCGCACGATAATATTGCGGTCGGCTGAGCACGACAAGAGCTGCTTGTCATCGTTGACCAGTAAAAGGCCAGTGACGGCACCAACATGATCGTTGAGGGTTTGCAGCAGATCCAAACTTTCACCTTTCCACAGAAACACCTGAACCATACGGTCGCGACCTGCTGTAATAATATGTGTTCCTTGGTGTTCGTTGCGAACGACAATATCAGTCACGTCACCAACGTGTGCCTTGATTTCGAGCATCTTTCTTTCTGATTCACTCTTCTCTGCATCGAGTTCGGTAATTCTGCACACGAGTCAGTAGAAGACATGCATTTCGGATAAATTGAACATACCTCAGTATTCCATATCTGTCGCCAGTGATGAGATGAGTATAGTCCGTGCTAAGCCTTACCACCTTCAGCTCGTTGACAATATCCTCCGCCGATATCTGATCTGACCCTAGAGTCAATTTGGTCTGGCGCTTGATGCACCCCTCATGACTCCACAGAAATACCGATCCGTCTGATGACCACGTCATGAAAGCAGCATCTAGTGTGTTAGGACGTTGCAAGGATTGTACACCCACCGGTGCCGTTGCATGAGCAGGGGATGTCCGTAGTGTGTGGTCGACAGACTCAGTAATGACCTCCGGATTGCATGACAATACCTGCATAGTTTTATTATTGTCAAGCAGGACCACAGCATCACCTAGAAAGCCCAATGCTACGATCGAGTTTGTAGATTGGCCGGCTTTTATGGCTATACCTCTTTCATAGGTCGTGCGATCTTCACTGAGAGGACCACTGAGGAATTTTGCCAACCCGAATATCCTCATCTTACCACCCTGACCAGCGACTAGAAGCATTATAGACGAAAGCAAGGTAGCTGTCTGCAGCGGAAAACCAGTATCACCGATCCAGACGAGTTGTGAGCTGCTTTCATTGTCGTCATCAAAGATACATATATCGCCAGTCTCTGAACACACCACTGCTCGGCTCGAAGTCAGTGGGACGATCACCGAGAACGTCTTGTCAAGCATTGATCCCAGCAGACAATTACGACCTAGAAGAGTTCGAGGTCCGTCGAGGTTCAGCGTACTCATCTGATCAGCGAGGCTCTTCCCGCCGGCATCCTGCGCTAATGTTGACTCTACGTTCCACACCTTGACGTGCCTTGTCCCGACTGTGACTAAATTCTTGCCGACCCAGGCCATATGGTTCACAGTAGTCGTGCATTTGTTACTCGCCCGAAGAGAAAATGTCCCTGTACGAGGATTCACACTCCAGATGTGTAAAAAGCCGTCGTTGATGTCGCCTAGACTAGCCAACAGCTGCGAGTCGGGACTGAAGGCGAGACAGCGAACACCAAAGGTATGTTCGGACAACGAAGTCCATAGCGGGTCATGTTGAGACACTTGATCAAGAGGGAAGATCAGTACTCGAGGTTTATGACCTGTTTCTCCTGCAGCAAGGTATTTCCCATCCGGACTGAATGATAGACATGTCAACGACTTGATCTTGTCTACAATACTCGTGCCGTTCCTGCCACCAGGTGAGTCGAGTGAGCCAAATATGGAAGAGCCGAATGCTGAAGGACTGGTAGGCGAGTCTCGCTGTCGGACGGGAGCGCGATTGCGGAGTCCTTGGGACGGACTGAGAGGATTCGAGGACAGCTCGCTAAGCGGAGTTCCATAGCAACCAGCATTTGTGCTTTGTTTCGCGCGGAAGAAGCGTTGTGATAGACTGCCGTCGACGGCGACGTTTGCTACTACAGCGACCGCGCCAGCAATGTATCCAATGCTGTGCTGGTCTTGCAGTACATCGAACGCGATATTTGATGTCGTAGTCGTGCCAATGATCCTAGACAGGCCTAAGTCTTGCTCATTTGTCGTGATTCTAGTAGTAGATCGCGGTGTGGTGATCTTGGAGTGGGGAGATGCCTTCGAGGCGGGGTTCATGATTGCGCTGGTGACTGTACGTGGGCTGGACGAGGCCATCGTGGTCCTTGGAAGACTCCTGCGCGGAAGTCAAGGTCAAGAGACATCTTCAAGCGGTTATAGGAATCATCGAGAGTGGTTGCGACAAGGAATGGAGGAAGGAGCAGGTGCGGCTCGAGTCTGTTTACATGCATTGAAAATCCGAGGTTTCATAAACATTCCGAAATGTACATCTCGCAAAGGGCTGAAACACGGATCTTGGAATGTCGAGGTCATTATACTATATAAGCACTAGCGCCAGCTTCCCAATGCAGCGCAATGCTTCCAGCGTGCGGACCTGCATGCATGATAGCTATGCAAATATCTGATGCGACATTAAGTCTTGCCAAGCTTCCTCCTAAGGTTGCGCGTCCTCTTCATGAGCTTCTTGTACTTGTGCTTCTTCATCTTCAGCTTCCGTTGCCTCTTGACACTGATGAGCATCATCCCCTCGTCTTCACCGTTGCTGGGCTCAAGCACCATTTGTCTTTGTGCCATTCGTGTGAGGAATGGTTGGCGCGAGGCACGTGCTGCTGAATTGCGTACTATGATAGGTGTTGCCGACGCTGTGAATGTCTTGTCGCCCTCTGGGGTTGTTGTTTCCTCAATCGTGACTGTGGTCTGATATGTCATGCGCGTGGGTTCCTCGTCTGCCACCATTTCCACCATCTCCGCTTTGTCTCGCCTGGCTTGTATTTCCTCTGCTCCCCCTGCGGACATGTCGAACGGTGTCGGCGGTGGTGGCACGTTGAAAGGCCGAAATTGCTTGACCAGCTCCTCCAAATTGGGTATGAGTGATCGGTCTTCTTCATGCAAATCTGATCTTGCTGCCCGCTCTTCTGGTGACTGACTGGCCTGCTCAAATGCGTTGACCGCGCCTGCCAATGTGTAGATGACATCTTGCGGCTTTATCTTGCCTGAACGAGGCTCTGGTCGTGTCTCGAAGATTCTGTCAAAGTGCGCTTTGGAGTACGTTTGCGGTATCGGGTGGTACACCGATATGGGTCGATGTTGTGAGAAGAAGCACGCAAAGGCGATGTCTATGATCGTTAGTGTCTTGGAGTAGGTAGTGATCATATTAAACATACCCATCGGTGCCAGGTTGTCGGTCATAGGCACATATGGGAGATTTGCGAAAGCCTCGTCTGTTGCCTTCGCAGCGAGAGTTGCGGCATTGTCCTTGCTTCGGCGGCGAGACACACGTCCTGTGAGACGCTTCTCCTCAACTGGTTTCTCAATGGTGTCCGCCGCTCTTTCGGAACCGCTCGATCCTCCTGGTGGACATGACGCCTTGGAAGATGAATGCCGCCTTGATCTCGAGCTCGCGCCAACATTTAAGGCTGTGCTTGTGGTATGATGACCATGACTGGCCGCAGAAAGTGACTTGGCGCACCGGCTTGCGAACGTAGTCGCTCTCAAGGACATGCTTGTGTGTTAGAAAACGATGGCAGATAGCGGACCTTGGCGGCATGCATGAAAGACAGCAAAGGACCTGCAGCACGTGTCAGCCTCGCTACATCTCCGCCTGCCTCATTCAGATCGGTAGCTGTTACTCAGTAAGTCGCGTGAGTCCTCCAGTCGCGTTGCAAGACACTATGCCACGAGCTCGGGAGTGATGCCACGGTAAGTTGCGAAAGCTTCAAAATTGCAATAGCGCTGACCTTGTTGCAGTGAGATCATCACGATCCAAGCTGGCCAGTGCGGCAACAGCGGTACGACTTATGTGGCACACTCAACCAAGCATTCATCTGATCTTCTCTTCTTACAGTCGGAAGCGCATTCTGGCAGCAACTCTGTCAGGAGCATGGCATCAATCAGGACGGAAACCTCGAAGACTTTGCGACAGAAGGGGGTGATCGTAAAGACGTCTTCTTCTACCAGGTTTGTAGCGCCATGATCTGAAAGACGACAGTGACATACTGAGGACCTGCTGCGTTAGTCCGACGATACCAGATATGTACCGCGCGCCATATTGCTCGATCTAGAGCACAGGGTATGTCTAGCGATGCAATCACGTTTCTGGAGAGCCAATATTGAGTGTCGCTATAGGTCCTGAATGGCATACAAACTGGACCCTATGGCAACATCTACAATCCCGAGAACTTCTACGTGCACAAGGAAGGCATGGGCGCAGGGAACAATTGGGCAGCTGGTTACTCCATGGGTGAACAGGTACATGAAGATGTCATGGATATGATTGACAGGGAGGCGGATGGGAGTGATTCATTGGAGGTCAGGACATACTGTTCGACTGGAGCGTCGAGGAACAACAACTGATCTTGTCTTAGGGATTTATGCTGCTTCACTCAATCGGTGGAGGCACGGGCTCTGGAGTTGGCAGTTTCTTACTGGAACGACTGAATGATCGTTTCCCAAA
>Ga0268246_10001012_pt1 | contig 10800 bp, 9 predicted proteins | sample AgamicOrSfe_FD_200242 | JGI IMG/M metagenome (GOLD analysis project Ga0268246, IMG submission 200242) | Agave microbial communities from Guanajuato, Mexico - Or.Sf.e (v2) (version 2) | ecosystem: Host-associated > Plants > Phyllosphere > Phylloplane/Leaf | place: Guanajuato, Mexico | collected...
GAAGGAAAGAGTAATGAACCAGCGAGATATGCTGGAAGCAGCATTGATGACCGCAGTGACAGAAGGCCACCGCGACATTATTGAACAGTACGTACACCTAATCACCGTGCTATCTCCCACCTCCGTGACATCCCACTCCTCGTCCCTTTCTGTGTATACATTGAGCATCCATGAAGCGCATAGAGGGACACTCTGCTGGGACAAGCATGAACAAAGCGTTACATATCTAGCATAGACAAATGGCTTGACTCAGGTCAGAAAGGCTTTCACGTTACAACGAAGCCTTTAGTCCCACGATAATAATTAGCCGAACTTTTTCATCTGATCAATTTTCTCTGTAGTCTTGGCGAAAATCTCCAGTTGGTCGTCGCGTTGGCTCAATTTCTTCAAGATAGAGTGCGCGAGACAGAATACAGCGGAACTTTGGCACGGGCGATTTTGAAGGTAAGGCCTAGCATATCGCGCTTAGCTACATACATGCTGATCTGCGATCTAGTTACTCGCACGTTGTACTACATTGACCGATGGTACCTTGGAGAAGACTGGGGTGAACAAATTCCTCCCTCGTTTCCAGAAACGAGGTGACGAGGAAATCAGGGCACTGGCAAAGCGCATTACCGACAATGCCACTGCGGCAGCCAAGAAGCGCAAAGAAGGCGCAAAGCCTGGAAGTGTCGCAGCGAAGGATACGAAAGCACTTGCGGCATCGACAAATGCTGTGGCATCACCTGTGACAGGGACCAAGCGAGCTCGACCCGGAGATGGTGGTAATAACCAGCCACTTAAGAAGGTCGCGTCGGAGCAGGGACCCGCGAAGGGCTCTGTACCACCGAAGCGCCCAACAACCGATGCTGCGACCCCAGTCGCTGTCAAGAAGCCGATCGTTCCCGCGAAGACGACAAACTTCTTCCAGAGCTTGCAGTCCGCGAAGCGACCAAGTGGTGCTGCTGCTAATGCTACAATCGTTCAAGCAAAGCCTGCTGCGAAGATAGAGGAAAAGCCAGTCTTGGCAGCTGCTCCGAAGGCTGCAGCTACAAGAGCCCCAGCATTCTCCTTCGCCGATGTCATGGCTGGTCTCAACAAACCCAAAGAAGCTGAACCGGAGCCGACCAAGCCAGAGGAAGATCTCGGACCTCCTGAAAACGAGCAACAGAAGAAGACGCGCTTGCGCAAAGAACAAAGGCGCAAGCTCAGAGTGTCGTGGAAACCGGACTCATCACTGGAAGAGATCAGAGAGTTTGTTCACGACCCTGACGAAGAATATGGTTTCGACCCGAATCAAGTTCGTGATGCCAGGGACAAGCTCAGTGAAGGTCGCATGTTTAAGATGAAGTCGCATCAGGATATGATGGACATTGATGACGAAGATGAACCAGAGCTACCACCCTCTGAGCTTGATGATATGGAACGACCATTTCCACAGCCAACTACTGTGGATTTCACAACGGTGATGAAAAAGGAAGAACAGGACAAACTTTTCGCACCTTACGGTGGCAGCACACACCTAGCAGCATCACCTGAACGTGATGCGCAAGAGCAGCGCGAGGCAAATACCCTCATCGTTGTCTATGCTGATCGCTCTGATATCCCGCCAACTCCCAAAGAGCCACCGGGGTCAATGGAAGCAGACAGGGAGCCGAAGCCATTCGGGAGACCTGCACAGGACATTCTGGATCTTATCAGCCCGCCAGCGCCAGTCCTACCAAGCTTCCCAACAGATATCGCTGCCATCCTTGGAATGTTACCGCAAATGCAACAGCAACAACCTGGAAATACACCTAGCTTCCCTATGCCAATGCCGCCGCCAATGATGCCAATGCAGCAAACGGCAGGTTCGGCTGGACCGACCAAGGACATAATGGACATATTTGCACCTTTCAGTCAACGCGCTCAGCTACCGCCTGTCCCTGTACAAGCACCGCAGGCACAACCTCAAGCGCCAATACCTGATGTGTCTGCCTTCCTAGCCTCGCTAGCGCAACCGCAGAGCACACAACCTCAGCAACCGCAGCCAACTGCGGCGCCGGTGGACATTTCAGCGATACTATCCGCACTGAACCCATCTGGCGCTGCTGCTCCTCCGAACGCCACCCCAAAGCCAGCCGAGCCGTTTCCGAACATGTCGGCAATGCCACCAATGCCGCTTGCCGCCAATGGGATGCCCGACTTTGCACAAATGAACCAGATGGCACAAATGGCAGCCCAATTCGGCATGCCACCCTTCCCCGGGTTCCCTGGTATGCCTGCATTTCCGCCTTTCCCTGGTCAGATGCCACCCCAGCAGGATCCTGCAACAGCCGCCACACTCGGTGGTTTCGAAAATCCTGAACGTCAGCGCCTGATTGCGGGCGGCGGGCAGAATAATGAAGACGATGCGGGTGATGCTGGCTACAATGGGGGCTACGACGGCTGGAACGGGGGCAAAGGTGGAAGAGCGGGTGGTAAAGGTGGACGAGGCGGATGGAGAGAAGGTAATGGCGAGCCACCGAAGTTTGTGGTGGCATGCAAATATTGGAAGGAAGGCAAGTGTCGGAAGGGCGACAAGTGTACATTCCTGCATACAGGACCTGAAGGAGGTGGTTAGACTATCTGGTGGCACAGGACCTTGCTTGCTATTGCTTTCGAAAGCGCTTGTTTGCTGGCAGAGGCAATGGAGAGACGGGCGAATTTGACGGATAAGGACCACGAGAGGAGAAACGACACACGAAACATGTAATTATATAGCTTATTGATATGGCTTCCAGCTTAAAACGACCCCATGCCCTTGCCATGACCTCAAGAGAGAAGACTGCTTCGATCCTGTCGATGCTGCTGTCGCCCAGAACGGCAACACCGTTAATTCCGATGTGACGCATTGGGATTCGAAAAGTACGGCGACGATCCTTTGATCCTCTCGTGCTCACTGGACACTGCACATCTCCTCCGCACGACCCATACCTATAGCTATTACTTCCGCGTGCGCTGTTCTGTCTGTACGAGAAAGGTGTGCAATCATCGCCAATCCAATCAGAGGTCCCCTCATAGGACAGGCCATCATGGCACCAAAAGTATTCATACCTCAGTGAATGTCATCCCAAGTCAGAGGCTGATACACAACAAGATTGCCGTCCAGCCTAGTGTCGAGACTGTGCAACAGCTCCTCAAAGAAACATCCACATCGGCGACCAAGCCCAACCTCGTCCCAATATGCGCCTCAGTATCTGCCGAATTCCTCACACCATCATCAATATATCTCAAGATTTCCGCACAGTGAGCATGACTTGGTCCTTGGACAGAGATACGTGGCTCACCATGAGGTAGATCTAAATCTAGGCTATCATTCCTCTTTGAGAGCGCTGCAACGACAGAGACAATAGGGAGATACAGTTTCGTAGGCGCAGGTCCGCAATCATATTATCCTAGGAAGAGGGTACTCAGATTCTGATTCAGCACAGATCCGCGAAAGATACTGAAGACCGGCTCTGGGCATGGCGAGGAGTGTGACCCGCTACCACAGCTGGAAGCAGAATTGGCGAAGAGCAGAGTTGCGACAGTGCCAGGTCTCAACCTCCCTCCGTTAGCAGGCGGCGCAATTGGTTATGTTGGCTATGACTGTGTACGATATTTCGAGCCCAAGACGAAACGAGACATGAAGGATGTACTCAAGGTGCCGGAAAGCTTCTTCATGCTATTCGACACTGTTATAGCATTCGACCACTTCTTTCAAGCAGTCAAGATTATTACATATCTGAAAGTACCGGAGAATCTAGATGACCTATCTACAGCATATCGGGAAGCAGAGCAGACGATCAAGAACATGGCAAAGATACTAAAGAGTGAGGGCTTGCCACTACCACCACAAGGACCAATCAAGCAGGGTCAACAATACACATCAAATATAGGTCAGGACGGGTATGAACAGCACGTCAAAACACTCAAGAAGCACATCAGCAAAGGAGATATCATCCAAGCCGTGCCATCCCAGCGCTTCTCGCGGCCAACCTCGCTACACCCTTTCAACATCTACCGACACCTCCGCACAGTCAACCCCTCACCCTATCTATTCTACGTAGACTGCGACGACTTTCAGATCGTCGGCGCCAGCCCCGAACTGCTAGTGAAAGCCGAAGCAGGGCGGATAATCACGCACCCCATCGCCGGCACCGTCAAGCGTGGCAAGACAGCAGAAGAGGACGAGAAGCTCGCGACAGTCCTACGAGAATCACTCAAAGATCGCGCCGAACACGTCATGCTCGTCGACCTCGCCCGCAACGACGTCAACCGCGTCTGCGATCCGCTCACAACGCGAGTGGACAAACTCATGGTCGTGCAAAAGTTCTCGCATGTGCAGCATCTGGTGTCGGAAGTGTCTGGTGTGCTTCGCCCGGATAAGACACGCTTTGATGCTTTTCGTTCGATATTCCCAGCTGGCACCGTCAGTGGCGCGCCGAAGGTCAGGGCGATGGAGCTGATTGCAGAGTTGGAGCGGGAAAAGCGAGGAGTTTACGCAGGAGCGGTTGGCTACTTTGGCTATGGCACTGTCAAAGGGGATAAAGTGGAAGAAGGGGCCATGGACACGTGTATTGCACTGCGGACGATGCTGGTCAAGGACGGAGTTGCGTATTTGCAGGCGGGTGGCGGGATCGTGTTTGATTCGGACCCGTTTGATGAGTGGGAGGAGACGATGAATAAGCTTATGGCGAATATGCATTGTATCACGTCGGCAGAGCAGAAGCATGCTGAGGAAGAGGAGGTCGATTTGGATGAGGTCAGGAAGGAAGAGGTGGATATAGCTGGTGATGACAAGGGAGGCGTCAGCTTCGCTGCTGCGTAAGACATTGGGGACATGCCGGGCGCTCCAGCACGGAAAACCAATGCTCCGTGTCTGCAGAAAGCTTGAAACATCGCTCTCTACCTTTATATTCACTTCGAAAAAGAGCCATCTTATCGAGAGAGCTCCCGTGGTGTAGTTAGAAGCGTTTGTCAGCAAAGGCCTGGGCCAATCAGTCTGGTTGAAACCAATAATTATCTCACTTGCATTCCCACTACTCAGCTGGGAGGGCGTAGAAGTCCTATACCACGATCAGCAAGCTTTCTTGTACCTGTCTTACTAGTCTTTCAAAACCAAACCAATCGGTGAAAGCGATGAGTTTAATACCTGCTCGCGAGAGTGGGTATTTTTTGCCTTTTTTTGCACTTTTGGTTATCGAAGATGAAGTTGTCATAGATTGAAGTTGAAGAGTATCGATGACAACAAGACAGGCACCTTACACGCCTTACGCATACAGCATACAACACTGAATACTATGAACTCCCGATGACATTCTGAGGGAGATCTAAAGACCCATCATAGCGCCGCCAGCATCGCACCGTCAGATGCCTCTGTTCCTTAAGCTTATACCTGCCAAGTCGCCGCCACACATGAGGTCATCCAAACATGAGACACGGGGTATCTGGTGTATCTGTTGTTGCGACGCCAACATCCGTGCTAGGTTTCGCCTACGAGAAGCTTCACAACAGCCAATTTCCTTGGCCTGCAAGTCAAACGATGACTTCACCATCATCCAGCGGCAGGCAAACGGCCATCGTCACTCGTGGCTCTCATGCTCTCATGCGTTTCAGCATCCTCCACGCACGAGCTTAGCTGAAGGCTAGACCTGCTAGATCTGGCGCCGTCAATAATTTTAAACTTGGTTCCTCAAACGGTTTCGGCGGCTGCATCCGTTCGCGCTAGTGCAACCTGATACGAACCTAAACAAGGGGAAATTACACGAGGATATAAGGAGCTTTGTGGGTGAAATCATGGTGCGACGGTGCAGAAATTGAACGTGTATGTATGTGATGGTAGGAGGGTTTGACGCGTTCGCGATTGAGTGCTGTGCATGGTAAAAGAGCACATTAGATGTACGATGCGGATAATACGGCGACGATGGAGATGGAGAAGTGCCCAGCCCCAGCTCCAGCCATCATTGTCCCCCGCAGATCGAGAGAGATCGTCATTGTTTACTTGCGCATCACGGCACACAGGATTTCAGGTTTGGACAGCAAGCGCCAGCATGCTCATCCTCATCATCGAGATACAACAGCGCAGTGACGATATGCTACAGCATACGGTTCATGGTTCATGATGGCACTACTAGTTTGATGTAAAGTTTAGATGCAGTAGCTCATGAAGTGAATTGCAATAATCTGCCTGCCGTGCATCCTTGTCATCAAATTCGCCCTCAGCACCTGCCCTGGTTAAGCTCGTGCTACCCAAAACTTGGAACCGCGTCTTTACTTCCTCACTTCCCACCTCTTCATAACTTCTTTCGTCTCCATACTCTAATACTCTGCTCTCCATCTCTCGCTTGGAACCTTTTCATCCTCAAAGTATCATACCTAATTCGAACATCCTACTCGTCGCAACCTGTTACGAAGTATCCTCTCGCTTTCATCTCGACAACCTCGTCTTCGCAGCTTGCATTGCTCAAATCTTGCTACTCGTCGACGACATCGAAGATCTAGTCACTCGTTACTCAAGACATAATACACTCTCATCAAAACTCAACCACCATCATCAACATGAAGAACGTCTACGCTTTCCTCGTTGCTGCTGCCAGCTTGGCTTCCGCCCAGAGCGGTCTCTCTGGTCTGCCTCAGTGTGGTGTAAGTATTCAAGATCTGAAAACGCGTCTTCAAATCGACTGACACGAACGAAATAGCAAACCTGTGTCAACAACATGGAGGGAATCGCTGTCAGCCAGTTCAAGTGCGCCCAGGGAGACTTTGCTTGCTACTGCGGTAACCCCGACTTTGGCTTTGGTGTTCGCGACTGCTCCAACCAGGCCTGTGGTAGCCCCGATGCTGCTTCCAGTATCATCTCATACGCCAGCTCTTTCTGTGCCGGTAAGTAGTTTTGGCTCACGATGGGAATAAACTGTCCGAAAACTGACGCGTCTTGTGACAGCTGTTCTCGCTACCGCCTCCACCATGCCAAAGTCGACCGGTGGTCTGAGTGTCATTGCCTCTGCAGCAGCCACCACGACGACTGTCGCCCAGGGTGGTGTCCGCACTATCACAACTGTTCTTGGTGGTGAGTATTGCTTCATTACTTGGTGATATTCTCAACTGACACTCTCTTCAGGAGGCTCCGTCGTTACTGTGACCGTCCCAGGAACTGCTGCAACGACTCTCACCACTACACTCGCTGGTCAGTACTTGCAGAGCATCATTTCTGATCTTCAGTCACTAACCTCAGTCCAGGAGGCTCCGTCGCCACAGTCACTGTCACCGCTGGCGCTGGTACCAATGGCACAACTGTTGTCGCTCCCATTGTCGCCACTGCTACCACGACCATTGGCTCTACCACTCTTGTTGCGAACAACGGAACCACCATGACTGGCGCAAGCATGATGGCTTCATCCACTGGTGGTGCTGGTCTCATCGGAGGAGCTGGCATGGGCAACTCCACTGCGACTAACGGCACTATGACAACCACAACTGGTGGCGCTGGTGGCATCATCGGTGGTGCTGTCGGCAGTGCTACCAGTGCTGCTTCCAGTGGCGCTTCAAGCGTCTCATCAGGCGCAAAGTCTGCCACCTCTGGCTCGGGCACCGGCACGACCACCATGGTCACCACTACGACTGCTTCCGGATCCGCTGCTGGTGCATCTTCTTCGGGTAAGTCAACAACAACTTCCATCTCTTCTTTGGTTCCAGTTTTGGTTACTGCTGTTTCTACTTCTGTTACTACTGCGTTCTCTTCTGTTACTGTCTTCTCTTCTATTTCTTCTCTTGTTCCTGTTTCTATCTGCAGTTCTGCAAATTTTTCAATCTCGACAACAACGGTCACAATCTCGCCAAGTCCTTTGACTTCGACTGCCACGGTCTACTTGACGCCGATATTCTCTCTTACTCTTACGTCTTGTGTCACGCCTACGGTGGTCGTCGTCGGCAATTCAACATCATGGCTTTCTGGCTCGATGACACTGCCATTCCTCGGTGTTGGCATCCTCACCGGCAATATGTCCTCAACGCCGGCGACTTTGACTATCCCTGGCCACACTTCTCTCAACCCATCAAGCACGACAACCATTGCTGGATCGACCACAGTCGTCACGGTTGCTCCGGCTTCCACGGCGAGCATGTCAAGTGGTGCGTTGATCACTATCACACCTTCCACCATCACATCCACAATGGTCATGTCACTTCCTGGTGGTGGTCAAAGCACAATACTCTCGACTTACTTGGCATCACTGGCTGGACCATTAACATCGACACTCTCTTACAAAACAATCACCATGCCGTCGTTGACGACAACCAAAGCTGGAAAGACTGTGACTTCGTCTGGCATGATTTCAACAAGAACTGTGACTTCTTCTTTAAAATCTTCTTCAGGGAAAATCACTGTCTTTTCTACCAAAACTGTTTCTGCCACAACGATGAAGATGAAGTCGACCACGACGCTAACGAAGAAACTTGTAGCCAAGTCTGCTGGAGGTGCCGCCGCTGTCACCGCAGCTCCCGTCTTCGGCGCCATTGCTGGAGTTGCCGCCATGTTGTTCGTCTAGGTTGGTCATCGGATTGTTGGTATTGGAAGGACATTGGAATGAGAAGTGATTATGGATTTTCAGATGCAGAAGATTATTGCAAAAGAGAGGTGCCTAGGCAAGACCTAAGATGCATGGAGTCATGGAATGGGAGGACTTTTGTAATATGCGCTTTTCTGGCATGTACCTTTAGCAGACGAGCGGTGTTGGCGCACTATACCCTGCCAGATGGCAATTGATTGTGTTACCTTACCCATTTATCTTCCACTTTACTTATCATGACTGCGATTTGTTTTGCCTGCTGAGGCTGGCTTCTTTTGGTGTGTTTGATGCTGACTGTCACATGTCAGTTTCAACGACCGCGCCATCACTCGTTCGCCTTGAGACGTGTGCTTGAAACATACCTTACCCAAAGCTACATTTCATCCGGCTTCTCATCTCAACTCGTGCAGTAGACTCTTCCAGCTCGGATCATACAAATACTTCTCGCTTGCTGCGTCGTTCTCACACTCTCAGCTTTCGCCATGGCGGACAGATACTCCTTCTCCTTGACCACATTCTCACCTAGGTATGTTCAAATCGTGCTTGAACTCATGCGAGATGCAAAGCTAACAGAATCTCACAGTGGAAAGCTAGTACAGATAGGTATGATGAGTCTTAAACACCTCAGCTCGACAAGCAGACTAACACCTTCGAAGAATATGCCCTCAATGCAGTAAACCAAGGTGTCACGTCATTAGGAATCAAAGGTAACCTATCTACCCGCCCTCCTTCCAGCTCCTCACGCAGCACATCAATTAACACCTACCCACCCCAGCAACAAACGGCATCGTCCTCGCCACCGAAAAGAAAACCTCCTCCACCCTCATCGACCTCCACTCCGCCTCCTCCTCCAAAATCGCCCTCGTCACCCCAGACATCGGCATGGTCTACTCGGGCATGGGCCCCGACTACCGCATCCTCGTCGACAAAGCCCGCAAAGTCGCACACACAGGCTACAAGCGCATCTACAACGAATACCCGCCCACGCGCATCCTCGTGCAGGACGTCGCGAAGCTCATGCAGGAAGCGACGCAGTCGGCCGGTGTGAGACCGTATGGTGTCAGTTTGTTGGTGGCGGGGTGGGATGAGGGCATTGAGCCCGAGGTGGACGAGAAAGATGCGGCGAAGGACACGGACAAAGAGACGACGACCATGGACATTGACGAAAAGACCGGCGACCCCGTCGCGCTGCCCCCACGCAAAACCGGCGGTATCCTCAAGGGCGGCCCGTCGCTCTACCAAGTCGATCCGTCCGGGTCCTACTTCCCCTGGAAAGCGACCGCGATTGGCAAGGGCGCCACGAGCGCCAAGACGTTCCTCGAGAAGCGCTATTCGGAGACGTTGGAGCTGGAGGACGCGATCCACATTGCGCTGTTGACACTCAAGGAGACGATTGAGGGCGAGATGAGCGGGGATACGGTGGAGATTGGGATTGTGGGCGAGCCGTATGCGCCGGGGTTGGGGATTGAGGGGGTCAAGGGCGCGGTGGGACCGAGGTTTAGGAAGTTGACGAGTGCGGAGATTGAGGATTATTTGACGCAGTTGTAGAGGGGGGGAGGAGGAGTGGGATGGCAGGACGACGGTCATGATTGTGAATGATTGCGGTGTGAAGAAGGAAAACAACATATGGCGCGAAGATGGCATGCGAGATGGTTTCGACCTACTCATTTACCTCCAGGAAGAGGCAGAGCGAGCATCTCATCGTGGCCATCAAACAGAGCGCAGCTTCCATGCCCACACTTCTTGACGCGCATCAGAACAGAACAATATAATAGCAGAATGCACGATCTTTGATGATCTCTCTCGCGCCCTACTGGCCCTCTCTCTGTCTCCCTCCATTGTCACCTTTCCCCATCGTCTGGTGCACAACAGCAACGCACACAGCACGCTTCTTGCGGCAGTGAGCCAGTCTTATGCATTTTATATCTGCATGATATATCGGAGTGTCACCCGTTTTCCCCAGATCGTCATCATCATCCATCCTCTGAAACCATTGCAACAACAACAACCGTATAGCTTCAGCACACAGAGCAGCACTACACCCGACAAGACCTGACCCACTCAATAACGACGCTCTCCACCCAGCAAGATCACCACACCCGTCTTCCAGCACCACCAATTCTTGACACCCTCCTCCTCCTCCTCCACCACACTCGCTCACCTCCATCCCTCACCAACCCCTCCCTTCCTTCTCCACCATGGTCAAAGCAACCCGCGGCGTCCTCATCCAATGCGATCCCTCCATCAA
>Ga0268246_10001013_pt1 | contig 10796 bp, 12 predicted proteins | sample AgamicOrSfe_FD_200242 | JGI IMG/M metagenome (GOLD analysis project Ga0268246, IMG submission 200242) | Agave microbial communities from Guanajuato, Mexico - Or.Sf.e (v2) (version 2) | ecosystem: Host-associated > Plants > Phyllosphere > Phylloplane/Leaf | place: Guanajuato, Mexico | collected...
GTGCAGGACGAGGACGAAGACGAAGACAACAGCCACGCGAAGGCAGTGGAAGAAGAAAACGAGAGCAGCGAGGAAGAGGAAGAGGAAGAGGACGATGACGACGACGAAGATGACGATGCTGTCAAGTCGGAACCTATCTCGTCGTCTGCTAGAAGATGAGAGAGGGGTGTACATGGTCACGATACTCCAAGGAAGGCGTACTGGAGGTCACTGTGGGAACTGTGAATATTACGAATGACGCAGGCAACGAAGGGATGAGGCATTCTGGAATTTGCTGACACAGCTATGGACACTGGGACATGAACAAGGGCACGGATACCACATAGTAATGGAACGACGATTGTGGATATCTCGCACAGCGGGAAGGTGATGGGAGGCATACCATGCTGTAGGCACACCTCCGCTTTCATGTATACATATCTGCACAGAAGACACGAGATACACAGAGAGCATAATTCCACACCTTGTTTGATTATAGAACGACAATGACAGTTCTCTCCTCCCAAGCGTGCGCTGCCAATCACCTGATCTATATCTTGACCAAGTAGAGTCAGTCACGTCTGTCACGTCCGTGTATGTTATGGGCATCAAATGGATGAGAGATTTCTGGTTGTACAGTACAGGAAGGGCAAGGTGTGGGAAGTGCCGTGGAGATTTCTCTGACGCATGCTCGAACGCAGTAGAATTTTCTCGGGAGACTAAGACAGCAAGAAGACGGAGACAGGTAAGCAAGCAATAGAAAGACAGCGCTACGTCACCCTTCAACATTTGTCCCTCTTTATGTGTTCTTACAGCAGGCTGGAAGTACTGTGCAATGTATCTGTGCTAGGCGCCTTTCGCCAATGTGACAACTCCAGGTACCTTGGCGGGCGGTGACCTAGTTGAGGCCTGTCTGTCTGGTGACAAACCACGTCTTACACAGCATAAACAGGCAGGGAGTCCAGACCAATCCGCCAGCAAGAGCAGTACAACTTCTCCACCTCGAGCTTTCTGTTGAAGCACCTTTCGCGCGCATGTGGATATTCCTGAGTCGAGGAGGCCCTCTGAGGTTCCGAAGTGCTGTGAGGAACTATCAGTAGCCTGGTGGTACGAAGAGCATCGACGACATACTGTCCTGTCTCTATTATGCGAATGCGGAGACCAGCGACCAGGGAAATGTCATCGCGCAGGAAGGATTCTCGCACGGATCTTCACGACTGGTCTCGTGAGACTTGAGTCGGATGCCCTTCGAACAGGGACGACGCTGTGGTTCGAGGCTTAGTTGTGGCTACTCGTACACAGCCAGACAGAAAGCACAGTCCATCTTCGAGGTCGACAGGCCGAATGCTTCGATTGCCGGAATCTAGCTCAATATCCAACGTCGACATAGGAGCTCAAAAACTGACCATTCAATCTTACAGTCCCTGCGAGTGTGTACTGTGTAGTGCGCTGTATTGCTCCTGGGACACGAGACGTATCTCCTTGGAAAGCGTGATCTGCTTCTGCAACATAGACGGCTTCAGTTCTGCCAAAGCAACGCGAAAGAGGATGATAAAAGGACGTCATGATCCGCTTTCACGCCAGACATCCATTCTTGTGGTGCTAGCCCTCATAGCGGCTACCAGACAATTTTGCTCGACCCAGAGCTCGATCTTAGTGAGGTCCGCTCCAGTCTTCCTAGATTGCGAGGTGCCGCGGGAGAATTCACCAAAAATAGGAGCTGTCTTCCTTGGAGAATTGGAGAAACTGCTGATTGTCATCGCCGCCGGTCGTTCAATCAGGAGAGCCTTCTGTGACGAGGCCACTTCGGCAAGAAACCTGGGTGCCTGTGTGGGGACTTCATCGTGATCAACTTATCAAGGATTGCGGAATCGATACGATTAGTATTTGAAACGTCTCCTTCGTCGACGGTGGTTGACAGAACGGTGTCATCTTCTTCGTCGTTTTCGTGCTGTAAAGGCTGCTATCATTCACGTTCGATCCAGGGGCGACTACCAGGAGCTCTTCAGCTGAGCTATGGATGAGGATCTTGTGTTAGAGTTTCAAGATGCTTGAAGGGGTGGCGGCCAAGATCGAGAATGATGTAGGAAGTCAGCAACCATCTCTCATAGCTCCCATTCACCGTGAACGCAAATCGAGGCAGTCCCTAGTCCATCTTGTACAATTCCTCTTCCAGAGCCGACAGCTTGGTGAAAATTCTCTTCTCGCCACGAGAGAGCCCTAAAGCTAAGCATTCTGTATTGCTGGCTGGGAGTAGTGACAATCGTTTGCGTTGTGATACTTTCGAATGTTGTCTGCATTGAGGTCGTTAGCATGAGGTAAACTGAAGGACGAGTCACTAATTTCGCATACGGCCAGTTCACGTGGATCATACTTAGATACGCCTCGTCGAGGCACAGAGGCGACAACAGCTATCAGAATTCGGTTTTCTGCTGTCTGCTTCCAATAACCTCGGAACGATGCTGGACAAAAGCAGTATTGACCTGATGTAGCCTGAGCTTGATCATTTTACCCTCCACCAGAAGGCACTGCTTCTTCGTCGGTGTCAGCTCGCCTTCGAGCTCGAGGAAAATGATATGGCATGATAATCGCCCTTTGAGTAGAGTCTCGGTGGCAAAGAAGATGTATCTGCCCAGCAAAAAGGCAAAAGAATGAGATCTGTGTGGATCGAACACACCTTGAGGAGGACTGTTAGTCGGCGAACATAGCTGGATGATGTGGGTAGGTGCTACTTACTACCTCCAGATTTGCTAACCGAAGTTTAAACTTCAGTCTGGCGCTCTCTGCGAACGTTGTAAGTTATAGGCGTTGTAGGAAGAATTATACTACACATACCCCAATTGAGCTAAGATCCCAGTGAGATTAATAATCAACCACATTTCATAGTTTGTATATATTCACTGTAAGTTGACGCCGATGATGAGACGGCTTATGTCTGCCAGCTGCGAATCGCACGCTGAGTCAGACCAACATTTTGCTTCCTGGTCCAAACCGCTACCAGGGCAAATGTCTTTCGTAGTCTCCATAGCACAGCTGAGATCGCACTGCAGGCCATGATGTCAAAAGCTCGACATACTCAGAGCATCCACATTCCTTCCTGATACTTGCAAGAGTTCCAGTAAGTTGACCCAAGATGCGGCAGTGGTGTCGACGGCGCTGACTCTGAGAATTACATTGCTGCTTGTTGGCTACAGCAAGCACCAACGTGCACGGTACCGCCGTGCTTTGAGACATGACCAGGGCATATAGAACGGTCATCTTCGAGCTCTTTTCCTGAGAAATAGCAGGTCTAGGAGAAGTGGGAGGAGTCTCGAAAGTATTTAGATAGCGCTAACAGGGAGTAGATATTCCACTTGACAGGGCGAGGGGGATTAGTAGTATGATGAAGGCCTTCAATCCAGTACGCTCTAGCAGAAAGTCTAGTAAGAGTACCGTCGACTATCTCAGTCAGACTGTTATGCTTGGCGACCAGATCCTAATACTGAAGTCCGGTTTCCCACGCTGTTCCCGCCCATTCCCCTGATGCTCTCCCTCTTCCCCATCATCACTGTCATCATCCCATTCTTGCTCATAGTGTCTCTGCCCCGAACACGTCGCCACCACATCACACGCCGGATGCTTCACCACCCCCGGTATCGTATCGTCATGAGCCTTCCAGCCCAGCTCATCCGTCGGGTACTGCACCTCGACAATATGATGCGGATTCTCCCAGACACGCAGGACGCCGTCTGTGCCGCCGGCGAGGATGCTGTGGTTTCCGCCACCTTCTTGATGGCCTGCGTTGGCGGGCGGGTTCACCGGGTACGGCGCATATGTCGGACTACTGTTTCGTGCGTTCTGGTCATACTCGTAGCCGCCTCCATGAGCGTCGTCCCGATCGTAGTCGTACCCTCCATTCTCACCAGTAGCAGCCGCGACATCAAATCCCATGCGCTGGTTCGTCCGCGCACGTCTACCCGCAAGCACGCCAACCTTCTTGCCCAGCACTCTGATGTCGTACACGTGTATGCCATCTGACTGCCTTTCCGCAATATACAAAAACCTGCCACACGGACTCCACTTCATGCTCGTAATGCCTGCACCACCTATCGCTGCTGCATCGCCGGCTTGCCTTGTAGCTGTATCACTTCCCACTGAGAAGACTTGTGCATCACGGAGGTTTGCGTCATTGTAGAGCGCGACGCCTCGCGTGAACGTGCCAGCCGCAAGGATGCCATCGCAGCTGGTGCTGAGGGCGCTGACGATACCTTTGAGGCCGGCGGTGCTGCGTCGCGAGGCTGTGGTTTTGTGGGAGGTCAAGGGTGGCTCGCCAGAACGGTTGAGGTCGAAGGTTGCGATTAGATTTTCTGCGCCCGCGATGAATTTGTAGTCGTTTTGGTAGAAAAGGAATGATGATGGCGCGAGATAGCTCTCTGTGGGGCCGTGGATGAGTGGGTAGGAACCTAGCAGATTATTGGTAGGAGAGTGATGGAGACGGACAGGGTGGTCGCGGATGGAGACGAGATATTGCATTGTTTGGGAGTCGGCCAAGTTGAAGTAGGATGCTGTGGCGAGGGCATTAACAGGACCTGGAAAGGTATTCGAGGCATATGGAGTCAAGGTATGCGGGCCAGGAGAGCTGAGGAGATCGGCTGGTCTGCATTAAACAGTCAGCTGGGTTCCAGAGCATGTTGAATGCAATAGGAACACGAGCTGACATACAAGACATAGTTGCGTATGATGTTATCGTCACTGTTCGTGATGAGACAGGTACCGTCGGCGGTAAGCTCGATGCTCTTAAAGAACGCGTTCGGCGCCGAAGGAGACGAGGCTGTTGTAGCGATGCAGCTTGATTGCGCCATGTCGAGTGCCATTCAGAGGGGTATACTTCGGAGAACTAGATAATATGTTAGTATCCTGTAGTCATGTTTCCCAGCTTGGTTGGCGAAGCTTCATCACTTCATGCTGCTCGGATTGATTGCTAAAGAGTGCTGCCACAAAGATGATCGGACAGGTCTTCATAGCAGGTTCGTCCGTGACATCATCCTCCCGTGTTGCCACCAGAGATGCAAGATGTTCCGAGGCTCACATCTGGTTGACTAAGGAAGCCAGATCTTCACGGCGCCGTGAATCCACGATGTGGCGGGAAAGAACATGATCACAGGGCTTGAGATGACAACCGTCCACCAAGATCCGGGTATGGCCAGCCGTGAATCGCTGATTGCGTTCTGTTTCTTCGGCTACCGCAGAAAGCGCTCGAGCCAGATCAACCACGGTGAAGAATTTCGAATCAGGATTTGCTCGACGCAGACAAGCTACATCAGAGATGCGAAACGCTCGAGACCTTGGTGGCGATACTAATGCAATCGGGAGTCTCCTGACAGATGCTGTTCCAGATACCGCTGCTGCCGCTGCCGCTGCCAAGACCTCATGAACACGCAAAACACTCACAGATCTTGAGGAGTACCGTACTCCTACTGAGTAGCTCACATCAATATAGCAACTTCGTGTCTTCCAAGCTTAGTATCATAGATGTAGTGTAGTAATCGTGGTTTGACTGGACCAGAGCACCGCATGAAGAGTGCCGTTAGTCGACCGAGATCCCCGTTGAGCAAGCACGTGAGTCGTAGCAGCAGTTTTCGAAAAGCTGTGTCGATCGTCCATCTCAAAGCATCCCGTCTCTGTCTCTCTATACACTACTTTCCCATATCTCACACTCTCATCATGGTATGTGACCTGCTCTGCTCATCCTAATGCGATCCAGCTAATCAGTCACCACCTAGTCTTCCGCCCTGAAGTCCATCAAATCCCTCGCGCCTCTCCTCGACCGAGTCCTCGTTCAGCGCGTGAAAGCCGAGGCACGGACATCCGGCGGTATCTTCCTCCCCGAGAGCGCGGTCAAGGAACTCAATGAGGCCATGGTCATCGCTGTAGGGCCCGGCGCAATGGACAAGGATGGAAAGAGGATACAGCCGAGTGTGGCTGCTGGTGACAAGGTGTTGATTCCTCAGGTATGGCAACTCTGCTGAAGCATGATGATGGCGCGGTGGCGAGGGGGGTGTAAGAGGCGTTCAGTGATCAGTGATGGACAAGGAAGCGATAGATGCGGAACGACGGCTAATGCGAGGTTGTTTTAGTACGGCGGAAGCCCCATTAAGGTTGGAGAGGACGAGTACTCCCTCTTCAGGGATCACGAGTATGTTGGCATCATATCTCATTAGATTGTTTCCACGACTGACAGAGTACGCAGCATCCTTGCCAAGATCAACGAGTAAACGTCGCTTCCGAAAACACCATTTTCCATCTCTCATATACCACCAAAACCGTCGACCACGTTGTACGATAATGAACGAATACAGAAGTAGTAAAAGAAGGAGTAGGAGCAGGGAGCGTGCTGAATGCGCAGAGCCAGAAGTGTTGTTTTCATAGTCAATACCCATGTAAGAACTGCTGCGGAAATGCAGAAAACTCTCAACTCTACAGCCATCACTTCTACTATCTGGCGTGCTGTGAGGTGTGCTAGTAGATAACCAATCTCCATTCTGTGCTGACCCCACAAGCACACCGAAGCCACGCGAGCCTTGCCTTCTCTCCTTTAAGTTCTCACTTCCGCGCACTCGACGAACAATCTAGACGATCGCATGAGCTGCTTCCTTGCATTGTGATTCCAGAAAGACTGTCGTCTGCCTGCCACGTCGTCCGTGCCACTCTGCCATGCATAAGAATGGAGGCTTCCGCCCACGATTTGGGCTCTAAGCTGCTGCTCACAGGCAACTCGCACATCTCGTCGTTTAGGCTCGCCAGATCCGCTGTTCTTTTATGACCAGAATGACCAGTGAGTTCTGGATGGCATAAATGCGGTGGAGCCTGCTGCGTGAAAGACGTGCTTGGCCTTTCAACATGTCGCAAATTTGTGGTCGACCCATAGACAGCCATGTGCGATCGCGTGTCCAGTGTCCAGTCCTCCGATGATTAGGAATATTCGTGATCAAGCCCTCAATCAGCGATAGAACTCTCCTCTCTTGACATTCACGCCATACTCTCCAACAGCGCAACCTAGATCTTCCATCGTCAAGACTGTCCGACCCTGTCCTGCTCCGCCCTGCCCACCACCACCATACCCAGGTCTCTGCACGCCAAGTTGCCCTCCTTTGTCTTTTCCACCCTTTCCGCCACCAACCTCCGCAGGTGCTTGTCCCGGCATGCCAGGCACCGCTCCTCCTGGTAGTCCAGCTAATGTCGCGGCGTTGGCGGCTGCGGTGTTTGAGGTAGTATGTCCAGTGCGAATGCGTGCGTACTGGTAGGCATCGGCGGCGATGTCGGCGACGAACTTCTGCGTCGCGAGGGCGAGGAGGCGAGCGAGCGGGAGTGGTGTCTCAGGTGGTGGGGGGAGACCGGCGAGGGTGAGGTAGTGTGCTGTTATTGCATCTGGGATCTGTTTGAGACTGTTAGCACCATACCTACCAGGATGTTGGGGGAGACTCTGACAATTGGAGCATAGTCGTCCATCTTTCCGAGAAACTCTCGTAATGTGGCATCTTTCTTGGCAGGTATCCGCGATTCTAGTAGCTCAGGCCTCTGCGTAGCCTCCTCTTTGGCAGCGTCATCAACAGTCGCGTTAGTCGTGTTGAGTCCAGCAGCGCGTGAAGATTGCGACCCAGATGCCGAGACATTGGCGGTATTGTCTGCTGAAGGCATAGTCGCGTGGGCAGTGGCAGCGTTGCTTGTCATGTCTGTATCGGCGTTGGCGTCGATGTTGTTGTCTGCGCTGTCTTGTGCTTCTTGCTCAGGATCAGGGACAACAGGATCTTCTGCCGAAGCGTATGGCGATGCCGGTGCATCCAGCGCCTGGGTCTCCATTCTGAATTGAGATACTCTTGCCGAGGAATGCGACCCCTGTACCACATCGTGACATTGTCAATGTGAAGTAGATCTGAAGAAGCGGGTATTCCTAGACTAGCCGATCCTTCCATCTTGACCACGGACCTCAATCCGATACATCAGGTGAATTGAGACAGCATGAAACAACAAAGTCGAAATCTCTTTAGCTCTTGCGCTCTTCAGGATCTCTCCATTACCTGACGAGCAATGATCATCTCATTTCCATAACATCATCGATAGCTCCCAGCTCAAATCTACACCTTTCCTCAACCTGATCCAAGAAACACCAATCACTTCTACTCCAGCTTCACATACAAACCATCGCGCAAGATGACTACTCTACCGATAGCGCGCGACCGTCATCAAAGGCAGAGTCTGGGCGGGCTCTATGATCGCATCAGAGAGGTACGACTGAGCTCAACCTCATTGTAACGCGTCACTAATCTGGATTGTCTAGTCAAAAGTTCTTATGGTCGGCGCTGGTGGCATCGGATGTGAACTTCTGAAGAACCTCGTCCTGACTGGCTTTGGAACGACCGGGCTCGGAAAGATCACCATCGTTGATCTGGACACTATCGACCTAAGCAACCTCAATCGTCAGTTCCTGTTTCGTCATGAGCATATCAAAAAGTACAAAGCAGATGTAGGTGGTTCATATCGAATGTTGAGATGTCAGCTAAGCTTCATTCAGGTCGCAAAAGAGGCTGCGCAAAGTTTCAACCCCAACGTCAGGATGGAAGCCCACCATAAGAACATCAAGGATCCGCAATTCAACATCGACTGGTTCCGCCAGTTCGACCTGGTGTTCAATGCGCTCGACAATCTCGAAGCGCGTCGTCATGTGAACAAGATGTGTCTGGCCGCTGATGTGCCTCTTATCGAGAGTGGAACAACTGGCTTTAATGGTCAGGTACAGGTCATCAAGCGCGGCGAGACAGAGTGCTACGACTGTAATGAGAAAGAGACACCCAAGACATTCCCTGTTTGCACAATTCGCAGTACACCAAGTCAAGCAATTCACTGCATCGTATGGGCAAAGAGCTACCTGTTCGCAGAGATCTTCGGTACTAGTGAGGATGATTCTACAGAGTTGAACTTGACGCCGGATGCTGAGAATGTGGCTGAGATTGAGCAGTTGAAGAAAGAGGCACAGGCATTGAAGCATATTAGAGCGAGTATGGGAACCAAAGAGTTCTCACGCAGAGTCTTTGAGAAGGTCTTCACAGAGGACATTGACCGGTTGCGGAGTATGGAAGACATGTGGAGCCCAATCACACTACGAAGGAAACCAGACCCGCTGAACTTCGACACGATAACAGAAGCTGCACTTGCTAACAGGCTGGATGGCATTCGTCTTGAAGACCAAGACCAGAAGGTGTGGACTTTGGAGGAGAATTTCACTGTGTTCCAATCCAGTCTGAAGCGTCTGAGCGACCAACTTATCAGAAGACGGGCTGAAGCTCAGGAGGGCAGCACTCCACCAATTTTGACCTTTGACAAGGACGACAAGGATACCCTGGATTTCGTCGCGGCCGCATCGAACCTCAGATCACAGATCTTCGATATTGAACGCAAGACAGAGTTTGACATCAAGCAAATGGCGGGCAACATCATCCCTGCTATCGCTACAACCAATGCTATCACAGCTGGTCTTTGCGTTCTCCAAGCCTTCAAAGTGCTACGCAATGACTACAAAAACGCACGCATGATCTTCCTCACCAACTCCGCGGATCGTGTCATCTCGTCCGAGCCTCTATCAAAACCAAAACCAGACTGTCCCGTATGTGGAGTCTGCCGGTGTCACCTCGTTGTTGATCTCGGTCGCGCAACCTTGGAAGACTTGGTCGAGGGGGTTTTGAAGGATCCGCTCGGGTACGAAGACTTCAGTATCTCCAGTGATGCTGGCGGTCTATATGATCCAGACTTCGACGACAACCTTCCAAAGAAGTTAACTGAGCTTGGGCTGTCAATTGACTCACTCTTGACGGTGATCGATGAACAGGACGAGGAGCCGCGTGTCAATCTTGTCTTATCCTTCTCCGCTGAAAAATTGCCAGAAGAACCAAACTCGGAACCAACTGCCCCAGTCCAGATGACCGAAAATGTTGTCATCCCAAAGAAGATGTTGCCTGAGAGCACGCAGACAGCTGCTGGCCAGAATGGGCATTCTCACGCCGAACAGATCAATGAGGTAGCAGGTAGCAAGAGGAAGCGAGATGCGACCGAGGTTGGACTGGACGATCTGCAGGCGAAAAAGAAGGGCAAAGTGACTCAGCAGAATGGTCACATCTTGAACGGTACCTCCAAAGACGAGGGCATTATGCTTGGAGACGATGATGGTAGCGGCGCCATTCTGATTGACGATGATTGATGACCGTGGCGATAGCTGCTTTCGACCAGCAAGTACAACATGCGATGATCACGGCAAGTATTCCGACAAACAAGGAAGCCTATAGCACCCAAGCAACGACGACCAGGACTAGTGAGGTCCTATGATATATGCTTGACGCGAGGTCAAGACAGAGACGACATGAAGAGCAAGATTCGCACTCGCGGAAGTGCCTGCAAGATATGATGATCACGGTTGGATGATAGAAGAACAGGAACATACCAAGAGACTGCAGCATAAAGGAAGGAAGCGATATGCTTGATATGATACCCAATGATGGACAGGCAGCGGCTCCTGAGTACATCCAGTACATATGGAGGAGGTGGATCAATGGTGAACATAGATCGCGACCATAGCTGTGGAACGAATGCAAACACTATAACCCCCACTTCCTCGTCTTTCCCCTGTTATACCAGTGGTCCAGTATGGCAACTGTACTGAACTGGAACATAGGTCTGACTAGTAGTATCTATGGGAATCTGAAACATGCATGTGAAACGCCGAGGTTGTTTTGCCTCGTCGCTGATCGTCATCGTCAGCCGTCGATTGTTAACGCCTCAGCAGCGCG
>Ga0268246_10001014_pt1 | contig 10782 bp, 10 predicted proteins | sample AgamicOrSfe_FD_200242 | JGI IMG/M metagenome (GOLD analysis project Ga0268246, IMG submission 200242) | Agave microbial communities from Guanajuato, Mexico - Or.Sf.e (v2) (version 2) | ecosystem: Host-associated > Plants > Phyllosphere > Phylloplane/Leaf | place: Guanajuato, Mexico | collected...
GTCTAAGGGTGGGAGAGGGGGTTAGTGGTGTACAAATGGCGAAGGGTGAAGAGAGTGAGTAGGATGTGGAATGCGAAGACGTACGCTGTAGGTGAGACCGAAGCCGAATTCGAAGCGGGGAGTGATGTTTGCACGGTCGAAGTATCTGTAGTCGATGTAGACACCCTCGGTGAAGTTGGATTGGGGAAAGAGGTAGTCGATTCCTTCGGGTTGGGATAGAGCCAGAACATTATAATCCTTACACCATCTCAATCAGTATGAACTCCATGAACAAGAGTTAAAGAGAGCCTTACAGATTCATTCTTGGCAACCGTGTATGGCAACTTGCCTGAAAAGCTGACGTCTCCGTAGATAAGCGAAGCCAGAGCGCGACCTGCATTTTGGCCGGGCAGATGAGCGTAGATGATGGCTGTGACATTGGGGTGGTTGTAGAAAGTGTCGACGAGTCTGATACCGGCATTATCGATCACGACGATGGTCCGGAGTTTCAGTCAGTGAATGATTCTCGGATCGAAGAAGTCCAATACGTACGTTCTTGCACTTCGCCGCGACATTAAGGACGATACTGTCACTCAAGTCATCATGAAGGCCTGGAAGAATGTAAGCTTTGATTCGGCCATATTGAGCACGATCATACCTGTACGATCCCAGCCTTCTGTTGCAAATGCATTCAAGAAGACAATACAAGCATCAGTGGCACCATCAACGAACGGGTTGACGTTGACAAAGTCCCACAAGATCGAAGTGTCGTACTGATAAGCTCTGTCGCCAAAGGCACATACGTAGTCTGAAATGAAGGCTGGGTTGTTCGCTCCCGAGCCTCCTCCGACCCAGAGGAGCCCTGGGATGGACCTATCATGCTCAGAACTAGCTTCAACACTTGCAGTCTTGCGAACTCACTGTGGCGGTTGCGTCCGAAAGCTACTAGGATTGAAATCATAAGTCGAGTTGACCTGTCCAGCATATCCAAACAGTGACACCAGTCTTGGCATCTGAAACGGCAGCGTCCCATTGACGTTCTTCACAAGCACATGGCCTTCTTGGGCACCCGTCAAGAGCACACTCTTCGATGTCGGACTCGTGCCAATCACCTGCGGATGGGGCGCGCTGTAAGGACTGGGTGGCATGCCGAGTCCAAGTGCGGGATATCCTGAGTCTTGCCCCAGATAGTACCACATGGCGATGATGCGTGTGGCTTGATCATTCAGACGGGATGCAGACACAGAGCCGTTGGTGTACTGTGCAGTGAGGTTGCCGTAACCAAAGGGATAGGACGGCATAGACATGTCCAGGCCGTCGTTCGCGGCTGCAACGCCAGCGTGTTGGGCGCCCCAATCTAATGAAGTCAGTCTGAGGGTGATGCATAGGAGAAGGAGTCCTTACCGGACATAATCAAGCCCTGGTAGCCAAGTTCTGTCTTAAGTATGCCGTTTTGTGTCTTGCTGTTCTGGCAAGCATATGAATTGTTGATTCGATTGTACCTATAATTGCCATCAGTAGGTACAGCCGGCCATGGAAGATACCACATACGAGCACATAACCGATGCTGTACCAGCACCTGCTCAAGCTGTTAGTCACTATCCTGACACTGCAGAAGTAAGACAGCACTCACGAACAGCCTCAGCAAACGGCCACGAGTATAATTCATGAATCGTAACATCATCAATATTGCTGCTCACTGATGCCACAGATTGGTTCTGAGCATTAGTGCTAGGGTTGCGGTTGGTCTCCTGCTCATTGCCAATGAAATGCTTTACACAAGTGCTGGCTCCGGTCGACTGGAAGGCAACGACAGTCTCGTAGACAAGAGCACCAGCAAGGTATGGGTCGTTCGTGAAGCCCTCCCAGTTGCGGCCGGCTTCAGCTATTCTGCCTAGGGGGCCGACCTGAGTCTGTTAGTGATGACTGTGTTGAAGAGCGAAGGGCAACATACTACAGGACCTAAGGCGATGTTGACGCCCTTCCTACGGAACTCTCCACCCATCTCGAGGCCTCGCTCGGCAGCACTGCTCTTGTTCCAGCTGGAAAGACCAGTGTCAGCGACGAACCAGTGGCGCACGATATGCATAGAGCTTACCTAGCACCAACAGACAAGCCAGCAGGATAAGCATTGACGATGTCAGTACTCCTCAACCCGTTACCGGCGTCAGAAAGACATAAACCAGGAAAGTTCAGTCTCGGAATGGCATTGATGTTGCCGGGGCAGCTATTGTTGGCCGAGATTCCAGCAGTCAAGTTCCATTTCTCCTGACTGGTGAGCTGAGCTACAAAGGCGGTGGCTTTTACGTAGGCGCTGGCCCAATCGCCGGCACCGTCTCCTACAGCTGGTAATTGTCAGTATAGGGGTAATAGCTTTGACTGTAGAAGACGTACGAGAAGGATAGACTGGTGGTGAGTCGCCATAGAAGTACGTGTCGGAGGTGATGTTCTGTGCTCCAGTGCCGCTGAGCAGAGCAGCTGCAATGAAGATGAGCTTGGTTGCCATGATGCTCTCGCTTTGCTGTTAGCTGGCTGTTCCAGAGTTTTGCTTGTGGATGCAGTCTTACTCCAGTCCCTGGGGTGGCCCAAGGACAGGCCCCTCTCACTATCGCATCATCTCGATCGTAGTGATAGAACCCCGCCTTCCCCTCTCCATGCCAAGTGGCGCTTGTGCATGATGAGCACTCAATTCACAGACTCACAGTAGATCATGTCACACGGGGCTGATTTGAGTCACAAGGTCAACTGAGGCTCGGAACCTGCTCACGTAGCTGTATAACAGGTCGTAACTTAGGGGCTGAATCGAGGGAGAGAGAGTCACGAGATCACACGGAGTCTGGCAAAGGGAGTCCATGACGCACTGTACACGCTGGTACAGCCTGTCGAGCACTATCCCCTCGCCTGGTAGACTAGTATCTGTATACATGATCGACGGAGGTACTTTCTCAGCTGGGAATTGGATGAGCGTGGCTCGCTCGAAGATGGTCCGTAGCAGGGGACACAGCAGAGCTACAAAGTACATCAGCGGAGGGCACCACACCCTGCCGATCGGAAGCATGTTTCATGTTTCATGTAGTCGAAGTCACTCATTCTCTTGGCATTTCCCCTCACTGGGAAAACCTCGGAAAGGCCGGCGGCAGTGGAGAAATCATCGTTTCTGTATGAACCGCGACGAGTACCTTAGTACAATGCTTTGCGTATATTCCGACCTATGCAATGCCGATGCTGAGTACCGTTGCTCTAGCTAATGCTGGCGAAGAAGGCTGTTCGATGTGGTAGACATTCTCAGCCGAAGCCAATCTGCGAAGTCCTCAATATCGTGTTGAATGAATACTTTCATCTTCTCATGCTTCTATATCAATTGGTATAAAACGTATCCCAAAACACATCGTCGTCATTCCAATCTACGTCCACATCAGTATATTTCGCCTTCTTCCACATCTTCATCTTCAATGTTACCATCTCCGAGTTCACCTTGATACGCAGGAGGAGCTGATACAACCTGTTGAGCATGACTGGAGGGTACTGGTTGGATCGGGGCGCCTAATAAAGATACCAGAGGTTGCGTCGCGGAAAGTCCGGGGATCATTGGGACCGGAGGTTGCTGCATGATGTGCGGTGGCTGGATTGATTGTGCTGAGGGCTTTGGGGTGGCAACGCCTGGAGGTGAGTAGGAAGACTCTCGGGAGGTATCGTGACCGGTATTGGTCGCGGGTGGCAGAGCTGGGTCTGGTAGAGCTGATTCCGGTAGAGCTGGTTCTGGTGGAGCTGGTTCTGGTAGAGCTGGGTCTGGTAGAGCTGGTTCTGGTAGAGCTGTCTCGGCTGCAACCTGAGATTGAGGTTGAGGCGTCTCCGAGGGCAGAGAAGGCGTCGGTTCAATGATAGCTGGCTGTTGCATTTGCGTTTGCGGTTGTGGTTGTGGTCGTAATATAGGCGGTGCTGGTGGGTTCTGTGCAGCATTCTTGAACTGCTGTAGCACGGCCGTGCTATCCTGCGCTCCAGGTTCAGGACTTGGCGTCAATTCGCCCTCTTCTCGATCGTCGTCATTTTCGCCTTCAGCATCAGCATCAACCTCACGATCTTCGCCCTCGCCCTCGTCCTCGTCGTCTTCTTCGCCATCCTCTGCATCATCATCCCCGGCAGCGGCAGTTGTGTCTACTATACTGTCGTCCACATCGACCATGGCTGTGTCATCAGGCTCGGCGGTTGCATCGCTCGTGATACCCGTGCCGGCTGGTAAACTGGTTGGCTTAGCAATACCAGCCTTCTTCCGGCCTTTAGCCGCGCCACGTTTCGTCTTCTTCTTTGGTTGTGCTGCTCGTCCACGACCGAATAATTGGACTGGGGCTTCTGCGTAGATTATCAGGCCATTCTCGTTGGTCACCCCCAGCCCTTCAACCATAGTCCCGGGCGCAGGCTTGACGACAAGCTCGTCATCTCCAGGCAACTGTTCTGTAGCTTCGCCCTGAACGATCTTTCCCTCGCCCACAAGGACTTCGTAGATTACAGGTTGGTTGTCCGCGTCGACGCGACGGACACGGATCTGTTTCAGACTGCTTGCGTTGATCGCCGGGATACGATGCACGGAAGGAAGTCCAACCCGTCTCTTAGCAAGATATTCCGTATTCGACTCCTCTTGCTGCCGCGTAAGCTGCGTCCACTTCGAGACCGCGAGGCCTTGCGAATCGCGCTTCGTCCCGCGCTTCTCATCGCCCTCTTCCGCCTCGTCCACCTCTGCGCCTTTATCGTCCTCGGCGCTCTTCTTGCCATATAGCTTGCGAATGATCTCCTGGGAATGTAAAATACGCCCAGCCCTTGCGGCGCGTAATATTTGTTGTGACCAGATCGGATAGTTGTTGGAGCCTTCTGGCATGGGTAACTCTTTCCATATCCCTTCACCTCTTCGCGGCGCGTCGGTCACGCTGCTGGGTGGGTCGTTTGCGCCGACGACGACTTCTTGCTTGCGCCATTGGCGGATGGGCAGACCGTCGAGCGTGTCATTGTCTGCCTGTCCGCGGACAGGACCGGATCGCGTTGAGCGGGCTGCGCGGAACTGTAGTCGTTCGAAGAGGTTAGTCTTAGCCGGGCTTGTAAATTCATAAGACATGATACATGGAGATGCTGTAAGTTGGGAGCAGTAATGCAGACTAAAGTCTGCCATTGTCTTACCGGTGCCATTACGTTTCTTCCAAAGCGGATAAGTGAGCTGTAATCTTTGGCGCGGAAGGTGCTACTGTGTGCGGGTCGAATGAAGGTCAATCCCAATCTAAGGAACAACAAGGTGACTCAATGCAATCGGAGATACGAAGTACAGTATCTCCGTCACCGCCAAGACATGGTGAGCAAAAGGAAGAGCAAAAACAAAGGAACATACAACAGCTGAAATTCGCTGGTGGTCACCCACCCAACTACTACGCAGCCGGTAAACTGCTTAAGTACGCCAGAGCGGACGGGATGGCCTGTTCTCAGTTTCCTGTGGTCGTATGTGGTAGAGCAAGATATCCGGACATAGATAAAGAATCAATCACTTCTGCATCTCAATATCCCTGCCATCCATCTACCCACGCTCTTGCCCAACGACTCTCCCTTTTGGTGCCCAGTGTCCCTCCCATGCCCTCGCCATTGGTCTATCTCTCGTGCTTCGTTCACGTGCCCACCCTTTCCTTGTCTCAGGTCTCTCACTATAGGCATCCTCACTACTTTGCCATGTTCCTCCTCCTCCTCAATTGATGTCTTGCACCTTCCATACTGATATCCTTTTCAGCAGCACGACGACCAGCCCGATCCACTCGCGGAGGTGGCTCGAATTCTAAAGTCACGAGCTTATCCGCAATGCCGCGACAGCAAAAGTCCATTCCGTCCAGATCGCGATCTCGATCGCGATTGCGTCCGCGGTCTCGCTTTACACGTTCGAGCGAGTTCGAGAACATGCCCCTCTGTTTTGAGCCTGGAGCTGGAGGCAGGTGGGTCCGGGCAGCACCGAGAGCACATGTAGAGAAGGTCTCTGTAACCGGAATCGGTGGTAGAGGCGGAGGACGTTCTGGTCGCGGGATGACGGGTGTGGCATTATTGTTATTATGAGTGTCGATTTCGTTGGAGGGATTGAGGACGGTGTGAAAGAACATGGGCGACGCAATAGATTGGTTGAGCGGGATCGCAAATGGGTGGAGACGATGCGAGTCTGTTGGTGCCGTAGATATAGGCATGGGTAATGGGGGTCTGCGACGTTGCTGTTGCAGAGGTAAAGGCATGATCGCGTCCATCCCAAATGACGGTTGTGTGTGCGTCGGAACTGGCTGAAGTGGCGTTCTGAATGGCAAGAGATCTCGTGGATGAGATCTGTACTGTGCCTCTGGCTGATGTGTATGATCATGTGATGAGAGAGCATCAGCGAGCAGTGAAGTCGTTCGCGGTGGTGGTGAACGCATGTTCATCGGCGGTTCGGGTCTATCTAGACGGAAATGGTGATTGTGCTTGTCCTCGCTGCTATTGATATCAAGCTTCTGGGTTGGAAACGTTGCAACGTTACTTGTATCGTTCGTGAATGCATTTGCACTCACGCTCGCTAGCGACGGCACGTTCAACAGCACCTCCTTCAGAGCATCTGCCTGAGCCTGAGCCATCGGGATCGCTAGTCCAGAGGCGGACGCCGGACTCTCAGTTACGGCAGGCGTATTGACCAGGAAAGGCGTCCTCAGAACATCCCACCAGCCATAAGAATGAGCCGAATCTAACACAGCTGGCGAAGACGTCCCTGTGTGCTTGAGCTCGCTCGCATTGCCGGAACGCGCGCTAGGCCATTCTCCCAAATCCCAAGATTGTGTATTCGTGTTGATGAAAAGATCGTCGGAGTTCTTGATCATGCTGCTTGATCTGGTAGATGAGGTAAATGACAATGCGCCTGGCAGGAAGTAGGCGATGCCGGACGTGTCCGAGAAGTAGGTTGTAGCACTCCCGCCACCACTACTCTGTGCATCTGATACGTTGTGGACATCTTGATGCTGTTGCTTCTGTCTGATCGCAAGCGATTCGCAATCGGTCGGCACGATCTTCAGTTGTGGTGTGGTGGTTGTCTGATCATGGACTGGACTATGGACCTGAGGACTGGAGAAGACCGTTTGCCAGAAGGCTTGCTGTTGGCATAGTGGAGAGTTTGGCTCTTGTCGAGTGTAAACGCTTGACGAAGGTCGAAATGCTGGAACTGCTGGGCTTGTGATCGTTCTCCGAGATTCAAGCACTACTTGAGGGGCCAGCTTAGCAGGCGAGGAGCGCAAGCATGCAGGCGACAATCCAACACCAGGAATCATCCACGGCCGTTTATGGTTCTTGACTTCAGTCATTTCGGTAATTTTCTCTGCTTGAAGTGGCGGTGCTCGTGGTGCTTCAAGTTGTCGGCTCTGCGCGGAGGTGTATGCTGATATCGAGCCATCCTCGTATTGCAGATCTGTGCGAAGTCTACGGACATTCGGCCAGTGTTCCCTTTGGCCAGGTGGACGGCTCCATGAACGGCACGTCTCCTGGAACAAAGGATGAGGTACATATGGAGTGAGGCGTGCGTCCATTTGTTGAGACATCGAGACTATACGATGTTTGACTATGACATTAGTAGTGGGAGAAAACGCAGTGTATAGTGACAGAAACAGGAAGAGAGAGTGAAATGTGTGTGCAGCGTCAAAGACAGCAGGTCGCAGATGTCGCGGTTTCACAGGTCACACGAGAAGCGATACACGAAATTGTCACCACGGAACATTGTTTTCTTTCAGGGACACTTGTACCACTTCTGGTGTTGCCGCGCAAGCCTGAAACCTCCAAGCTTGAAACAACCTAAGCGCCCGGGCTCACGTTTCACATCTTCGGAGACATGTGATGTTCTGAAAGTGGTCGATAAATCGTACTCGCTGTGCAATGCATTTGTACTACCTTGGTTCACTCATACCAGCTTGCGTTGGCCTGTTGGCCACATGTCTGCTGCTTGCCCGGTCTTTCATGTATATCCTCACTATAGCCCTATTTTGGCACATAGTTCTGCTGGTCGAAAATGTAACCCCGGATCTTAGACTCCTTCAATAGCTCCATGTATCGCTCTATGTGCGTATTCCATGTTAGCGAAGCTCTTTGATGGCACTATTTTGCAATAAAACGCTTGACTGCTCTTCTTGCACCGCTGCTGTTGCACATCGTTCATACGTGCCCATTCTTTCCTCACTGCCAGTCGCCTTTATAACCTCCACTCTTCTGTACATGCGAAACCCTCCTCTTATATAGACTCAACAGCACAACTCACCTCGTAGCGGTCCGCACTTCTCCAAATGATTGACACCTTCCCTCCGATAGCACTTTCCCATCTCATCCCTGACCAATCGTGCCATCATACTACGGACCCACTGTTCGCGGATGACGGCATCTTGTGCAGCTTTGAGGGCCTTGTTGTCGTTGTAGTCGACGCCGTCGAAGGTCGGAGGGACTGTTGGCTTGCGCGAGAGAAAGTACTCGGATTCGGGAATCGGCATTTTATTGAAATTCTGGAGGACTTGAGGTCTGCGAGTCGGAATGGAAATGTGTGGAGTATCAACCAGCTAGGCTTGACGAGAGGTCGCTTCGAGCTGGGAGGGGAAGTGTAGTTCGAGGTCGAAGATGGAGATCGTGCTGTTCAGCGAGGACCTCTTGGGCTGATATGCTGCTACGCTGGGTATGTGGTCCGCGTTGGTCGAAGGCGATGGAGAAGCGAATACAAGGACTTCTAGTCTGTTGTAAAGCTGTATATTGCGAGTGTACTTGCCGAGTGTGTCGAAAGCAGCTTGCTCTCTCTCGGCCAATGCAAAAGTCTTGGCATCTCGTGCACGGACCACCTCACCTCAGTCTCTCACCTCACGCCCACCCACCCTCCTCAAGCTCTTTCATACTCCTCTCATGCGTCCTCCCACTCCCCGACATCCCCTCCGTCAATCTCCTGACAATAACCGGCTCCTCCCCCTTCTTCGCCCCAAAATGTATCCTCCAGCGCGCCTCCTCCACCTTAATGTCCTTCGTCCAGATGCTACGCACCTCTGCAAGACGCTGCTCGCGCTCGCGCTCTTCTCTAGCAGCACGTCGCTTGCACACGGCGCAGGCGCTGTCGAGGAGGCGCGAGTGGAGAGGATGCGCAGACATGTTCTGTGGTGAGGAGAATTGACTGCGGGATTTGTGGCAGATGGGGAAGGAGGAGCAGGGCAGGACGGGATGCTCGGAGAAGAGGAAGTGGCCACATTTGGTGAAGATGTAGAGGCTGTGTACACACATGTTGGGCTTTGGAGGTTTTGTTGTCGTCTGCAATGAGTGGTGTCTTGATTCTGAGAAAGTGTTGTTGATGCTGGTAAAGTATACTGACTGTCTCCTTCGGTATATGGTCGCGTTGGTGTAGGTGAGCAGTCTGATGAAATGTGAATCATGCTCAGCAAGCATCAATATTTTAGGCGTTGTCTGGCTTGGCTACACTATGGCTTTGTACTCGACGCTGCTTGCAGTAGATACCACTCCATTGTTCCACCACCTTTGTCATTTTTCTTTGTCATGATGATCCGCACTCGGCCAAGCAGACAACGCAGAGCCATACGATCCGACAAAGAGGCAACAGGAGGTACGAACGGGTTTTACAATGGCACGTACGTGATCACCATAGTTGTAGCCTTGCATTGAAGGAGGGAAATTCATGACAACACTATCATATAAAACAGATACTTCGATTAGATGGTGCCACCTAGAGCTGTTCGCCGATTTGACCCTTGAGTACGCCGCCCCTATGCATGCTGTTTGTGATACTTCACGTTGTTCATAATCATCGTGGTTTTGTTAATTTAAGCTACATCGAGAAAGACCCAGCTCAAGAGCATCGAAGACCTCAAACTCCTCGAGGACAGCTCCGAACCTTGATAGTGTTAGTCGAGTGCATCGCAACTAACTTCCACCAACTTACCCATAGCAGCGTATTTTCTGCAAGAGCTCGTGCTGTATATCCTCGAGGTCGTGTGGCATAAGCGTGTAAAATCGTTCGTCTTTCGTAAGGGCTGACCAGGCCATAACTGGCGTGATCTCGTTGTCTACCAAAGGTAGTCGACTACTCGACTCGAGTAGTGTGACTAGGTCGACTGGAGGGAGGTCGGGAAGCTTGTGTGGGTATTGCGTTTCGGGATGTTGTATGATGTGATATACGGGCGGGCACGTTGCCATCAGTGCATGTCCCGACACATCCTCTTCCGAGTCATGCGACCTCACACAAAGCATCTGCATGTGGTCCGAACAAGGTTTTTCGAGACTGTGCACCAAGGTAAACAAGTCAGAATACGTTTGCCTGCCTCATCTCCACCCACGATAGACTGACTGGAATTCAGGAATCATGACGAGGTGAAGGGTGGGGGTTGTGGCGGTCGTCATACGCTAGAACAAAATCAATGCCAGTCTGGCCATAATCAACGCCTGTCGCTGGAGTCCGACGTCGTCTCGGCCGATCATCTTCAGGGCTATTGCCACTTCGTTGCAGCGGACTTCGTGTGCCGGAAGTCTGAGATGGTGTGTGGCGGTAACTGGCGGAGAAACTACCACTCGAGCTAGGCTGATGTCCGATCAGAGCTAGCTCAGCAGAATATGATATGCCATTCGCTGAAAGTAGAGCCCGAAGCTTCTCGTTCTCGAGATTGGTACGGTTGCGCTCGCTAACAGCTTGTGTGTAGAGGTCCTTGAGTTTGCCGACCTCAAGCTCCAGGCCTTTGACGTAGATTTCCTTCCGTTCACGATGTGTTCTAGAGCTGGCTTAGTATTGAGTTGGCC
>Ga0268246_10001016_pt1 | contig 10761 bp, 9 predicted proteins | sample AgamicOrSfe_FD_200242 | JGI IMG/M metagenome (GOLD analysis project Ga0268246, IMG submission 200242) | Agave microbial communities from Guanajuato, Mexico - Or.Sf.e (v2) (version 2) | ecosystem: Host-associated > Plants > Phyllosphere > Phylloplane/Leaf | place: Guanajuato, Mexico | collected...
GTGTACATGTTGTTGTTGTGTGAGGGTTGATGAGATGCTGATGATGATAGTCTCGAGATGGTAGGATATAGCACTGATATATCCTGTATGCTAGTATATGAATACCGCAAAGATGTTTGTATTGTTGTTTTGTGGGGTAATGTTGTCAATAGCGTCAAGCTGTTTGAACAATCGTCTGACCGGCAGATGGAGAGCGAGTGAGTGTTTCAGATATCGCAGATATCTATTGAGCAAGCAAGCAAAGAAGGAGGCTTGCTGTTTGTGTTGTTGGCTGGTTGGGTGGTTGGTTGGCAGGTATGAACTGTTGCGTCGAGCAAACAGTTTGGTATGGGAATGTGTAAATGTGAGGACTGTTCTTCAAGAACGAAAGCCGGCTGGATGCAGATCCGAAAGAAGGAGGACCGGAGGTTGGATACCTAGAAGCTAAAGGTAGTGATGGTAGTTGGTAGTAGTGATGGTGATGGATCTTCTATTCTCAGCAGAAGGCAGGCGAGCGCCGACTACTTGTATAGCGTTGGCGTGTCTGCAAGCAGCAGAGGACCCAGCCCCTGGAGAATGAGGAGTATACGTGAGAACGTGAGAGAGACGCCCGAGACGCCCTCCTGGAATCCTGCAGACAGGCTGCATGTCTGTGCAATCCTTGGGACGATCGTTCCCCTTGCGCAGAGAACGGTTGTTAGTGGTCCCACAGTCGCGCAGAGGTGGTGGGGCGGCAGCCTCCACACGCAGACTGCCCTGAACTTTAGTCGCTGCGTTTCGCGTCTGATGCCACCATGCGCCGTTTCAGAGCCGGTGGCAGAGTCTGACTGGGCGCATGTTTATTTCCTCAAGCCTGCTAGTCGCCTCCCAGCCCTTGTTCCGCCGATACTTCTACGCGCTCCAAACCTAGACGTTTAGTCAGTTTCAGACACAGAGTTACACGGCCTCTACTTTGACGCGCTATATGTGTGTGTGCCATAGTCCACACTGCCACAAAGCAGAACTGCCCAGCACGTAAATAACACCGAAGCGACTCGCCTTGTGTGCACGCCTCGTTACTCAACATAACACCACATCGTCTCGAAGCAGCACATGTCTCGTTCGAACATTCTGTTTCAGCTAATCTCGCTACACTTTTCCCTGGCGTCAGAATGGGTATTTCGTCACTCGTGTAGCTGTTGCAAAGGATATCCGAGGAATGCACTGCCCCTCATATCTCTTGTACTCGTACTCGCCTATACCTGATGATGCGAAATTGTGATGGCCATGCTTGTAATGTGATATCCCTCTGAACAAATTGAGCATACTTGAGCATACATTCCCTGTCAAAAGGTCTCAGAGTCAAGCCTGTCATAGACCATTCATTGGTCATAAGCTTGAAGCAAGTCACCTGTTCTCAAGCATCACCACATTCCTACTGCGCCATCCCATGCCTTGTCCTGCCACCCTCACGTCAGCAACATTGTTGCACAGGTCATAGATGCATCGTCTGTGGCGCATGAAGCATCCCTCTCTCGGCGATGACACTCCCACTACGCCCTGCATCTGCACCTCATTCGGAGATATTACTCTCGCCCTGCTTGCGGCGATTTTCGCTGGCAGTTTCACGGCCTCCCTCCCGCTCTGCAAGTGAGCTTAATTCTGCGTATCCTCGATTGCATATTTACCCTGGTCGGTGACTTCACTTGGAGATTTATACAACGCCTTGAGACCGAGAAAAGGCCAGTTCGAGGTGCAATCACATACAGGAGGTGAAGAGGGTGAAGCGAATCGAATGAATGTTGAATCGTGTGGCAATAATCACATTCACCTGATCTCTAGCCTGTACAGCGGTCAATTGTCTATTTGCGGTGAAGTGACTGACCATTTGGTATGCAAGGTATCAAATGAGATGATGTTCGTCATCAGAGGTGGATTGTGAGACATCCGCTCCAGGATGTGAACTCCACACTCATCTGAGACAGCATGTTCGGTAGAGCATCCCTTGTTTCGGCTCTGGAACGAAAAGTCTCCTGCTCGTGCATCGATACGGGATGGGTGGACGCTTGCTTCTGATAGCATGTTTCACCCCGAGTCTTGCATCAGGGTGCAGATACGTATATATCTCCTCTTCCCGTCGCTTCTGTCTTCGATCTGAGACGCCTGTACGGCTTCATTCTTCATCATGCTGCTTACAGTGTGACGACACGCAATATACTCCGTCTGCTTATCTCGAGCAGGGCCGCAGATGCAAAACCCCTAATTTGTCAGCGCCGTCGAGTGCTTTCACAGTCTCTACTTCTGATGTGACTTGGAGGTCGGCACCCCCAATTCTAGCGAACAGCCGTATCACATATGGCTTGACCAAGAGGTGCATTATCGTTCGATGGAGTGCTGCTCGCTCAAATGCATCTTGATGTCAGCAGAGGATCGTTCATACGGGACCTCTTCGGTCGACAAGAGGGAAGAGCTCAGCTCAGCTCAGCTGCTTCCATCACTCCGTATCAGCACCTGCAAGCCCAAGTAATATTCCACATCCTGGAGAACCTGAATCACATTCACGAACGACAGGACAGGACAGGACAGCATACTTGCCTGGAGAGCGCCGTATTATGCGCCATACTTTTGGCCGAGTCGTATCCTCGCTCCTACTCCTACTCACAATTACAGACTCATACGCGGGGTGGCCTGGCCACCAGCAAAATGATCGAGAGATGACACGTTCATGAGGACGGACGCTGACTTGCGTCGGCTGTCTGCGCCGAACCAACATGTAAACAGAACGACCTTCTTAGCGCGTCGAGACCTTAAAATTAATGTTTGTGGCACTAGCGGGAGCTTACGCTACTTCAAACTAGCAAAAGCCATTATTTAGATGTTTGAGTTTCGTGTTTCCGCTCGCTGCACCATAAGGAAACAGTTGAGAGTTCGGACTTCCGAAGGTGAGTAGACGGTGCCTTGTGGTCTGCTGGACCTTGTGCACACATTATGAGTTAAGTCTTGTGCAGCCATTCGTGACAAAGGATGATCAAGAAGAGAAGAGCAGAAGCCAGCTTGAGAGGGCTCAGGGAGAGCGCCGAGGATGTTCCGAGAATCACGTGAAGATAAGGGAACAGTATCGGAAAGTCTTTGAGTGAGTCCCTCGATGTTGCCTCTCTGTGTGTTTGTCAAATGTTTAGACGACTTTCGTGATCATACTTGAGACTCTAGTCGAGGCATCATATTCCAACACCTCGACCATAGCTTCCCCTGCCCTGCAAAATGCCACCTACTCTTTGTGAATCATGCAAGACCCAACGCGCGCTCATCCTCAGGCCAAAGAACCACAATCGCCTCTGTCGCACTTGTTTCATAGCAATCTTCGAGCTCGAGATTCATAATACCATTATTGCACACTCCCTCTTCACCCGCGGCGAGACAGTTGCAATAGGAGCTTCAGGCGGCAAGGATAGCACGGTCCTCGCCTCAGTCATGAAAACACTCAACGAACGCTATGACTACGGTCTCGACCTTGTCCTTCTCAGCATTGACGAAGGTATCACGGGTTACAGAGATGACAGCTTGGAAACGGTGAAGCGGAATGCGACTCAATATGGTATGCCACTGGAGATACTTGGGTATAAAGAGCTATACGGATGGACTATGGACGAAGTGGTCAAGCAAGTAGGCAAGAAAGGGAACTGTACATATTGCGGCGTGTTTCGGCGGCAGGCTCTGGATAGAGGAGCGGCGAAGCTGGGTGTACAGCATGTGGTGACAGGGCACAACGCGGATGATATTGCAGAGACAGTCTTAATGAATCGTACGTTCAGACTCTTTCACAACATACCACATCCTACGCTTGACCTACGCGATCTTCACGGGCTCATCATGTGTGCTTGCCACTGACTTTCTGTCTTCAGTCCTTCGTGGCGACCTGCCCCGTCTATCTCGAGCCACTTCCATCCTCACAGCCTCCGCCTCTTCGCCCATAAAGCGCTCCAAGCCCCTCAAGTATGCGTATGAAAAGGAGATTGTCCTATACGCCCACCACAAGAAGCTCGACTACTTCTCCACCGAATGCATATACTCCCCCGAGGCCTTCCGAGGCTCGGCAAGAGCTCTGATCAAGAATCTAGAAAGAATACGGCCGAGTGCGATCCTGGATGTCGTGAGGAGTGGAGAGGACATGGCGAAGCTGGTGCCGGATATGTCAGGGCAGGCGTGTGTGAACGAGGCAGGGAAGAAAGCAAAAAAGTCGGACGCACGGCGGAAAACAGGAGATGTCAAACCAGATGCGAATGTTGCTGATGAGGAAGAGGCAGGAGGCTGTGGAAGTGGTGCAGGCGGCAGAACTGGTGGCGGCGAGATGGCTGAGGTCGAGAGGAAGTTGCGAGAAGATGAGGAGGCTGAGGCTGAGGGGAGAGAAGTTGAGATCACGATAGCTGATGTACGTGGGCAGCGCCACGATCGGGATACAGTCTCGAGAGCTGAGGTACAGCCGCCCCCGGAGGAGCGGGTTGATACGCCCATCCCAGCCTCGGAAACTGCTGAGCGAGCACCAACACGCTCGTCACAAGCAGCACCTCAGGCTCTACCATCGAGGAGTCGGAAGGTCCACCGCCAGCAAATGGGTCAATGTCAGCGCTGTGGATATATTTCGTCTCAGGACGTCTGTAAAGCCTGCATGCTTCTGGAGGGTCTGAATCGGAATAGACCTCGAGTAGAACTGGGCACAAAGGACGATGGGGAAGAGACAGGGTCTAACATGATGCGGCAGATGGAGCTGGTAGAGGCAGTAGGGAAGTAAGCCATAGTCTAATGCACTAGCTGTCGCCTCGCTATGGAACTGCCTGCAGTCCTCATCATCGTGCAACCTCCTTGACCTTGTGTTCAGGCGGCTCGTCGATGAACTCAGGCGCCTTGACCTCATCCGTCATGAAGCTCGGTAAGCCCTCGCTTTCCATCCCCAGGCCCTCAAACTCTTGCTCCTCGCCTAAAGCCTCGAGTTCTGCGTCCAGCTCCGCCTCATCCACCTCATCCGGCACCTCATAGCTCCTACTGATGGCATCCTGTATCTCATTCCCCACATCCATCAGATCCGCCATCTCATCCTGCAATTTCTCAATCTTGTCAATATTAACCTTGCCATACTGCTTCTTCAGCTCCTTCGTCGTCGTCTGCATCGCGCCGACCGTCGTCATTGTATTCGTCAAGTTGTCCTGCATCATGCCCGCCTGTTCCATATTCCACACTTGGCTTTGCAGCTGATCTCGTTGGCCTTCGTACAGTTTGCGTTGTTGGAGCACTTTTAGCGCTTTCTGCTTTATTGCTGTTTTGCCTGGACCGTCGCGCATCTTCGACAGCTTGATCTGATGTGTGGAGAGTTCGGCATTGAGCTTGGCGAGCTTGACATCGATGCTTTCGATGCGGGTGTCGACGCCGGAGATGGCGCTGGCTAAGGTGGGTTTGGGCGCGGTGTTGCGGGAGCCGAAGATGCGGTTCATGATGGGCGCGCGGACATGCAGTTGTGGTGTCGAGCTTGAGAAGTGGCTACAGGTTCCTCTGATGGACGAGAGACGACGTGATTATCTCGGTTTGCTCTGTTTTGCTGCTTGTGGCTATTTGGGGTTTTGACGGTGCAGTAGGGACTCTGGCTTAACGTGGCAAAGTGATTTGAGCAGGCTGGGTGAATGTTGGGAAGATGTCGGTGTAAGGAAGATGATGACGACGACCTTGCTGCTTGCTGCTGCGTCGGACTTGAATCCGGAAGCCAATAGGTCACGCTTACGGTATGAGGAGCAGCTACCCAGCTGACCACTTCCATCTACCAAATCCGTCTATCTTAACAACCCAGTATCGACAGCACTTACTGATCCTCGAGCAAGCTGCAAAAGTAATTTCGGCACAGAATACTCTGTTGTCTACACACAGGCCCACGATCACTCCTCCGCGACTGATATCTGCAGGCAAAGGCTAGATTACAGCACGTTCGGGCGCCAACATCCCGTCGACAGCACGCACGGTGTCCACGTGACAGTCCCCGGACCTCAAAGGACTAGATACATTGGACGACAATATCCATTTCTCGCACACGCGCAGACTCCTCACGTTCCCTTCTACCGATCTTGGGCATGATCGGACGAGGTCGACCCATTGCCTATATTTCTGCCATCAACAATAGCGAAACCGATGCCCCCCTAACCCGCACAATCAAAGACTCACATCAACATGTTCTGGAGGTTCGGTGGATATGCCAACATCTCGTCGCTCGATACTCTTCTCGACCGGCCAGATGTCACCGTTGAGGAAGTGCTCGATGAATCAGACACGATTGGGGAGCTCAAGGGACAAAATGCAAAGCTCATTGATTTCCTGCGAGAGGAGACTGTGCTCGAGAAGCTGCTGGCATACACGGTAGCAGCTGCAAAACCACCTTCTCCGTCAAGTGTTTCGTCCACGCCGGAGAAGAGTAGTGCTGGAGGATTCCTGGTCAAAGCCATTTCACGCAAGGGAAGATCAAAGTCAAGAGGCGAGCAGGATGAGCCCGACAAAGCTGAAAAGCAGAGGATGAAGTATGCATACATATCTTGCGAGATCCTGTCGGCAGACGTCTGGTCCATTTCCGAATCCATACTCGAGAGTACAGATCTGCTGCGGCCGTTTTGGGACTTTCTGAAGACTGATGCACCCATGGACAATCTTCTGGCAGGATACTTCACCAAGATCAACGAGGCACTGATTGAGAAGCAGCCCGCACGGATGGTCTCCTTTGTGAGAACATTGGAGGATATGATACCCAATATGATGAAGCATGTGGATTGTCCCATGATCATGGATCTACTGCTCAAGCTTATCAGCCTGGAGAAAGACCCTGGAGGACAAGGCATCATTGACTGGATTCAATCGCAAAACCTGATCCCGACACTACTCTCTTTCATCAGCCCAGATCATCCTGCTGTAATTCAGACGGCGGCAGGCGACTTCCTGAAGGCCATCATCACTATATCCGCCAACGCGACAGGCACCGATCAGACTGTCATTGGACCCAACGAGCTAACTCGAGAACTGGTTTCCGAGCCTTGCATCTCGAAGCTTCTTACGGAAATGCTCAAAGGAGGCAACTCGCTTACAGTTGGTGTTGGTATAGTTATCGAGGTCATCAGGAAGAACAACTCAGACTATGATGCAGAAAGCCAGATTGGTCCTGAACCTAAGAGTTCAGATCCTATCTATCTCGGAACTCTTCTTCGATTGTTCGCTCATGCTGTACCGAGATTCATGGACATCCTACATAGCTCGAAGCATACCGTCATGACTGAGAAAGGTGGAAAATCGATAGAGAGGGCAGAACTCAAGGTCGCATGGGGCAAGAAGATTGAACCGCTTGGCTTCGACCGTTTCAAGACCTGCGAGCTCATGGCAGAACTGCTTCATTGCAGTAATATGGCACTCCTTAACGAACGAGGATTGGAAGACGAAGTCATGAAACGTGATGCGGAACGCGAAAAGCTGAAAGCTGAGGGTCGCTTGGCGTATGCGGCACTTGAGCACAACAACGGCGATGAGTTTGGTCGCAGTGAAGACAGTTCTGGTTTTCACCACGCCGAAGCATTTTCTTCTCTTGGAGAATCGCCTGAGAACATCAAACACTTTGACAGCCACATGCAGTCAAACAACAATGATGAGGATGGGTTCGAGAAGGTAGCGCTTGATGACATTGACGCGGCTATGGATGACATTGACGAGAAGACGCCTAAATCTGAGGAGACTAAGCCATCAGAACACGAAGAGACAACGACCCTTACCGAAAAGATTGACGATCTGAATATTGAAGATGATGTCGGCATGACTAAAGTTGATACAGAGATGTCCGAAGGAGAGACTGAACAGCCACTGAGTATGTCCACATTCCATTCAAGACGACAGGTTGGCAAATATGTATACATACTCATTCACAAACCAGGTCATAATCCAGCAACGGAAGCACTAATAGCGGACGTCGTCACGCCAGCACCGCTCTTTGCTAGACGGACCACCTCTGAGCAAACCGCAGATGCGCCAAGCCCGTTCACGCAGGCTAACCTAAGCTTGGGAATTGAGCCTGGGCAGAACACTGAGGAGGACTCACAACTCGCAGGAGAAGAAGAAGCCGTACCAGGCCCAGACATACAAACTGAATCAGACGGCACGCCTGTCCTGGGTGATCTTCTTAAGATACAGTTCGTCGAGCATCATGTCGTCCCTACGATCCTGGTAAGTTCAGATCTCGAGAACGCTTGGTCGTGTGCTCATTCATCTAGGACTTCTTCTTTCGCTTTCCCTGGAACAACTTCTTACACAACGTGGTATACGATGTTGTACAACAAGTATTCAATGGAGCAATGGACCGAGGTTACAACCGCAATGTGGCGACAGACCTTTTCGAGACTGGCCGCATTACTGATCGCGTGATCGAGGGCCAGGAAAAAAGTGATCAGTCACAAAAGGACCTGAAGATGCGTCTTGGTTACATGGGCCACCTAACCCTCATTGCAGAAGAAATCGTTAAGTTCACCGAGCGACAACCGCCAGAGACACTAGCTGCAGCTATCCTCGACAAGATTATGGACCCAAACTGGATACATTATGTCGAACACGTACTTGCCGACACAAGAGAAAGAGACAATGCCATACTTGGTGGATTCCGACCAGATCCTACTGGAGGTCCCAGACAGGCAGTCCTGAATGCTGTTAATGCTGGTCAGAACAGCTTCGCGAATGCAGGGTCACAAGCTCTTGCGGACGCAGGCCTGGAGGGCACTCAGGATGCACCACTGGACAGTATGGATCTGGCTGCTGCCGGCGCTGCACCTGGCTACAACCTGAACAACAACAACGCCATGTTCAGCTCGGATGAGGAAGAAGAGGAAGATGGCGAGGCACGAGGACTGAACGAATCTCATGGACAGATAGGCGAGCTGACTGCGGAGCCAGACGAGGAACAAGTGAGCGCGCCCTCTCCCCTTGTTTCTGTAGCCCGAGTAGACTCGAAAGAGGAAGATGACGAGGATCGAGACTAACCGAGCTCATCCCCTGTCCCACATTCGGCGGCTTCATCACATCTTCGATATACCCCATCATGTATTTCTTCCTGGTTCGAATTTATTCGCGTCGTGTTCGCATTTAGTGTAAGGATAGATCGACAAAGTATCGGGCAAACGACCTACCATTGACATGACGACGCTATCCTTTCCGTTCCTTTCCACTCACTGTTACGCTTTCATCTCATTGTTCTCGTTCTCGTCACTGTTATGTTCTGGTTCTGAGGCTAATGCGGTGCGTTACCACAGATCGATCTCGATCTCGACCCCAGCGACGCATCGCAAGTATCAGAGCAATCGTTACCACCAGCGCCACTCGCCGTTCCACCCACAAGTTCTTCCGCCCGTCGACGCTTGGCTGCAATACTGTCGCAGAAGAAACGCCAAGCTAACAACAACCCACTGGCCGAGCTCGACGGCGATGACGATGATCTTCTGAAAAATGCAGACACGAGTGAGGGCGATACTAATAACAACGACGGCAGCAGCATCAAGCCGGCGCCGTTGCGCTCTCTTCAGAAAGGCAGAGGCAGGATCGTCAAGAAGCGTCGTAGTAAAGTTCGATTCGGTGACGAAGCCGACCTTGCCGAGGCAACAGAACAGACCTCCAGCAGAGGTGGTGCCACCGGATCATCACCTACTACCGCCGACAGCTCTGGATTCGCCGAAGACTTCCAAGGTTTCGAAGTCGACGACGGCAAGGACCAGTATGAGAACTCAGCGGACGACTCGGACGACAGCAGTGGTCACGTTGATATCCTGCAAACCCTACGGAAGATGTCGACGAGACCGCTACGTGGCCTGCAGAGTGCGCAACTCGATGGTCCGGATGCATCACGAGGGGAAAGTGAAAACGCAACGCATGAGGAGTATGTCGAGAGAAGTGACGACGATAATGAAGGTCTTACTGAGCGCTTGAGGCCTAATGCAGCCAGCAAAGCCACTGAGCGGCGACCACTTTTCGATGATGGTGATGAGGCTGAAGATAAAGCCAGAGTCACTCCACTATCAAAGCTGGTAAGTACAAGTTCTTCTGCAGAGACAACTTCGGCGGCACCGGCGGCAGCAGCAACGCCAGCAGTACCAGCAGTCCCAGAAACACCAGAAGATCCAGAGGTCGAACACGCAAGGATCAAGAAGGAGGAACAGCAGCGGTTGTTGGAGGAGTGGGGATTGGCGGGAGATGATAGTAGTGACGATGAGGATCAGCCTCCAGTAACCATGAAACGAAGGACGAGTGCTGGCAGTACCGGAAGCGCTGGTAGTGCTGGAAGCGGCGGCAGTAGCGAGAAGAGGTGATGTTCAGCTGAAGGACAGCAGAGCTGCAATGGTATCACCCGGGGAGTTCGAGGATGGAGAAGTACGGGGAACACGATAGCACGATGTTAGATGGCATGTGCGACTTGTACGAATAGATAACGTCGGGATGCTGGGATGAGTAGAGACTTCTCGTTGATGATGGCAAGCTCCTTTTGAGCGATGACGGAAAGGATTTAGAAATGATGTGCCACTGTCCCCTAAACAATGCCTTGATCGCATCACCTGCAATGCTCCAATTCGAGCTCTCTTTCCACGTTACTAAGACCAGCCTACTATACATTGTCAAATAGTGACGTCGCTGATGGTGCTCCAGTATCTGCCGCCCAGCTCACTGTCTATTCACACATCCTCCCAATGCACACCACCCTCGCTTCTCAACCCGACCAATACCCACCCTACGCAGCCTCCACAACCCCCACCC
>Ga0268246_10001017_pt1 | contig 10760 bp, 9 predicted proteins | sample AgamicOrSfe_FD_200242 | JGI IMG/M metagenome (GOLD analysis project Ga0268246, IMG submission 200242) | Agave microbial communities from Guanajuato, Mexico - Or.Sf.e (v2) (version 2) | ecosystem: Host-associated > Plants > Phyllosphere > Phylloplane/Leaf | place: Guanajuato, Mexico | collected...
CACTCCCACATGCCGTCCCACCACACAACAATGCCAGCCAACGTGTCAACCGCGCCACTACTGTCTTCCTTGGCCCTCAGTTCCCTCGACCCTCACGCCCACCTCAAATGGCAAGAGACCTTGCCTTACACGGCGCCTGTCGATGGCGTCGATGGCGTCGATGGCTGCCCTTGCCGCGTCGACCTGTGCCCTTGTCGCGTCGATTACTACCCTTGCCGCATTGATCGCCTCGTAGTCGACGGCGTCAGACTCCCACTGGACGACGTTTAGGGGCAGGGGCGCGGTGGTGGAGTGACTGGGAGGGTTTGAGATGCTATTCGTGGTAGCTGTCTTGGGTGTTGATGGCCGCGATCGGGTGGGGAGATTGATTGGGGAGGTCACCGGGAGGAGGAGGAGGAGGAGGTGTTTGTGGTGATGGGCGAGTGGGCATGTTGAGTTGGTTGGAGGAGTGTCTGTTGCGCCTTTGATTGGGTTTGGGGGGCGAGTGTTAGGTTGTAAGTGTGGAGCTTCTTTGAGTGTTGAGTGTTTATGCAGAGGACGAGAATGAGGATGAGGATGAGGATGAGAAAGGCGACGGGGAAGAGACAGGGGAAGAGAAAGATAGGTCGAGGACTATAAGAGGATCTGATATTTACACTGCACAATACTGTACTACACTGTATGAGGTGAGCAGGGGGCAGGGGTGTCCGTCCCTTACTAGAAGCATCGAATATTCTGCGTAACCTGTGACCTTGACTACAGCGGCTTGTGATTAGACGGTGTGTAAGGATGGAAGATGGGAAACTTACATTGACTTGCATCAGGTATGGGCACGTCCTACCTCTTCTTCCCCCTGCTTCAGTCCCCAGCGTCATTCCACCGTCCGAGAATCCCATCCCATCTCCCATCCTATCCGCCCCTCCGCCGCTTTCCACCACCGACAACTCTCACACTCCCAGCAGTTCCATTCAGTCCGCCTCCCCGTTGCCCTTCCACTTTCTCCCAGTTCCTTCGCCGTTCAGATCTGCTTCCTCGGTCCTCACCGAAAGGGGCGGCAGGCCATGCATTGCACGACGCCTGTTCGTGGCGTGGATAATCGTCAGTGCCGCGGCGATCACCTCGTAGTCGATGGCATCTTGCTCGGTGACATCTTGCTCGGCGACATCTTGCTCGGCGACATCTTGCTCGGCGACATCTTGCTCGGCGACATCTTGCTCGGCGACATCTTGCTCGGTGACGGTCAGGGGCACCACCTCGAGACGACGAGGCGCTGCGACGGGTCGTTCGGTGTCGCTGATGTCAGGGAGTGGGAAGCGGATGCTAGCGGCTGCGCGTTCGTTGTCGTTGAGGTTGTTGTTATTGTCAGCTGTACGTGGTTTTGGTAGTGATGGCTGCGTCACTGATGAAGACGAACTAGGATAGTTGGGCCTATCGTAGGAGAGAGCCTCGTAGTGAAACGTGTCGTGATTACTCTGGCTCACTGATGCGGAGGAATCGCCTGGCCCCGAGACAAAAAGTTGGCGAGCCGCATTGGATTCGCCTTTGCGGACGCGAGCATCTTCGGCCTCTGGAGAGCTCTGCAGCGTTATGAAAGCGGACTTCGGCGCTCTTCCACGTTTCTGACGATGGGACACAGAGACCGTGTCGCGGGCGTCTTCTTGCGTGCTGCGACTCGCTTGTGGTATAAGAGGATCGCCTTCGGGTGTTTTCTTATACTTTGAAGGAACATTTCCCTTTCCTTTCTTGGTGGAGTCTTGCTTGGCAGTCTCTTGCGTGCTGCGGTTCTCTAGTGGTGTTCGAGGGGTGCCCTCGGTTTTTTCCTCATCCCTCTTAAGAGACTTCCCTTTCTTGGAGGATTCTCGCTTAGGAGTTTCTTGCTCAGTCGGAACAGCTTGCTTCGTGGGCAAAGATAGTGCCGCTTGCTGACTGCGTGTCTTTCATGCGGGGAGGTCGCGCAAAAAGTTTCTCTCGTACGAAGGCCCGACTTTGGGCTTATCGCGTGCACCGGCGGTCAGGGGATTCGCGCTGGCTGTAGAAAGTGAAGCTGGAACTGGTCGCAGGTCCCCCTGAGTTTGGATTGCATGGGCTACTGAAACTGGAGGCAGTTAAGGGCGCTGAGATTGAGGTGGCGGTGGAGGAGCCGCCCTAGGAGTGAGGGGCGCCGTGCGAGTAGACCTGGCCGATGCCTGGTTAGGCAGAGTAGAATTCTCGTTCGCGCTCGGGTAGGATCGGGAGCGTGTGTCGTGTACCTTGAAGTCGCAAGACTTGACGAACATGAGTTCCCTCCGCCACTTGAACCTCACCCACCGCATCTTCGACGTCTCCATGGTCGTCGGAGTCTGCTTGATCGTCTGGACTGTCAATGTACTCGCCAGATCCATCGTCCTCTGGATCTACATCGCCAGCCATCATCTTGTCTTCTTGATCATCCTCTGCCGTCTTTGCTTGGTTGTTACCAGTACCGCCTTCTCCTGCAGCCGCAAAAACAGCATTGATGTCGAGCTCGCTTCTCCCTTCCTCGTGCCCGAGAATGGTGTCTATATCCGTTCGATGAACATACGGGTGTGCTCTGCCTGGTATCGCTGAGAAGTGTTCGTACTCCAATTCGACAACGTTGACCTCGAGCTGGTCGCTTCCATTCTGCCCCATCGGAGTGGCCAGAGGTGTCTGACGAACAGTTGGATTTTCTCCGGCGGGTACTATGGTGACGTTCTGATCCGCGATTACAGCAACATTCACCTCGAGCTCGCTGCTTCCACCCTGCCCGATAGGAGTGGTTGTTGGTGGTGAATGAATTATTGGGTCTGCTTGGGTCGATTCCGTACCGAAAGTCTCCCATGCTAGTATAACAGCAGTGGCCTCGAGGTCGCAGTCTCCACCCTGGCCGAAGGGAGTGGCAGTAGGTGTATGATGAGTAGTCGTATCTGTTGTGGTGGGTGCTGTGGAGAGATGCATGTTGCTGCATAGTGCTGTTTGAGTGAGATGCCGTGCTTGTTGGGTTTGTGACAAGCTGGAAAATGCTAAAAGTCATGCGAAATCATGCCGTATGTGGCGGTGGCGAAATATCGTGAGGTGGAAGGCGCCTGAAACCTTGAGCTGTAAAGAGTGCGCGCTTGCTACGCATCGACATTATACTGCATGACGCTGCATGACTCGACGAATTTATCGCTCTGTTTGCATGGTTTGCGGACTGTTGGTGTGATGCTCATGATTCTTCGGGGCGTGCCATAGGAGGCGATAGCGACGTGGTAGCGGTTGTCGCGGATTTCGTGAAGTGACAGCGTCTGGGTGCTGTGAGGATCCTGCTCTGGATTCGTGACCTAGTACTGTGGTGCTGTCATTTTAATGAAGTGAGCCAGAGTCGTCGACGGTACGATGAGGTCGTACTTCCTCCGGGTCTCTGGTGAGTACAGTACTGGTCAAACATGGCGCAAGCATAGTCACGACATTACGAACATACATATCAACAGGTCAACAAGCACGATGGCATCTTCCACAAGAAATTCATTGGCTTTCGTAAGCTCTTTCTATGTAGCACTCTCACCAGTTCAATGGATCCTTCTGATCTTCGCCGCGATTCGTCTTCGGCACTGGCGCAGCCTCAATCTTCGTTGGTCCTCTCTCGCCACGCTTGAGGTACCCACTACCGTCCAGCCATGGAGTATCCTCTGTCCTCTTACGCTCAAAACTCTTGATCTTGTCTTCCATCTGCATGGTCAAGCCAATGTCGTCAAAGCCATTGACCAAGCAGTACTTCCTGAACTCTTCCACCTCGAAGCTTGCAAGCTCTTTTCCTTCAGCGTCACGAACAACCTGGGCAGGTAGATCGACCTCGATCTCACGACCAGCATGTGCCTCGGCAGCCACCTTCTGGAGAGCCTCTTGCGGGAGGATCAAAGGCAGCATACCATTCTTGAAGGTGTTGTTAAAGAATATGTCGGCGAAACTTGGCGCAATGATACACCTGATGCCAAAGTCCAAGAGAGCCCACGGAGCATGCTCTCTGCTACTACCGCAGCCAAAGTTAGGTCCCGTGACAACCAAAATCTTTGCGTTGCGGTATGGTTCTTGGTTCAGGACGAAGTCTTTCCTCTCCTCACGTCCGTTGTCAACGTCATATCTCCACTCGTCGAAAAGAGCAGTACCAAGACCAGAGCGCTTGATAGTCTTCAAGAATTGTTTGGGGACAATGGCATCGGTGTCGACATTGCCTCGATCTAGAGGTGCAGCAATTCCCTTCAGCTGCAGGAATTTTGTCATGCCACCAGGAGCAGCAGGAGCGCCGCTAGCCGCTGCACCGTTTGATACATCTCCTGTCTCTTCTGGGTAGTCAAGAATGCGATCAATGTCAGCATCGCTATCTAGATCCTCCACGTGCGGTGCTTCCACGGTTGCATGTGGGGTATGCTTCGCTGGCGAGACGTGCTCTGAGTTTGCAACCTTACGCACATCTGCAAGCTTACCGACCAAGGATGCAGCTGCAACCATGACAGGCGACATCAAATGTGTACGACCGCCGGCACCTTGACGTCCCTCAAAGTTGCGATTCGAGGTACTGGCACAGCGTTCTTTCGGCGATAGAATGTCCGGGTTCATGCCCAAGCACATCGAGCAACCAGCCTCACGCCACTCCCATCCAGCGTCGATGAAGATCTGATCAAGACCTTCCTGCTCTGCCTGCTTCTTGACCAAACCAGATCCTGGCACGACCATTGCTCGCTTCAAGCTTGGCGCAATCTTGTGGCCCTTGACAATACGAGCTGCTGCTCGCAGGTCTTCAATGCGAGCATTTGTGCAAGAACCGAGGAAGACCTTGTCCAGCACGATGTCCTCCATGTTTGTTCCGGGCTCAAGACCCATGTACTGCAAAGCGCGTACTGCCGCCTTCTTCTTGTTCTCATCCTTGAAGTCATCTGGGTGTGGTACCTTGCCAGTGATTGCAATAACGTCTTGAGGCGAAGTTCCCCAGGACACTGTCGGCGCGATGTCCTTGGCATCTATGTATACCTCGCTATCGAATTTAGCACCCTCATCGGTCCTCAAGCTCTTCCAGTATGCGACCGCCCGCTTCCATTCGTCACTGTCGTACTTGGGTGCCAAGGGCTTGTTCTTGAGGTAGTCGAAAGTCGTCTCATCTGGTGCAACCATTCCAGCTCTGGCACCGCCTTCGATCGACATGTTGCAGATTGACATCCTTGCCTCCATGCTCAACGAGCGAATAGCAGAGCCGCAGAACTCAATGACACAACCATTTCCACCTGCAGTACCGATCTCGCCGATGACGTGGAGAATGATGTCTTTGCTGCTCACGCCTGGTGCTAGGTCTCCATCGACTTGAATCTTCATGTTCTTGCTTCGTTTCGTGATGAGCGTCTGGGTCGCCAGGACATGCTCGACTTCACTGGTTCCAATACCGAAAGCAAGAGCACCGAAAGCACCGTGTGTCGACGTGTGGCTATCACCGCACACAACAGTTGTTCCAGGAAGAGTGAAACCCTGCTCAGGCCCGATAATGTGCACGATACCCTGGCGTTTGTCACCGAGGCCGAAATATGTGAGACCAAATGCCTTCACGTTCTCCTCGAGAGTCAAACACTGTGTCCGCGAGTCTGCCTCCTCGACAAATTGCCCCACGTTCTTGAAGTTTTTCCGTGGTGTTGTGGGAACGTTGTGGTCGGTGGTAGCGAGGGTACAGTCAGGGCGTCTGACCTTTCGCTTGGCGTTCCGAAGACCTTCGAATGCTTGTGGTGAGGTGACTTCGTGGACCAGATGGCGGTCAATGTAGAGGAGGATTGTGCCATCGTCTCGTTCGTTCACAATGTGATCGTAAAAGACTTTGTCGTAGAGGGTTTGCGGGCCTTTGACTAGAGACGGCATCTTGCTGGATTGGATGGGGTTATGGATGGATTGTAGAGACCACTGACAGTGTGAGGACAGTGGCGGAACTGTAGGAAGTGTATGAACTTTATGTGGTGGCAGAGCGAGATAGATTTATGTCATTGTTAACCTCCGGAGTCGGAGTCGGGCTCTAACCCCGGATTTGAAAGCGCGAATTCAGTTGGCTCAGAGTCTTGGACGCCCAAATGCTTCTTTCTTCCATTGTCCGTATCAGCGGACATCGCATCTCTCCATTAGGCAGCTCTATGCTATCATGCTGGCTGCTTTCATACATAAGTTGGACCGCTGTGATGTTACATATGTACCACAATCACTTTCACCACAGCATCACCAGCGACATCGGCCTCCCTGGCCACTTCCTCTCAGATTCTCGTCATAGTCCATGCATATCGTATCATTTCATAGCAGTCGTAAGCAATCGTGCAATCGTCGTGGTCATCGCCCTTCTTTTCGTTGTCCGGACTCTTGCTCCTGGCATCTTTCTGCATAGTCTCATGGCAGGTCATGGGTGAACGTAACAGATCATGTTCCCCTCCTTGAGTCTAACACATCGCTTCCAACTGCCGACATAGCCTGTGCTCCTCACTTGCGCTTGCGATGAGGCGTGCCTTGTTCGAGTACTGCATTGCCTGATTTCAGCATTCCCTTGAGTGCTTCACCATATGTCGCCGTCTCTTTCACAACAGCGTCATGTCTTGCCGCAACCTCAGCCTCAAAGTCTTGCGCAATCTCACGTCGCTTGTTGCGACTCTTGACCATCCTCTCACTGATTAGTGAAAACTGCTCTTGAAACCATTGGCCCGACTCTTGCCACTGCTGTAAGGAAAGAAGAGCCAGGAATTGCTCCTGCTGCTCCGGAGCTTGACCTGCAGCAGCTGTAAGTCGTTGAGTTAATGTCATATTGTCATCACCAATGGATACTCCTATAGCTGCTGAGGCGTGCTGGTCGAAAGGCTCATCCAGCAAGCTTTCGAATTTCATGTTCTTCAGCTTCTTGCGTTCAAAGTCAAGATCCGGCTGCTTGCTTGCTGGTGGCATACCTGCTGCATTGCGGTTGTGGAGCTGATCAGGTCTGACATTGTGGTTCACTCCATGCACAGAAGGTTCCTTCGTCAAGCCAGCGCTTGAAGCTTGCTGAGGCATACTTTTGGGTGTGGGTGACCCTTGTCCAGACCTAAGGTCTTGTGTCGGCGGAGGGGTATTATTGGCGAAGTGTGATTCTGACGCAACCACTTTACGCTTCCTGCTCTGCAGCTGTCGCTCAACCTGTTGTTCTTGTGCCAGTGCAAGCTGATGCTGTTTCTCAGTCTCCCTCTTCTGTGCCAATACTTGCTTGCGATGATACTCCTCGTTCGACTCGGCAAGAAAGTTTTCACGGTGTTTCATGCGGTTATTCATGTCACGATCTTGGACTTCATCCAGCCTCATCGTGTCTTCGTCCTCTACAGCGTTCATGAAGAGATTGTCAAATGCCACGTCCTGCTCATCAGGTTCGTCTTCTTCCTCGACGTTGTCAGGCCCTGCAGCGGACGAACTGTCGTCATTTTGTGTTTCACTGATCCCGTTTGAGCTCTTTGGTGGCCATGGCACCTCCCCCTTGGCCGAGGTCGCACCTAGGTCTCCACCATGTGCGTTCAACATCTGTGCATACTGATTGTGCAAGGCTGCATCAAGGTCGTTTGAATATTGATTGTGAGCTCCATTGTGCTGGACGTGGCGTTCATCAGCAGAATGGGCCCGATGCTGCTGAGCCTGCTGGAGCTGTGCGGAATGTGGTTCTGCCTGATACACATCATTCACGAAATATGTTGCAGGAACAATCATACTTCCGTCTGTCGATGAGGTGTAGTCTGACTCAGCTCGCGTTGAGGTTAATCTCGTGCTCCGCGGCTTGCCTGTATTATTGAGACTGGCGCCTGGTGAATTGACGCGGGCTTTCCCTGACATCGACATTTTCATGCCTTGAGTGGTGTCTATGCGGCGCTTAATCTCAGCATTGCCATGCTTTTGAGTGACAAAGTGGTTCATGTTTACGATGTACCAGCAGCAGTGTTAAAGCGGTGAAGGAAAAGACGTGAAGGTCGCGTACTCGCGAAGGTGATCACGGCGTCACGTGACCAATCATCCTTATCGCTCCCCGTCTGGATGAGTACCGGGCATCCTTCGTCTGATTCATATATAGTATTCTCAATGGCATCAAAATCTCCCACACTCCTCAACCTGCCCAGCGAAGTACAAAGCTTACCTCCTCTACTTGATCTCTCAGACTCATAGATATTGCCCAGATCCTCCACACCATCCTCTCCAACCTCCGGACAACCCACCTCCTCCCGCTCACCCGTCTCTGCCACCGCCTTCACTCCTCCGTCCTCCGCCTCCTCTACCAACGCCTCACCACAGCAACCCACCTTCCCAACACGGTCCTCCTACTAGAATGCTACCCACCATCCGGTCGTCTCTTCGAGCCCGCACTCCCCTGCAGCTACCTCGGCACAGACGGCTTAGACGATAGCGAAGATGCCTGGGACAAGATGCTTGAATTTGCCGGCTCACCGGCGCAGCAGTTACGCGTCATTGGCGCAATGTGTTCGCGGTTCCGGCCGCATCGCTCAGAAACGGGGAGGAAGCCCTGGGCTAAACATCCGGCGGGGGATGTGCCGGGGTCGAGGACATATACCCCGCCAGCGTCGGCAGCCTCGACGGCAGGTCCGTCATCGGTGCCTGAGGCGAAGGGGAAGCTGCCGATCGAGGTGGAGAAGGATGAGCAGTTGGTGACACAGACTGTGCACTTGGACAGCGCGGAGATGTTCACGCAGCTGTGTGCTCAGACGTTCCTGGCGACGAGGGGCATCAAGCCGGGACTCTTCCATCAGCATGTAGATATCAATCAGGGGGTTATTCGCGTTTTCAGGAAGTGGCTGGCTGGACGGGTTGCGGCAGCTGGTGTGGTTTCAGAGGATAAGAATGCGTCCGTGCTGTGGGCGAACGATGGCGAACAGCTTGGGATCAGGCTTAGGGTGAAGCAGAGGAGCTGGAAGAGAGATATGCCGTTGATTGTCAATGTGGATGAGGATGATGCTGTGCTGTATGAGATTCAGTATGAAGGTAAGTTGAGATTGGGAGGAGGGCATTACAGCTGCTAATGGTAGACAGAGACGTTGATCAAGTCGATGCACTTGTTATTGAAGCTCGAGCAGGACCTGCTCGACGAGAAGATGGTATCAGCTCGGGCATTGATGTACTTATAAGCTTCGGATATGATTTTGGAGTTTGGGTATGTTCGATCAAGGCATCAGAAGCCACACAGCTCAAGCAGCGACAGATATATACACATTCATACCGTTATGACTTGACTTCATGATACAATCCTTCCCAGACCTTTCGCGCCCAAAACTTCTCTTTCCACTTCCTCTAGTCCTGCAACGCCACCACCACCACCAGACATCTGCATTTCTCTCCATTCCTTGACAGCTCTGCGTCGAGCCCTCTCAACCACAACGCCCTCTTCCTCCTCGAGATATAAGTCACATCTCTCGCACTCTGTACATTTACTCCCTGGCTCGCTTCTGAAATGCTGGCAGAAATGCATATAGGCTTCCTTGCCTATGTCCGCACGACACACATAGCACATGGCGTATCCGCAGACACAGACCAGCTTATTGCAGCCAGAGGCTTTGATGAACGAAAGTGAGCACCGTGGACAGGTACGCTTGATGCTGTTGCTCAGTGCCGCTTCAAGATGGGTGAGTAGGGACGCGCGGGTAGAGGTATAACAGGTATGAGGGTCCGTCCAAGGGGCGTTGCAGCGAAGACAGACTGTGAGAGCACAGCTGGGTGAGCGGCATATGAATTTCTGGCCATTGGATAGTGAAGGCGGTTCTGCTGGGACCTTTGGAAGGTGGAGTGCGAGTAGCTGTGGAAGCTGATCGTGGATAGTAAGGTGTCGAAGACCTAGACCGAGAACGATGTAGGCACATACTAGCTGGAAGAGTCCGAGATCGAATACCAGAGGTACTAGAAGACTAAAAAATGTAATTGCGGTGGTGAGCACTTGAATAAGTTTGTCGTGGTCGGAAGTCGTCTTGGGTGGCTCTTCTACCTCCGCATATGAGCATGAAGGGCACTGGCGAACCTGCAGCTGACTCTTCAGAATATTCTCGTCGCTGGCTCGTTGATGGAATTTTCGCAATGTCTCTTCGTGATTAGCCTCCTGTGAGAGTGCTCGCTCGACCAAGTCCAGGCGGATGCTACCAGGGCAAGTCTCTTGACCTGCAAGGGCTATGCACTTCAACGAACACTTTTCGGGATCAAACGCCCTTGCCCAGCCTTGTCCGTAGAGTGCTTCGGTCATGGTATGACGAATGCACCGAAAGCAGATATAGTGGCCATTCGTGTCGCATGTTGCTATTTCTTCGAATGTGCTTGACGTGAAGCAACATTCGCAGTCAAAGGTCGCTTCTTGTGTTTCTGCTTCTTGCTCATTTACTTTGAATGCCAGCTCACGATCTATGTTTAGTTGTTTGGTGATTGACTCTGCCAGAACAGGCCGTACGAGGAGATTCTGGAGCTCCTCATCCAACTCATCAGATCCTGTCTGTAGAATATAAGGCTCCGTTGCAGTTGCAGTTCGAGTCGCCCTCCATCTGAGGAAAGGATGTTGTTCAGGTGTGGGGACTTTGCGTCGAAAGATGAATTTCGCTATTGAGAACCGCCATGATGTCGTGACTTCTTCGAGTAGAGCATCTCGTGCTTCGCTGTAGCAGTAATTATGTTCCGCTAGCATACCCTTGATAGTCGAGTGGCTCAAACCTTTGAACTCTTCGTATAAAGCAAGCTTCACTGCCATTTTGTACTCCATTGTACGAAAGTGCTCTGTCTGAGGG
>Ga0268246_10001018_pt1 | contig 10754 bp, 11 predicted proteins | sample AgamicOrSfe_FD_200242 | JGI IMG/M metagenome (GOLD analysis project Ga0268246, IMG submission 200242) | Agave microbial communities from Guanajuato, Mexico - Or.Sf.e (v2) (version 2) | ecosystem: Host-associated > Plants > Phyllosphere > Phylloplane/Leaf | place: Guanajuato, Mexico | collected...
GTGCGGTACTGGTGGATCGGGGGGCTGGTGGGTGGGTGAGCTTGTCGGGCGATACGGGAGTGGCAAAGACTGAGCCAACTCTCGAGTCAAGCATGGGTATGTTCGACTGTCAGCTGGTCACAGACACGGCACGGACGCGACTAGGAACTAATACGCCGTCAAGTTCGAAGCAGGACGTAAGATCACATCCGGCGAGACACAATATCACGATGAACAAGATGCACGCTTGGACATGGCTTTGAGATTGAAGTTTGAACATGAGATGCCGCTATTGACTGCTGACGATGTAGGAACGTTTTTTTTTCCGTTTCTGGTGCCTGGTGTTGGTGGGGGAGTGTGCCGTGATGTGCCGTGAAGTGTCGAGATGATGGAAGAGACGGAAGATGCTGATACCAAAACCGAAGGCGGTGGATGGAGATGGTGCTGGGGAATGTGCGGAAGATAGGAATGTTTTTGGGGGTTTGGGGAGGTGGTGTTTGCTGTTGAGTGCTGGGTGCTGAGGGCTGAGTGTTGAGGGCCGAGTGTTGAGGGCCGAGTGTTGAGTGTTGAGTGTTGAGTGCTGGGTGCTGGGTGCTGGGTGCTGGGGAGATGGGCGCTGATTGACATGGCGAAGATGTGTAGAGAGGAGGACGAATCATTTCCGAATAAGACGGTGGTAGGAATGTTTTTGTGATTTTGCGGATTGATTGGGTGCTGATGGTAAAGGTGGGCTCTCAAGATTCGCGCAAGAGGAGATCCTTGATGGAGATCGTTCGTCAGCTGCGTTGAAAGATAGCGCTTCTTGGATACGTTGATGTGCCACGGCGGTGGACTTGTCGAGAAGCATCAGGGTTCGTTGGCTTGCGTTGATAATGGTGACATGCAGAGCCGGCAGTCTGGAGTGCCAATTGCTTCGTACTGCTCCGCTATGAGGAAGAAAGGATGATGATGTGTTTGCTCTCCGAGCAAGATAGCTGAAAAGAGCAAGAGCTTGAGATATTGGACAACGAACTGCCTCAACCCCCTCTACTCCAATACCACGATATTCCTATCCCCCCGCCCATGTTGCGCCTGCCATCTCGCATTCTCCAGATGCTGCCCAACCTCGCTCTCCATATACTCCTTCCAGACCTCACTGTCCCTCACAAACTTGTGCTTGGCAGCCCACAGCAGAACCTTTTCGTGTGATGTCGCTTGACGTTGGTCGATTGGGCCGTACGGATCAGATTGACGTGCCTCCCATAGGAGATTCACGGCGTCGGCGATGCGGACGATGGTGATTCGCTGCTTTGCTGCTTCGTTTACTGAGGCGATGTAGGCTTTGGCTGATTCGAGGTCGGTGGCGGACATGGGTGGGGATGTGGATGGGAGACCCATTGAGGTTGGTGATGAAGTGAGGTTGTGGGTGTGGGAAGGGGTGGGAGTGCCTCTGGTGCTGTAGATGTGGTGCAGGGGAGGTTGTGTTTGTGACTGAGGATTGTGATGGAGCTGTGGAGCTGTGATGGTTGGGAGGAAATGTCTGTTGAACTTGAAGAGAAGAGCCCGAAAGGCCTTCTTATAGTGGACAAGACTGCACTCACTACTCGCCAGGTGTGACATTCAGGTCAATATCATGTTTGTGCAAACTGAGTACACAATGTTTGGCGTGAAACTCGCGGGAGCTATTTCCAAAACACAGATAAAGAACGATATAGGATGCGTCAAACACCGCTAAGACATGTTCGACCTGGCGAGACAAGCGTGAAACCTCTCACTAGTCTGATGATAATGTCTCACAACGCCCCTGAGGTGGGACGATGCGTCAGCTTGGTTTCATAATGCAAGACAAAGATTCCCCTCGCTTGGTATCAGGCATGTCGTGAGCGAATCTCTTTGTACACTGAATCTGGGCGGTGCTCAGGCTGAACAGTAGATATTCATGGATGAAGTTGATGAAGCTGACCTCTTTCTTGCTGATGTCTCAAGCCGCCGCAATGTCATGCAGCGACAAAGAAACAAAGCCGACGCGATGCGATGGTGAGGTGCGATGGTGAGGGGTGGCGAAGAAACTTGTACTATAGTGAGCAAGGCAGCAAAAAGGCATGGTACAGTGACTTAATAATGTAGCCGAAAAAGGAATGGGGGAGTCTACCAAGAGCGTTCTAAGTGGATCGATGCGAATCCTGTGCGCGGAAGTGAAGGCAGATCGTACACAGCGAGGCGATACGAAGTCACAATGGCAGAAGCTTGGATTATGGCTTTTAGGTTGAGCTTATGTTTGCGAATGTGATGAAGCTATCTATGCAGTACGGCCGACAGACGAATTCGGATTGTGTAGGAATGTTTTTGGTGTTGTGGAGTTGGAGGTTGAGTGTTCTGGTTGAGTGTGCTGGTTGAGTGTGCTGGTTGAATGTGCTGGTTGAATGTGCTGGTTGGATATGCTAGTCGAATGCTGTTCGAGTGTGCTTGAGTGTTCTAGGAAATGTCGACAAGATGAAAGCTGCTGAGGTCGTCGATACTAGCTGATGCTCAAACAGAGGGTGTGGGTGTAGAGGGATGATCAGAGTCGTGAGTCTGAAGTTGTGGGAATGGTGGTAGTACAATGGTGGATCTGGTGAGTGATAATTGGTGATGGTTGATGTGGTGAAATCGTGGTAGGGGTGCCGGTAGAGGATTCGATGACGGAAGAAGATGTGGTAGGGATCTTTTCATGAGTATGCTGTATGACTGCTGACCGAGGTATGCTACCGCCTCAAAGATCAGTAGGAAAGCAAGACAAAGTACCAGGTGACCAAGCCTATCACCAAGAGCACCAAAAGCAGGATTGAGCTATTTAGAGTGGTCTCGTATGCTTCCATAGTCCTCCGCGCCCTCCTCAAAAACTCCTTCGACTCTTCGGTCCAGAGGTCTTTGTCATCCGAGTAATAATGTCGATTTACTCTCATCTTTTCAAGGTACCGACCAACATCGCTCGCTAAGTATTCTTTCCACATAGTATGCTGACGGATACACATATTATTAGCGGCAGCATCAACAGCGCGGCGATGTCTAAGCATTTGAGCTTTGGTGTAGTAGCGGTCAGGACCAGACTTGCGCTCCTTCGTGTTCAGCGAGATTTCCAATATCACATCGTCGATGACGTCTCGCTCGAACGCTTCTGCGTTCAAGCCATTCAGGTAGGCGACTTTCTCATCAATCTTGAGGACGGGTACGAATGACATTGTGATTGAAAGCCAAGGTGGAAGTGTCTGAGCGATGCGAATCCAATTGAAGGCCGTTGCTATAGTTGATGTTCTTGAATGAAACGTAGAGGATAGGACTGTAAGTGAAGATTGAATTGCAGCTGTGGTGCAGCGAAGGTCAAAAGAAAGTCTTTGACGAACTTGTAGAGATGAGCCCGAAAGCCCTTCTTATACAGACCACTGAGTGAGTCGGCTTCCAGACTCACAAAGTTCACATTACGCTATTCAATGTCACCGTCACGCTATCCCACGTCGCCATCATGTCTCTCTAGAAGGCACAGTGATTGTTTTGAAGCACTGATTGGCTAGCTAGTCCTGGAAAACAGACAAAGAAACATTCGAAAGTCCTCAAACATTGCTGCACCGAGACATGTTCGGACTGGCACGACAGGCTCGAACTTGTTTCACACAGTATGCTATGCAGACTATGCATCAGCTTGGGTACGATGTCTCACAACGATGCCATCTCAGCTGTGCGGGCGCGTTAGGCTGGTTTCAAATTGTTGGAAAGCTTGCTACAAGACAAAGAAGCGCGATCAAGCACGTCGGGAACAAGCCGTCCTCATTACAATACTTTCATCAAGTGAGACTGCTTGATGCTCAAACAGAAAGAGATGTTTCGTGGTTGTAGTTACATGATGTGTCGTTCAAATGGAGCGCCAAGCAAGGCAGTCTCAGGAGGTGACGACAGGAGGCCGAATCAGAAAGGGGCAAAATCACAGCACGAGGAACATCATGGAATTGTAAATGACTTCGTGAAATATGTGAAGACTATCTATGTACTATCTATGATTGTGAATGTGGTGCGTGCTAACACAAGATATCGATACAATGCCGAAGGTTCCAACATCCGTGAAGTCCCGGAGCCCAGCGCATGACTTTGGCGAAAGAAAGGTAGAAAGAATTGTTGTGTTGATTTTCACGGTCGACTTTGCTGAGGGTGACAAGGTGAATGCTGAGCGACGATATAGGACATGTCACGGGATGAGGCTATAGGATGTCTCGATACTGGTCTACTCCAGGTGCTCATCTTGTCCTCCGCTTTCGAGCAAGCTGTCCCTAATCTATGTCCTCAAGGTCACTAATGACGAAGGACAGCTCCCGATAGTTCGCCTTCCACCTGGTCAGTTCGAGACATAGTTTCACATGCTCGCTCTCAAGCTCACAGTGCTCTTTCTCGAGGCCCAGATGCTTGCTCTCGAGGTTCCTGTAAAGCACGTTGTTGTGCTGGAGATTCTCGTAGTTTTGATTCGCTACAGAAGTGACGTGCTCGATTCGTTCCTGTCGATTTATGCACAAGTCGTCCAGCTCTCTGATCTTGTCCTCCTGCTTTGCGATGAAAGCATATGACTGCGCCTGGCATGCTTGGTAGCTGATGATTGTATCATCGCGACTGGCAAGGTGTGCTTTGAGGGAGACCAGCTCGCATCGAAGGCTGTCGACGATCATGCCGGCATGTGGTTCTGCGTCCTCAAGCAGGATATCTTGTGCGCTGAATGGATTCCCGAGAAGTGCCTCTGCTGCAACTTTGACAACTATGAATGCTTCGTTTAGCGCCTTGATCCTATAGCTGTTGAGATTGTGCATTAACCTGTTGGCGTGGATCTCACCAGCTTTCTTCTCGAAGGCTTTCCTGATCATGTTCTTGTCGGTTGTGGGCTTTAGGGCTAGGACATCGAAGTAATGCTTGAGGAGTGAGTCCATGGTCATGAATCGATAGTGAATTGGATAGGGTGGCGATGAAGTTGTTGGAAGTAAAAGGGCGGATGGAATTAAAGATGTGGCAGGATCCTGGACTTAGCTAAGTAGTTGTGTACGAGTGTAAGAAGGAAGAGTAGAGCAGTAAGTTTGTGGACGAGTATGAGTGAATAATAATGAGAAGTGACATGAGTTTCTTGATCATCATATACCCGCAAGAACGAATTGCACAATGCATCCACTACGAAGTGGTATCTACATTGTTCAGGCAGCAAAAAAGAGCACCGAGGCAGCATGAAACAGTGCCGTGCGAAGCTCGAGACATGGAACAGCGGCGTTGAGCAAGCTAGTTGTGTTTCAGTCGAAGCACTGCGCAGGTCCAGCTGACAAAGAAACTCAGGGTCGCGACCATAGTGCGTGCCTTTCAGCACCACTTCTTCAGCACGACTTACACTTTCAGCGATGAGATAAGAGAATAAGGAAAGTTATAGGGCATAATGCACTGTGACGAAGTTGAAGCACATACTGGAAACTGGCAGTGATTTTGGGAAGAGATTGAATTGCTAAACACTACGAAACACTGTTTCCCAGTCAGTTGTGCTTTCCAACCCGCTGCAGATGTGCTGCGTGAAAACATACGATTATACCAATCGACCCTTCATTTTTGGTAATGAGTAGTTTAGACGAAGAAAGATCTGATTCGGTGCCTATAAATTTCGAATTCGCCACGTCAATTTGAACTCTGCCATGTCAATCTTCTACCATGTCGACTTTGACTGCTCTATGTTGACTTTGCCTCCGCCATTTCCACTCTGACCCTGCCATATCTGTTGAAGGGATCAGGAAAGAATGTCCGAACCGTCACCGAGAGACCAAGATAATCCACCTCCAAGAACGAACACAATGATGGCGAGCAAGAAGAAGAACAGCACATCGTGAAACCTCACGGAGTGATCCAGTTGCTGCTCCAGCGAGCGAATCTTTCCCTTGGCAAGCTGCGTCTCCGTCTCCAATTTGGCAATACGCTCTTTATAAGTCACAGCTTGGGTGGCAATCTTGCCTTTGAGTGCTTGGAGTTCGATGTTCTGCTGAGCGAGCTGCATGGCCTGCTTGTGATTCTCGTTAGCCTGCTGGTCCACGGTGCGTTGGAGAGACTTGCGCTCTTTGGATAGTGTTGCATACGCGGTCTGCTCATCCAGGAGTCGCAAGAACCGATCATTGCTCAAGGTGGCTTCCTGCTCTAGCTTGTGTTCGAGGAGGTACTGCTTGTCGGACAGTGCCTGGACCTCGAAGACATGCTTGTCATCCGAGCCGGCTTGTAGCTCAACGGCGCGCTTGAGGGAGTCCAGCTCTCTCATCACCGCCTGGAGCTCATCGGGCGAGCACCCTCTGGTGTCGCCGTGACTGTCTCCTTGGACATCGTTGGGGCTCAGGTCATGCTCGGACAGTACCTCCCATGCATGTCCGATCATCTTGAAGGCTGCTTCGCTGGTAGTATTGCCGCATTTATCTGGGTGGAGCAGAAGAGCTTTGGCCATGTAGGCTTTCTTGATCGCAGACTTGTTCGCTGTGGGTTGAATGCCGAGCACGTCGAAGTAGTGCTTGATCACTGGGTCGATTGCCATGGTTTGATGTGAAGAGAGGATGGTCAGTGGAGTAGAGGACGACCAGATAATGCTGTGAACTTGATTGTGGGTAGAAATGGATGAACTTGTGAAGTGGACGGGATTTGGAGAACGATGGAGGAGATAGCAGGATTCCTTCCCATTAATGCGCAAGGACGCGTGTGAGTCAAGAGCTGAACAATGCTGAGTGGCGTGAAACGGTGAAATGTGACTTTCAGACAAAGACATTGTCAGCATGTTCGCCAATACTCTTTGTTAGCCTCTTTTGCACAATGTACGTGTTCGAGACAGGCCGTCACCAATGTTTTGATTACTAAGGATCGATTTCATGCTATGTACACTGCTTAGACCTGACAAAGAGGACACGGTTCCTGGATATGATTAGCACATGAATAAGACAGCGCGAGATTGAGTACTTACGGCACTCTTCACATTTTGATAAGGCATTTTCTCCAAAGTTGCCGCCGCCACATCCTTTGATCCATTATAAAGCTGTTTTCCTGGTATTGCGTTGTCTATTGTGCTTTCAAAGTGATCTGAAACGCGTCGTGAGTCGCTGAATCCAGACCAACAATCCGCGAAAATATCTCCCGCTCACATTCCCGATCCAAGTCCGTCGTTGATCTAGCTTATGTAGTGGATTTAGCGCAAGTCTTGACGTGTATCGTCACATTATAACACAAGTACGATAGCCACAGAAGAAGTCCCGCCATGTCCACTCCTCGAATGGGCGTTGTGATATGTTTTTCTCAATCATCGCGCCTGCTTGATGCTCTATCGCGTACCGTCAGCTGCTGGGTCTAGACAAATGGCATAGACAAAGAATTGAGCAAGTCTCACCTCGGCCTAGAAGGCGATCACCTCTCGCGTAGAGCCAATGACCCTTGTTCCTCCTGAGGACCTTCGTCGTCGTTCGAGGGCCTAGTATGAGCTAGAATTGCAGCTGCCACGCGTTCGTTGGCTTGCTGGTGGGCAAGTTCGAGAATACGTGCGATGTACCCTCGAAGATTCGTGATACGTGCCGCCAAGTCCTCTATCTCCTCAGCCTGACGTGCGACGCGATTCAACAGATCCCGACTTGCGCGACTGCCTTGTGGTGGATGGCGATTGAGCAACTCATCCATGTCTATGGCATGCTTCGTAAGCACCTCGTGGTGTCGTTGTGATGCGGCATTGAGGGCTTTGCAGGACACATTGTATTCTAACTGCAGGTGTTCGTCAACGACATCCGGCCCAGGCATCGTGGTGAAGTACGGAGAACTGCTGTATTCACTCATGTTGACTTTTGGCGGAAGGTGTTTCGAACGTGTAGATTTGCTCTGGCAATGAGTGCGAATAATCACAAGGAGAATGTGATGGAGGAGGATGGAGAAAGAGATCAGGGAATGGTAGCAAGTGTGAAGTAGAGCGAAACTCGACATGAAACCAGGACAAGTCCATGGGTCAGGGTCTGTCCAGGGGAGTGAACAATGCGAGTCACCAGGTGGCTGACTCAGCGATGAGAATTGGGACAATGGTGAAACGTCCCGAGCCCAATTCAATCTCCACTCCTAAACCCATCGCAGTGATGATGAGTTTGTCGTCGAAGACATCCAGTCCTGCAGACAGCACATACAGCCTGATTTTCGACAGTCCCCACAACTCTCTACTAAAGTTTTTTGTCCTTAGAAGCCAAGCATGAAGTCTTCGCCAGAAGCCCGTCATCTCAAAGGCATTGTAGAAACAAACAAAAGCCGACAAAGATGCTCGCGCAGTGACCGAACAAAGCATCAAGCGCTCTTACTCGGATTTTTGCCAGAGAGCAGGTACCTTAACCTTGATGTCTTCGGCATACCAAAACACTTCTTGACCCTCGTTGTCCTGAATCCAGTATTGAGAGCGGCAGACTTCATAAAGCCATCAATTGTGTCTTTCAGAACAAAGGATCAAGCCTGTCATCCAGCGTCTTTGTCCCAGGAGACAAAATGCAGCCAGATAAAGCATGCATGAGCGCCGTAAGTAAGCCAGTGTGTGGCCGGGATCAAACCAAGCATCAAACATGCCACCCACCACGCCCCTCGTGCTGGAACTCAACACGTTATAGTGCTTGTTCGAGCCGGGCGTGAGTCTTCCTCATGTTCAGCTAGAAGACGTGATTTCCCGGCCGGTCGTCCATCGGACAAGTATATATATAGATAACAGGAATGATCGTCTGTCGAAGCAGGGAGGAGAGATCATTCTTATGGCACCGTGTTCTATTAGAATAGCAAACACCTCTGTTTCCTACTTAGCGCCACGGCGCGAAAGCTTGCGAAGACGTGGCATTGCCTGCCTAGGAGTAAGGACACGGTGGCAGCATCATGTTCTGGCAACTCTCGGGGCCTCCAGCCTCCTGAACTGCAAAAGTGTTTGCAAACGCCTTCGGCTTGCGAGCCTAGGAAGCTGGCAAAGCGTACAGTCATAGGACAAAGGTTTGAAAGTGTCCCGCGGAGAGTGCGTGCAAAAAAGATTTCAGAAATGCCCTACACCCTTGGAAGGATGTTTGTTTGCAAACGCCAAAAAACCAAAAGGAATGCCGAAGCTCCTCTGCGTGGGGTCGAACCACGAGCCTCCAGATTAACAGTCTGACGCGCTAGCCAATTGCGCCACAGAGGATACTGAGCAGTTGCCGATGTCGGCTAGCTGTTTCGATATGATCTGCCATAATTTACGATAGTATATATACCTCAAATTTTGCCCTGCGAAAACCTCGTGCGTAGACTTCACGAATGTTAGGTCTAGTGGCATACAGATTGTCTATACTCAATAGCTTCTGACAGCCATGTGAGCAGCATATTACTCGTGCGCGCCACGACGCCCACGAACGACCGGTCCCAGAAATCTCTCTCCCCCTCACTTGTCTGCCTTCACCTCCCTATAAACCCTCATATCACAAGATCTCTCAAACACTCACTGACCCGCCCTCTTCTCCCTCCAAATCCTCATACTCTCCATCACATCCTCCGTCACCACTCCCCTTGCCAGCCCATCCTCCCTCTTACTAACTCCGCTCACATTCCACCCACAGATACTCTCCGCCCTACTCCCCTCCTCCGCATCCAGCAATCCCACCGCCACATCAATCAACTCCGGCCTCTCTGCCTTCCGGAAAAACACTATCGCGCCGCACCTTCCGCAGAAATAGCGCAGCACGTTCGGGGAGCTGGCGTAGGATTTTAGCATGCCGAAAGTATCTGGGAGAGGGAGAGGCGCGCCGGAGGGCAAGGAGAGGTTGCAGGTCGGGATGAAGGCCCAGGAGATAAGTTCGCACCCGGAGGTCAGGCGGCAGGAATTGCAGACGCAGGTCCCGGTGAAGAAGTGCTGGGGGTCGGGGTAGAGCCACCATGTTGGGTTGTGTGCCTGGGCGGGTGGGGTCCCGGCTGGAGGACAGACGGCGGGGCTCGCTGCAGTGGTGGTGGTGTTGTTAATGGGTTTCCTTGACGGGAATCACGGGATCGTACACTGTGCACAGGTGGTGGGGTCTGGAGGAGATGACTTACCAGATTCCTTAGTAGGTGGTGTGACCGTAAATTGTACTCCCCTGCATTTACACCACGCCTTGACTTCTTTCTGCTCCTTCGACTTGCCCTCACTCCCTATCTCATTCTCACTCCACCCCAAAGCCAACTCCTCCGGATCCTCATTAACCCTCCACCTCACCAACCTCTCTCCCCCCGCACTCCCAACCCAATCCGAAATACCTCCATCCCTCGTATCCCCCAGATACACATGTTCCACAAACCTCAGCACCTCCTTCGCATTCTTCACCACCCCCGTCGCCACCACAATATCCTTCACCGTCTGATCCTTCGCGGCCCAGAAGATGGTTGCGCCGCAGGTGCTGCAAAAGTAGACGTCTGCTGTGTCTGTGCATGCGCCTCTGGTTAGGGCGGAGAGGTCGGATGGTAGGGAGCCGGGCCAGGTGACGTTGCCGAAGAGCATGGTGCCGTTGGTGTGGCGGCAGGATGTGCAGTGGCAGAAGTGCGCTGCGCGGAGGATTAGCTCGGTGCTGTGAACAGGGAATGGGCTTAAGCGCAGGAAAGGGCTGGACCTTGGAGTGGAAGCTCATCGTTTGAGACGTTACACTCGTAGCTTGCGGCGGAGCAGTGGCATTTTACTTTTATGGTGGTAGTGGCGTTGGGTGACATTATTTGAGGGTTTTCTAATTGGCCGGTCCTCATGTCGCTTGATGACTTTGACACTTTCTATTGGA
>Ga0268246_10001019_pt1 | contig 10751 bp, 14 predicted proteins | sample AgamicOrSfe_FD_200242 | JGI IMG/M metagenome (GOLD analysis project Ga0268246, IMG submission 200242) | Agave microbial communities from Guanajuato, Mexico - Or.Sf.e (v2) (version 2) | ecosystem: Host-associated > Plants > Phyllosphere > Phylloplane/Leaf | place: Guanajuato, Mexico | collected...
AGTTGAGGTCAACGCGGTGTAAGTGCACTTGAGCGACCAGTCAGTCCTCTGCCTAACAAGCTTCAGCTCGGAGGTCACATCTGCAAAGAAGACGGCAACCTCAAGGAAGTCCACCACGACTGCAGTCAACTCTTGGTACGTGCGCTATAGCCAAAGATACCAAGCTCTGTCTGACAGCCTTCAGCTCCAATAACAATATCGGCACCCTCTCGATCTTCCCGGCCGAGATTGTACTCAACGTCTTCTCTCATCTGGACTATCATGATGTCAAATGCTGCCTGATGGTGTGCAAGGGCTTCCGCGCTTACTGCGACCACCCAACTCTCGACAAGTTCATGTACAGGAACATCGCACCCCTTGCAGCGTGTGTCAAGTTCAAGCCGAATGAAGTCAGACTTCATCCGTGCATCGATGGCATGTCATACGAATGCAGCACGGACATCAACGACGCCTACATGATGTCCTACAAGGAGGTCGATAGTGTGTACAGTGATCATGGAACTTATCCTCTGGTCAAGACTTCAGCGATCAACGAGTATGCGACGATGCCTGCCATGAAGGCTATCAAGATCAAGATCCAAAGCAAGAAACCAATCGAGATTAAAAACGACAACGGAGTCACGATCCACGATGTTCTCAAGGCTCTGGTGGCGTTCTTCAGTGTTGTCCAACCGGGGGTCATGCTTTATGATGTCTGCCCTTGGCTCAACGGATCTGATCCATACTTCTTAAAAATGAACAAGATTGAGAATCGCAAGGCCACACGCAGAGACATGATGGGTGATCACACTGGCTGGGCTGGCTTCGATCGTCGATCATTTGATAAAAGTGGTGTTCTCATGCTGGTTGTGGAAGGCTTTGATTCATGAACTGGTCTTGCGTTATGTACATGGAAGGAGGGGCTGATCAAGGATGATGAGAGGTCATCCATCAGTGCGAAGCAGAAGTTGATCAAAGGGGAACGAGCGACTGCTGGGATGGTGCACCTTTGATACGAGGGAATTTGTCTCAGAGATAGAGAGCTGAAGGCGACTGAATGTAAAGTACTCAGCCTTAGACTAAGCTCTCTCAACCTCATTGCGTGGTATGATCGCGATGGTAGTATGCAGTAGAGGTAGTGGTGAAAGTTGTAGAGAGAGATGGTGGGGCCGGGTAGAGAGCAAGCAACCCCGTTGCAAATTTTGCCAGTTTCATCTTCGATCTCACAAATCTCGCAACACGCTCCGCTTTTCTGTGCACACTGCCAGCTTGCTGTACCTTCGTCACACCTTGACTCGCGAGCCATGTCTTAGAGTCTTCGATGAACGACGCGACGTGTCCGCCACCCCTGCTTTACCACAATGAAGACGACACGGTCTTCATCATCCACATTCCTGCCTCCATCACTGCCGCCCAATATTTGCCTGGGCAAGCACCCTCGTCGCGTGCTTTACTATCATGCGCGCCACTGACTGCCCCGTACCCTTCAACCGAGCCCAAAAGTGCAGCAGCCCTCGCCAGGACACAGAATCATAACGATGACAGTGCCATACACAGCATATACGCAGCGTTGATAGCCGAGGCACAGATCGAGATTAGAAAAGGCCCACCTGTGCAAGATCTTTGGTATTTGCCGCGAAGTATCGTAGCCAAAGGGACAGCTGGACAACCTGAGAGCTCTTGCAATCACAAGCACAAACGCAAACATGGCGTTGAAAATGGCGACAGTGACAGGGACCTGAACCCAGCAGCGCCACACAACCCACCAACTCAGCAAGATATACAGCTCGACGAGCCTCTCGTCCTCGAAAACGACACGCCTACGCCTCTCCCTATCAACCTCGCCTCAATACGCAGTCCTGCCGAACCCGAAGAGGCCGAGCACACGCACATCCTCCCGCCCTACAGCACCGCCCTCCTCTCTTTGATCACACCCACCACCATCTCCACTTTCCGACGCATAGCTCGCTCTCACACTCCGCAGACCTTCGGCCGCTTCGACTTCATCCTGCTCGACCCACCCTGGCCCAACCGCAGCGTTTCGCGCTCGTCTTCTTACTCCACTGCGCCTTCCCTCTCAGCTCTGACCTCTCTGCTGCTCGTCATGGACCTCGATATTCACATCGCGCCAGGTGGCTGGGTTGCGATGTGGATCACGAACAAAGCTGCTGTGCGCGCTGCGGCGGTGGAGCTGTTTGAGGCGTGGGGTGTCGAGCTGCGCGAGGAGTGGGTGTGGTGCAAAGTTACCAACTCCGGCGAGCCGGTGAGCAAGGTCGATGGCGCGTGGCGGAAGCCGTATGAGGTCTGTCTGATAGGGCGGCGAGGTCATGGAGCAGCGGCCCGACGGAGCGAAGAACATGATGATGTGATACGGAGGGTGCTATTTGGCGTGCCGGATTTGCATTCTCGCAAGCCGTGCTTGAAGAGCCTTGTTGAGCGATTGTTGCTGAAGAAAGGGGCACAGGAGGAGCATGCGGCTTTGGAGGTGTTCGCGAGGTATGCGGTGGCAGGCTGGATGTCGTGGGGAGATGAGGCAGTGAAATACAATGGACGCGAGTGGTGGGTTGACGAGATGGACGAGGACGGCGATGTTACCAGCGAGCTTGCAGGAGCTCACAAGAGTTGATGCTCCTATAGCTGACTACGACTAGGATTTGGTCTGCGTGTGCTATTTGCGAGCTGATCTAAAGAGTAGTCACCGCTGCTCAGCCCCGTGAACCACTGAGAGAGAGAGACCGTAGCCTGTCATACATGTATATTGCCTGCACTTGGAGCCGTACCTGTATATAGCGCGTCGCGGATCGTGAATGTGGCAAATCCGCATCCTTTTCCGAGATTTAGCCGGGCTCCCTCGACGTCTTGCCTTTCTACATCTTAATCTTCGCCCGCACGACCGACATACTTCTCCTCCTAGAAGTGATAAGATTGGAATACGGAGACCTCGCGTGCTTGACTTGCATGCGGGCAGGATGAGTGATGGCGAGGCAATGCCGACAGTGTGCATAAGCCGTGTTGACGCGAGCTTGCCCGAAATTGCGTGCTCGGGTGTGCCCAATGGGACGTGCCACGCAGGATGCCTGTGGTACGAATGCACCACAGGCACACTAGATGCCATAATATGGTCTCTGCGCTGCTAAATGTAGAACGCAGATTCACGCTGTCTTATTCACATTAACAAACCATATCATGGATGGTTTGTCAGCTGCAACACTTCGACCACAAAGTGTTGGCATCATTGGTGCGGGAGTAAGTGGGGTCGCGACGGCTGCCCATCTACGAGCAGCAGGAATCAATGTCGTGGTCTTCGAGCGAGCAAGTGTGGCCGGTGGTGTTTGGTAGAAACCCTACCAATTGTTACGTGATCTTGATGCTGATCATAATAGGGTATACGACCCAAACCCACCGCCAGAGCCACAATATCCAGCCATGAAACCTTCAAAAGCTGAGATGGTGTCGTCTCGGTATCATGCACAGCACGAGCACGAGGAAAAGCACAGGCGAGATAGCGGCTTCGCTGGTGACTCTAGCTTCGCTCCACCTGGGTCAGTAGTGTCGCATCCTCCAATTAACCCTGATGACTGATCCTCAGTAGACCATGCTATCATGGATTGAGGAACAACGTGCCGACCACTCTCTTACGCATGAGTCTCAACTCGTGGCGAGATGGCACGGAAGACATTGTGCCGCATGATATTGTGAAAGAATACATCCAGACAACATCAAGCAAGACTGGAGTAGACGCTATCACCTTGTACAATACTCGAGTGGACTCGATTACAAAGCAAGGTCAGAAGTGGCAGGTTCATACAACGACATTGCTGCAAGATGATTCTTCAGCCCTTACAACAAGTCGATCATGGGTAGGACCACAAATGGATTGTCCGGCTTACGTGGAGCTGACACAGGACAGGAGTTTGATGCTGTTGTTGTAGCCTCAGGGCACTACCACGCCTGCAAAGTGCCGCAAATCCCAGGTCTCGACGTCTTCAAAAAGGCATGGCCTTCGCGAATCCAGCATTCCAAAAGCTATCGCACTGCAGAAAGCTATCGTGACCAGGTAAGAAGAATACTGCTGTATATCCAGCTGCATAACTTCTAATATGACATCAGAACGTCTTGCTCGTTGGCGCTGGCACATCATCAATGGATATCGCGCGCGAGATTGGACCAGTGGCCAAGAACATATATCAAGTGTCTCGAGGTGGTGTTTTCGACTTCTCCCCTATCTTACTGCCGAAGAACGCCACCCGAATAGGCGCCATTGGATCATTTGAGCCCAATTCCACAGATTCCCCCAGGCCTGACAGTCAAGCACTAGATGCAAGTGAACCGATCCCGGGCACTATTGTGCTCAAGTCCGGCCAATGCCTATCCAACATCCATCGCATCATCCTCTGCACAGGCTACCATTTCTGTCTCCCTTTCCTGAGAGACTATCACGAAGACGACACAGTGATCGAAGACGCTAGTGAAACCGTTCTCGTGACCGACGGCACCCAGCTCCACAACCTTCACGAAGACATCTTCTACATTCCAGATCCCACACTCGCTTTCATCGGCGTCCCATTCTACACTGCAACATTCACACTCTTTGAGTTCCAGGCTATGGCACTCGCAGCTGTCTGGAGTGGCCGCGCGGACTTGCCAGTGAAAAAGATCATGCAAGAGGAATATGCAGAGCGTGTAAAGCAGAAGGGTCTGGGAAGGAACTTCCACTCGTTAAAGGGAGTAGAGGACGTGTATGTTCGCGCCTTGATGGTCTGGTTGAATAGAGATGCGGCAAAGTATGGTACCAAGGTATTGCAAGGGCATACACCAGAGTGGCATGCTGCAAGAACGGCTTGGCTAGCGAAGAACAAGCTCAGGCTGGAAGAGCTGGAACGTGAGAGGGATGGTGTTATGCAAGCTTCAGTGCAGAAACAAGCAGCGTAGCTGCGCATGCTGTCATGGGGCGGGGAGGAGGAGGTCGAGTACGAAGACAGCTCAGTCTTGTATCATTCATAATCGTTCAGAATTTCTGGAGACTTTAGTAAAGGGACAGGCATCACAGCTACGCGTGCTGAAACGCGGGTAGAGCAGGTCAAGAACAAACTCAGCCCATTCATTGACGAAAGATTTGGCCAAGCAAATCCGCACCATGCTTACTCTTGAATGCTAATTTCAAGATCAAATCAAGCACGGTACTGACTTGAAGGAAGAGCTTGCAGCATGGCTGGCAGGAAGATGAAAGCCAAGCACGAAGCTTGTTGATTACCACACTACTCATCAAGGTCATATACACGAGCCGGGCAACAATCTACTTAGTTGGTCAACCCACATCACGCGCTGCTACCGCATGAGCAGACATCCAAGATCACTCGCCTCAATATCCCAAACTCGAAGCATCCAGCCTTGCCAACTCCCGCTTATGCAGAAACTTGGTCACCAATCCTGTAGCAATCATCAGAAAAGCGAGGAACGTCACTGTGATGAACCCCTTCTGATAATGTGGCGCATCAACTTGCTGCCATACGATCAACGGCAGCCACGCTTGCAGCACATATGCCATCTCGTTCATGCTGCCAATGACAAAGGCTCGCTCTTCGTTGTTGCGCGTGCAAATCTCATGAGCCCAGGCCATGATGATGCCAGAAAGACCACCACTGCACCCGGCGAGTGTGTAGCAAGCGTAGCGCCAGCCTAGTGGTAGGTTGATGGTTATGAGGCTGCCCATGGTGATGATGTTCATGATCTGAGAATATGTCAGCGGATGTGGTGGCACTGTCAAGATACACAATCACGTACGCCACCGAAGACGATCGGAGGCAATCGATTGCCCTTCAGCACACCATCTGACGTCCAGGCATAGATCAGAGTCGTGATGACTTGCACGCCGCTTGTGATCGTCGGGATCGAGTTGATCTGAGCAATGTCATACTTCGGATGCTTGGAAGCTTTGAGCCACTGGGACCAGACTGGTGCAGCGGCCATGCCTCCATTGTTGAAAGCACTATCCAAAGTGAGCAAATTTCGAGCACATGAATCCACGAAAGTTGACTTACATGTACAGCAGTGTCAAGCAGTATATATGCCAGCTGCCGAAGATCTTCCTGAAAGTCTGTCGCGTATACGGCTTTCTGTTCTCCCTGCCCTCAAGTTCCATCCGCTTCTTGCCAAACGCTATCTCCTGTTGAACTTGTCAGCTTTTGTCATCGGACTGAGATCGTGGCACGACATACCTCTTTCGTAAAGTACCATGCCGTGCAGACCTCAGGCACATCAGGCAACAAGAAGAATCCGGCGATTGCGATTGGGATGGAGATGATACCATCAACCACGAACAACCACTGCCAGCCAGCAAAGCCACCTTTGCCACCCAGATGATATACAGCAGACATGAGATAACCTGAGAACATGGTGGCAATCGCCGAACTCGTGTGGAAAATGCAGGATCTCTTCGCAAGCTCGTCCTTGCGATACCAACTTCCAATGATGTACTGCATGCCAGGATAGAACGCACTCTCGAAAAGACCAACGAAGAACCGAATGACATAGATCTGCTTAGCGGACGTGGCTCGAGAAAGACCCATAGTCAGGATTGACCACGCCAGCTCCACGAAAGGTATCCAGATGTGTGGCCGGATCCTGGTGAGAAGCATGTTGCTCGGGATTTGGCCAATGACATAACCGACAGTCCAGAGTGATTGCATGTAGTTGAGCTGGTTGCCGTTCAGTCCCAGGTCTTCCTTCATGCCCGAGACGAATGCGTTGTTGATGTTGGCCTGATCGAGATACTTGACTAGCATGGAGTCAGCTGAAATGGCCAAAGTCTGGCTTTCAGTGCACACATACTGAAGTAGCCAAGACATGCAAACGTGATGACGGCAGAATCGAGCTTGAAGAGAAACTTGCGCTCTTCTGGCGACTTGTCGAGGGTGTCCCAGATGTAGCTCTGCCATTTGCGACGAGGTTTCTCCTGGATGACCTCTTCGGCGTGAAGGGAAGCATCACTGCTTGGAGACTCTGAAATCTCGAGACCGACCTCTTTGGACATGATGATTAATTAGCTTTCGGTCAGGCTACACAGGCAGGTTGAAAACTCCTGTGCATTGGTAGGAGATAGTCAGAAGCTACGATTATGTAGGCAAGGTCTGCTCGCGTTGTCCAAGACAAGCTCAATCCATGCTTGTGCCATCTAAGCACGAGTGATGCGATCACTCGGCAAAGTCTCGACGAGCAAGGTTGGGCTTGGGTGTGAGAGTCTCGGCCAATGGACACGGCTTGATGAAACGCGGTACCCAGGTATGATGGGCACTGCTCCGGCACGATGGTGTGGTTCTTCTTTTCTTCACGTGGCAAATTGCGTGCTTTGTGTTTCACATCACGAGGGGAAGATAGCGAGAGACAGACGGGAGAAGACACACTACATACTTTGTCCCAGTAGAGCTTCCAGAGCCGTGTCAGACGAGCTTGAGCGTCGCCAAGTCTTGCCCATCTCTGCCGATTAGACGGAAGAAGTAGTCGAGCAGTGAGATTCCCGGTCAGCTTGCTATAGATGTGCTCACATGAATAAGGTGAAATCGTGCCATGGCGATGTCGTGATAATGCAGGTATTGTTGTATCGCCACCATGCTGGTTTCAGTCTTGTAACTCGCATCCAATAATATAGCGAAATCCACTGCCGCATATGCAGCTTATATGGTCAAGAGTTCATGGCAGTAATGGCGCCATTTGAGCCGCTGGGACACTCCCGAGTCCGGTGTATTCCTCGAAAATGGCGTGATCAGCTACCCCTCTTATGCGATATTGTACAGCAACAAGCTGCATACAGCCCAACTTCAAAGTGACCTGCTTAGCTGATCAATAATTCACTGCTCACTCGCCTTGATCTTGTGAAAGATTGAGCTTATATACCTTATGTGGTCGGGCATTCTTCTTGAACAGTAACAGTAACATCATCTCTTTGAATACTCAGTCATGGCTCCAAGTGCAGTCCCCATCAACGACTCAATCATAGACTATGTCGTGCAGAAGAAAGACACTCTCGGCCTGCCCCCAAACTCGCGTGCACGCCTAGAAAAGGCAGGCATAGACCTTAGCAATGGCTACCCCTACCGTCCCGCCAAACCTTTGTACCTGCAAGACGTCTACAACATCAGAAACGTCGATCGCGAGCACAGAGAGGCTGGTGCTCATGCCGATCCTGCTAAAAAGGCACTCTTCTCTGCTGCGAAGGAAGTCAACGATCTCACCGTGCACATTGGCACCGAGATAGTTGGTCTGCAGCTTAAAGATCTTACGGATACTCAGCGTGATGAATTGGCCCTCCTCATCGCAGAACGCAGTGTCGTCTTCTTCAGGGATCAGGATCTGTCGCCACAAGAGCAGAAAGCTCTAGGAGAGTACTATGGTGAAGTCGAGGTTCATGTATGTGATGATTCCTTGCTGTTAACACCGTCATCATTCGCTGACACAAGTCCAGCCACAAGTGCCACAGGTCCCTGGCGTCGAAGGCGTGACAGTGATCTGGCCAGCATTAGCAGATCTCGAGCGTCAACCTGACTTCCGCAATCCTGGTGGTAATTCTCGCTGGCATTCTGACTTGGTCCACGAAAAGCATCCTGCTGGTATCACTCACCTGCACAATGACACCATCCCTCCCGTTGGAGGGGACACTCTTTGGGCTAGTGGCTACTCTGCTTATGAGAAGCTATCCCCCGAGTTTCGTAAGTTTATCGACGGAAAGCAGGCCGTATACCGCTCTGCACACGCGTACCTTGATCGCGACAATAAGGAAGCTGGTCCTAAGTTTGTCGAGCGCATCCATCCGATTGTGAGAACTCATCCAGCGACTGGCTGGAAGTCACTGTCTGTCAATCGCGCCATGACTGTGCGCATCGTTGGTCTCGACAAGGCTGAGAGCGACTTGATCCTCAACTACCTGTATGATGTATACGAGAAGAACCCTGACATTCAAGTCCGATGGAAGTGGACCCCGCGCAGCTCAGCGCTGTGGGACAACAGGTGAGTCTTCTGCAGGCATCAAGACGTTCTTGAGATGGCTGACCGTGCTGTAGAATCACAATTCACAATGTCAGCTGGGACTATGGCGGCAAGCATGCTAGACATGGAACGAGGGTGACAACACTTGGCGGCACGCCGCACTTCGATCCGGCGTCGCTGACGCGCAGGCAGGCTTTAGGGCAAGCGGGAGAAGAAGAGTGAAAGTGACGCGCTACTGCTGCTTGCTTGCGTGCTTGCTCACACTTCGTAGCTAGATGTGCTCTGCTTTTCGTTGATCACGTCTTATAAATTGACTACGCTGCGGTCATTGCGAGTTTATGTACGGATTTGTGTGTAGACCTATCCACTATCCCATGCTCATCTTACGACAAGATGACTTATATTTTAGTAACGCTAGAATTAGGGTTAACCGCAAGATAACTTATATTATACTACGTATATCGGTCCCAAATTGATATAGTATCAAGTTAAAATATATTAATAATAACCGCTAACAAAAACTAGGCAGCAAACCCAGTATAAAGGTCTAGAACAAAGATTTAACGTAGCGGTATAAGTTTAAAATTTACGCACCCGGACGGGTTAGGGTTTTGATTTTAGAATACGTAAGTATAATTCAGCGCGCGTAGGCGTAAAGAGTACGCGTACCTATTTTAAGGAGGACTAAGATTAGTAAGAAGAATATTACTATTAGAGATATTTAAAGCGTTGTCGTATAATATTGTTATTTAACTAATTATTTACCTATTTAGGTAAGTCTTAAGTTGTAGTTTATAAATAGTACCGGTTTATAGTCGTTCTAAGCTAGGTTTTACGTTATTTACGGGACTACCACCTAACCGTATCTAAAGAGTATTAAGGTAAGGTAATTAGTAATTTCTATCTACTATCCCCAGATCTTGTTGGCATCAAGATTTAAATCTTGGTGACGCTAGAGCTAACCCTAATTAACCCTAACGGCACTAAGATTTAGATCTCAACGGTATTAAGAATTACGAATACTATATGCATCACTTTAAAATTGAAATAGTATTAAGTTAAAATATATTACGTGTACTAATACTTCGCTCCGACCTGGCCTGGAGACAGGTGCATGAGCAAGCTTGACGTTGTGGTCGGCGGTGACTTGAAGCGAAGGATTCTTCGTAGACGATATGGTCGGGTGCTCCTCATGTTGAATCATAGAAGATGGTGGAAGAGGCTGTGAGCTTCGCGCGAGAGCTCTGTCTGACCGAGCGACGGGAGACATCATGACAGCTGTTTGTATCGCCGCTACGTCTCAGTGTTTCATCTTCATATGGGTAGCTTCGTCTTCAGCTATCTTGGCTCCAAGTTGAATGACACAATCAAGCGGCTGTCGGCAGGATAGCCGCGCCCATAACCGAAGATCGAAGACGTAGCCCGTCAATTATTTCTGTATGACCGACGATCATTGCTACAAACACAATAGCCTTTGTGAAGTTTGTTTCAGAGCGCTGGGCGTTCTATTTGAGTCGGGCGATATGCTGGCGGCTCACATGATCTCCCTGGTGATTGTGCTTTTCCCTCTTCAACACTTTGAGACGACGAAGACGAGCCCACAATTGTCCAGATTTGTTCTCCTCATGGCGAAGGGTAATGGCTTTACGGATTTACAAGTGAGTACCCTGCTCGCATGTGCCAGTGTACGGCAGAAGCTCGGCGAATTCAACGACATCGTCTCACTCGTCTCAACTCGTTTTATCTCTTCTCTTCTCGTCTCTGCTCTTCTCAAATAACATCCAGTCTTA
>Ga0268246_10001025_pt1 | contig 10715 bp, 13 predicted proteins | sample AgamicOrSfe_FD_200242 | JGI IMG/M metagenome (GOLD analysis project Ga0268246, IMG submission 200242) | Agave microbial communities from Guanajuato, Mexico - Or.Sf.e (v2) (version 2) | ecosystem: Host-associated > Plants > Phyllosphere > Phylloplane/Leaf | place: Guanajuato, Mexico | collected...
AACCAATTCAAGCAGCCCAAGGTCTCGGCGTGCCACACACCGTCGAAGTCAACGCCATCTTCGGCTGCGCCAACGTCAACGGTGGCTGTCCTGCTTCATACGTGCCGGGCGGCAGTAACGCCGCGATCGTGCCGGTGGTACAGGGATACTGGACTAGTTTTATTCGGTACGTGGTGATTATGTTGCGTCCAACAGCGGGGCGACTGCGCTGCGGTGGTGGTGTGATGAATGAACAGAGTGCTGACTTTTCTCCTTCGACAACAGCTCCTTGAACCCAAATACCCACCGTGTCGCGGGCACCCCGCAGTGGAAGCAGTGGACCGAGCCGGGCAAGCAGCGTTTGGTATTCCGAACGAATGCGACCGCGATGGCCGAGCAAGCTGCGGACGAGCAGATGCAGTGTGCGTACTTTGAAAGCATTGGCGTCGCTGTTCAGCAATAAGAGGACAGTCATATCCACTTTCGATTGCTGTGAGCGGGGAGTTGAATGAAGTAGAGTCACCGAACATCAGTCTAGAAGAGTCTCGGGAGAGTGCCGTGGTGCTCTGCGCAGACTTGTCTTTAGTAGAGCACGAGGTGTCTTGTTAAAGGCTGCTGCGTTTGGGGTCCCATCAAGAGGTTGATTGGAGGCCAGCAGCTTATAATGGTCGGCGAAAGATGATCGAAGGCAGGCAGCCTATATTGATTGACGGCCAAGGACTGCGCGACTACCACACGCCGTCTAGCAGTGTCCAGAACCTCTTTCTGTGGTGAGAATAGGGATGCAAAACTTCATTTCTTCATGCCAAGTCCAATAAGCTCGAATAGTATTGGATCACCCTCTGTTGCCAACCATCCGATGCCTATTTGCGCAATCGTTAGCTATCGACTCACGCTCATGCACCGTACGTGACTTTTCGTCCTGAACATACCTGCATAGACGATGAGCTTCGTCACAACTTCCACGTCATATCGAACACGCGGCGCCTGCACCTTCTGGAACAGTAGCCGGTCTTCTTCCTCGTCTCCTACAGCTGTAAGCAAATTCTTTGAGGTTTCCTGTCTAATGAACACAGCGGAGTCATCCATTCCAGCTAGTACGTGCTTGGTAATCTCTGTATCATTGTCATCTTGCTGCTCAACTGCCTCACTGTCTCTTCGCTTTCGTTGACGGACGGCAATAGCTTCGTATACATCGGCTTTAGATTGCGGCCCAATCGAGATTGTTCTCCTCCGTGGGTGGCCTAGAGACGAGATCATGCCAGGTATATCAGACGCAGCGGGTATCACGTTGTCGTCCTTGCGTAGTTGGGGTACCTCTTCGTATTGTCTAAATTCGATTAGCATATCTGGCATGGAGGTTCAGATCCTAACATACGAGGCTCGAAGGTAGAATGCTCGCGGTAAGCTAAGTCCGAGCTGTTCAATAACCCTGAAAAGTGGAGGCAGAGCTTTCAAAAGTGTAGGTTTGGCAATCGCTCTCCAGGCAAAGATGACCAGGACACCGACTAGCAATCGTAGACCAGCTGTGATATACCCAGCTTCCGTAAGACTGAATGCAACGGCTCCCAGGGCAGGGTCATTGGATGCATATGCACTCTGGCAGAAATGCCAATTACCAAGTTGGACACCGACAATGACACCTGCGAATGCGACACTGTCGTCAAAGCAGGGACAGTCGTCTGCGGGTTCAGGGTGGATTCGAATCAATACCAATACGACGAGTGTGCATAGGACAATGGGGGTCGACTTGTCTTGCAAGATCCAGGCGTCGAAAGCAAGACCGTACAGACACTGTACTGAAGCCAGAGCAGCTCCAAGCATAGTGCCGATGGTAACATCGAAGAAGCCATGCATACCGCAGTAGAGGCGACCCAGGACTATAGACAGAACGTAGATATATATCAAAGCTTGTAGCAGGAGCATGTAGTGCCAGTCAAGCGCCCTTGTCGTTGTGTTCAAGCTATACAGAGCATACACCGCCACAGAAACGGCATTCGTCGAGTGCGTGGAAGGAAAACCATACTCGAGCGCTGTTGACGAGGATCTGTTGATACGTTGTAAAGGTGGTGACAGTGGCCGAGGCAAACATAGCAGGTCTTTTATCGCACTGCTGAACATCACACCACTTGCTAGTAGGTTCACCATACTGAAAGCATCGTATCAGATGACGTGTTTTTAAAAGGGTCCATGACTTACGCTCGGGCGAGCTGGATCTCGCCAGACCAGAAGAGAATCGGTAGCATAATCATGAAGAACGTGTGCGTGCCGAGATTGGCTGTGAATGCAAAGTAAGAGTCCAATGCTGGAGAACGACAACGCTCTTGTAAGTCTGCTAGAATGGGTGTCTCCCATCGGACTATGGGAATGAGCCTTTCACGGAGGAGAAAGCGCCATTGTGGCAGTTGTGTTTGATCTGAATACAGTATGAGTGGACCATCCATTCCCGAATCCCAAGCCCAACATACAATGATCAGGCTTGCGCACGCCAGCATCAATCACCTTTTTCGTGTGGCCATTCTGCACACCCATGACAAATCACAATAGACAGTCAAGGCAACGACCGTGAGATTTGGTCAATCTGGCGCAACAGCATCAAGACGACGAGCTGTCCGACTCTGCAGTCAAGACTATGAAGGTGTTGTCCTTGAAATGCAATTGGAAATCGAAGGAGAAGCAGACGAGATGAGGAGGGTGTTGAATACAGCACAATATCCACTGCCATTGGCCCCAGGTTTTCGGAGATTGATCCTCACCCAAACAGGAAAGCAAGCTGGCAGCACTTACCTGGATCAACAATGGCTGCTTCTCCTCCTCCTTCATCTCCATCCCCCCTGAAGAACATCGTCTTCTTCCATCCTGATCTTGGCATTGGTGGCGCTGAAAGACTTGTCATCGATGCTGCTGTAGGTCTTCAGGATCTTGGCCACAAGGTGACCATCTTTACCAGCTACAGGGACAAGAATCATTGTTTCGACGAAGCCAAAGATGGTGAGCCGACGCGTCCTTGCACACAGTCACACACAGGCTGATGAGACATCATACAGGAACACTCGATGTACGTGTCCGCGGCGACAATCTAATCCCTCCTTCCATCAACGGCCGATTCTCGATCCTATGCGCCATCCTGCGCCAACTACGCCTTGTACTCCAGATATGCCTCTTCACCCACGAGCTGGCAGACCTCAAACCTACTCTATTCTTCGTAGATCAGCTCAGTGCTGGTGTACCATTACTTCGAGTCTACTTCGTAGACACCAGAGTACTCTTCTACTGCCACTTTCCGGATAAGCTTCTTGTCCAAAGAGGTGGCCTGTTGAAGAGTCTATACCGTGTGCCTTTCGACTGGCTAGAAAGTTGGACTACGGGCGCAAGTGACGCGATAGTGGTCAACAGCAAGTTTACAAGGGGAGTCTTTGCGAAAGCATTTCCAGGCTTGAAATATAGGAATCCAGCTGTGGTATATCCTTGCGTGGATGTGGAGGAGTCATATACTGGTAGTAAGGAACCGATATGGCCAGCGAAGAAGGTTTTCCTGAGTATCAATCGATTTGAGCGGAAGAAGGATATTGGGCTGGCAATCAAGGCATTTGCAGGACTGAGCGAACAGACAAAAAAGCAAGCACGTCTCGTCATAGCTGGTAAGTCCTCCTCGGAGCACAAGCACATCACACGCAGACACTGACACGACCTCAATGCAGGCGGCTACGACAAGCGCGTCCCCGAAAACGTCGCCTACCACAACGAACTTGTCACCCTTGCCACCTCTCTCAACCTCACCCACAGCACCGCAATCACCACCGAAGACGCTCTCTCAAGCCCACCTTCCATCTCCGTGCTTTTCATCCTGTCCGTTCCCTCCGCACTTAAAGCCCGCCTCCTCCATACATCCACTCTCCTCCTCTACACGCCCAGCTTCGAACACTTCGGCATCGTCCCCCTCGAAGCCATGCTCGCACGTACGCCCGTCCTCGCTGCCACTACAGGCGGGCCCACTGAGACAGTCGTCAATGCCGAGACAGGTTGGTTGCGGCCGGTAGAGGATATTGCGCGATGGACGGACGTCATGGAGAAGGTGTTGACGAGTTTGAGCTCGAGGGATTTGCAGGCGATAGGAGAAGCTGGGCATAGGAGGGCGGTGGAGCTGTTTTCGAAGCGGAAGATGGCGGAGAGGTTGGTGGATGCTATGGATAGGGCACAGGAAGTGAGTGAGGCGAAGAGGCCGGGGATACTGCCTGTTAGTGGTGTGGTGCTGTATAACGTGTTTGGGCTGATGGTAGGAGTTGCCCTGGCGTTGCTGTATCTGGGTCGAAAGGGGTGAGAGTGGATGGACACGAGATATTATTGGAATACCCGGAGGTGAGACGCTGTTCTCGTTTCGCGCATTTGCTTCGGTTCTTGTGCATTCATGTCGTCCACGTGTTGTTGCTTAGATGTTGATATACTGTCCCATACATCACGCCGAGTTGCATATACTGTATGGTTTGCAATTGCCGGCCCTAGACAATGCCGGAACTTGAGTACTGTAGTCACTACTCTGGTTCCTGCGCATCCGCTGCATAGCCGCTGTCACCACGGCTCGGCATAAGCATCTGCTTGGAAGACTGCAACGATACACTATACCTGCATTCTTTCCCAAGCGAAGCCCACGTACCTTCCCCTACCCGAACTCAGACATTCTCGATGCGAAGAAGATTCCAGAGTCTATGCGCCTTGCACACGATGCTACTTAGTACTACACGTGCGTCGTGAGTAGTACATGTATATGGTCCTACTACTCACTGCTGTGTTATTACTGTAACTGTAACGAGGAGGGAGGAGAAGAGGTACCGCGCCACACAAACCCATGGTCGACAGGATCGGCACGCCGCAAACACCGATCGTCAGGTCCCCAGGTCCCAGATCCCGGATGCAAGGCAAGGCACGCTCTCGCCTCGCCTCGCCTCCTCGCTGGCACCACGCGCGAGACTCAACGGCCGTGCCGGAAAAGCTAGATTACCAAGTTTGAATTTGAGAGATGAGGATGAGGATGAGATTGGCAAAAAACGGGTTTTTTTTCGAGCTCCGGAACGCCACGACACGAGAGATTGTTATTTGGTGCGTGACTACTTGGTTTGATGCTCTGACTTTGTGCAGGAAGGAATTGCCGGAGGCGCGTGGTTTTGGTATTGGGGCAGATGCGGTTTGGGAGGACAGAGGGATCGAGGACACGGGACAGAGGACAGCTGGGCGAGTCCTTCTTTGCTCTGGTTTGCGGCTAGGGTTGATGGAGGTTGAGTGCCTGCTTGCCTGCCTTGTGCTGTGCTGTGCATTGCGGTGGATTGCGGTGTTTGGAGAGTGCTGCCATATTTGCTCGCTTGGTGTGGCGAGCAGCTCATACTTAGAGATGCTTGTGCATGATATATTTACACCTCACGCTGCGATTCTCATCACATACATCAGCTCTGGTCATCTGCTGAGTAAGGGCAAGAGTGTACCATCCGATAGTCCTGTAGAGATGATGGAGTGAAATCACGCTCGGGTCACGATTATCAGCACACGTCTTGAGCACAGTATTGGAATGACCTCTGTTGGAAAGGAAGCGCAGACGTGTCTGTCGTGCGTAGGTCGATTGAACGAAGCTGTCCTAGGTACGGTATATACTCTTGCTCTTGCTTCGAGCTTCGCCTGTCGCCATCCCATGATAGATATCTGGCTGTATCAACGCCGTCCCAATGCCTTTCCCATTCCAGGTCCCTTGATCCCAAAGAAATATACGCCTTGCCAACTCAAGAATACGAAAGAACCACTACGCCCTCAATACAGTCGGTCGCGCTCGTTTGCTGTTCGCATGCGTGCGTGTGACGCTTCCCGTCTGGAGCTCTGTGCTGCTGGTTGTGGAGGGACCGGCTGACTGTGAGACGGTGGTTATTGTTGCGGTTGTTGCGGAAGATGTGGTTTCCGATGTCGGAGTGGAGGAGGTGGAGGAGCTGCTGCTGCTGCTGCTGCTGCTGCTGCTGCTTGATGTTTGGGCTGGAGATGAGGAAGAGCTGCTTGTTGTTGCGGCGGAGGATGAGGAGGAGCTGTTGCTTGCGGAGGAGGAGGAGGATGTCGTCGTTGCGAGTGTCGAGGATTTGGTTGATGAAGATGATGATGGTGAGGAGGAGGTGGAGGAGCTGCTACTGCTTGATGTTTGGGCTGGAGCTGAGGAAGAGCTGCTTGTTGTTGCGGCAGAGGATGAGGAGGAGCTGCTGCTTGAGGAGGCGGAGGATGTCGTCGTTGCGGGTGTCGTGGATTTGGTTGATGAAGATGATGATGATGCTGAGGAGGAGGGGATCGAGAAAGAGAAAGAGAAAGAGGAAGAGGACTTTGCTGAGGATGAGGACGAACTCGTCGTCGTGGGCGAAGCTGAGGAAGAAGTGCTTGTCGTAAGCTGTACAGAGCTCGACGAAGACTTGCTGGAGGATGAGGACGAACTCGTCGTCGTGGGCGAAGCTGAGGAAGAAGTGCTTGTCGTGAGCTTTACAGAGCTTGACGAAGACGTGCTGGAAGAAGGGCCATTGTTGCCATTTCCATTCCCGTTATTGCCATTGCCATTCCCGTTATTGCCATTGCCATTGCCAATCCCGTTCCCATTGTTTACATCCCCATTTCCCCTCTTAGCAAGTCTTGCATTCTTCGCAAGACGTCTCTTGTGAAGCTCGCTCACACCGGGGTATAACGACTGTGAAGCAGAGGCGGCTGCGTCCGATGATGGCTCGGCGAGAGCGTGTCGTGGTCTTAGTGCTCTTCCTACTCGTGCTGGTTCTTGTCGCGGTGTCGAATGGATGTGTGACACTGTGAAGAAGAAGACGAGGAAGGTGATGCTGATATAGCAGAGCGTCTGCCATGATAGTCTCGTCATGATGCTATCGTGTATGTGTATGATGATAGTAGTGATGATATGTTACTGTGGTGTATGCTGAGATCCACAATGTCGAACGAGCGAAGCTTTCTTAGCGAATGTGGCGGGATTGTTATGAGTGTAAGCAATTGCCCGAAGAGGATGTAGCTGGGAAGCCTGTAACGACAGTAATGTGGAAAAGCGAGTGTGAGTGAGAACAAACGAACGAACGAGAGTGAAATGAGCTGAACGAAGGTGGAGGTGGCTGCTACCTCACAAGAAGAGAAAGATGATGTGGAACAGGCTTTGCATTTGACTGAGGAGCCGACCGACTGGACTAGACGAGATGAGGTCCCCTCTCCACCGACCATACCGCGAGGAGAAGTCTGATATTTCTGGGATAGCCTGAGCTCGGGAAGGACGTTGCGGGATGGAATATGTCATGCATGGAGACATTGGCATGCTGGACGAGCATGAGATGACGGCTAGGATATGCTCAACCTGGTTACTACATGAACCGCCAGCTCACGCGCTCTGGTCACGGCTTCACAAAGATCATGCCAGGTCAACACGCACCAATCAGGCGAGGCTGCTGGACGGGTTAAGGGCGTCTTGGAAAGACCGAGATGTGTCACCAAACAGCAAAGACAAGAGAATGAAAGCGTCTTGGCCGTGATGCCGGCACTAGCAACAGAGAAGCATAGAAGGAGATGTGGACGCATGGAGTCGGGCGGAGCCGCAGGGACAAACTCCCTTGGTTCAGTTCGAGATTGAGGTGTCGTGGCGAGAAGAAAAAAGGCTTGACGAGTTGACGAGGTGAAAAGAGGACATGTCGTTGGATAATCACCTTACCACATTCGTCCATTCTCCGATGTTTTCGAGGCTGCACTAATCTGCTTTCTGCTGGGGCACATCCACTTTAACCTTCTAGTTCAGATGGAAAGACTTTTGAGATTTCCATTTGCAGATGCGTGGTAGGGTGACTGCTAAGAGTAATATATGATTCATTACTATGGATCGTGGAGGTCAAGACTCAAGGCGGGCATGGGGCTCATCTACCAGACGCCCCATGTTCCGCCACTGCCGGACAAGGTTCAAGCCCTTTACGCCGCTTCTTTTCGTGCATGGTTGTGATTGTGTTTGATATTTGCATCTTCTACTCGGAGGTCTCACGGTGTTTCACCTCTCTCGTGTGCATCCTGTCTCTCGTATTCATCTCATGTTTCATCGCGCACGCGCGTGCACAATCCGCATGCGCCGCTCGTGCTTCCCAGATTTGGACTTCTTCGGACGAAAACGGTTTCTTCTGGGAATTGAACGGACTTCAACGTCCGCCGCCACGCTTTGACAACCGAAATCGTTCCATGGCCAAGTGCTTCATATTCAGACTCCTATGATGCTAACCTCATCTCATGTTTACTACCTTAGCTTCTTGGTTGTCTGGACTGCAAGCACAGATATACACACGCACACGCACACACGCGAAGAAGCCTTCAGATGAGATGAAAAGCTTGACGATAATACATGCATGCCCGGCGCAGACACAATGACGTTCCATGAATCTATTGTACGCTCGCAAGCTTGTCAGCTGGTTACGTATTGGTGTAGAGTTCAGGAATAGGAGATGTCGTCCGAGTCCATGGAGTCTAAACGGAGTGTCATGCATTACTCCTAGGTTCGTTCTCGCCCTCGGTGTTTCGGAAGACTTACCTAGCATGCAACGTGCCTGGCCCTTCCTTCTCTTCTGTCATGTCCTCTATCATGCTGCCAGTGCCTGGGTCTACACTGAAGGTCACCACAACCTAGTGAAGCCAGCAGGCACTAGTACGTGGCAGGCATCACGCTCAATCGTCCGCCATCCAATACCTGCACGTTGCCATTTAGATACGCCCCGGATCGACCAACAAGAGCTAGGATTGTACCAGCCATGTCTTCGAAACCCCCAACTGAGCCTGATGGTATCTGGTCAACTGGGAACATCGTGGGTGCTCCCTCTGTCATCTCCGACTAGATGTCAAACATATATCAGCACATCTTTCCGTCTTCACACCACAACCTCCCGGTAAGAGACGAGTAAGACGATATACGCACAGGAAACCGTCCAGGGCATATAACATTACTCCTGATCCCCCACGGCGCCAGAAAATGAGCCATCGTTTTTCCTAGCAGCACAGCCCCGGCCTTGCTCGCCGAATAGGCAAATCCAACCGTGACCTGCCTGTTGAAGCCGCTGATACTCGCGATTGTGATGATTTGACTGGTGCGAGTGTCGTTTATATCATAGCCTGTGGCACCTTTCGCTCGTTCGTGGATCTTACGCTTGCCTTGAACCCAGCCGCGGCGGGTGTTGCCGGCATCGAGGAGGACGAGGAAGGCCTGGACGGTGGTTAGCAGATGATGAAGTGCCGTGGTGTAGACAATCGAATAGGAGGCGGCATGCATACTCCGGAGACAGTGATCACGGCGACGGTATTGGTGTGGAAGGCGTTGTCCCAGTCGGAGGAGCCGCGAAGCATGATCGATTGGAGCTCGGTGATGCTTGTGGTGGTGTAGATGTCGGTCTAATCACACACGTCAAACTGGTTCCTACTTCTGCACGGTCCTATGTTACCTGTTGTGGGCCTCCAACGCCTCTGTAGCTGGTTAGAACAGTGTCGAGAGTGGTATGGCGATGGTCGTGCTGGAACTCACGCCTGGATAGACGTGGTTAGTGGTTATGAGGCAGGATGTAGAGCGTCCGGAGGACATCCTCTGTATACACGCACATTGTTAATAAGAACGTCAATATATCCAACTTCCTGCTCAACTTGCTTGGCAGCTGCGGTCAAAGAGTCCACATTCGTGACATCGCATTGAATGGCAGAAACAATCTCCGGGTCCAGTTGCGATGCCGCTTTCTCAAGGGCCTCCAGTCGGCGACCAAGGAGGTACACCTACGGCACTGGTAAGCAGAGGGGACTCTGCATCTTGGGCTAGTGTGACCGCAGACCTTCTTGGCGCCCGAGCCAGCTAGAGCAGCTGCGAAGGCGAGACCGATGCCTGGAGGGGCGTCAGCGTTCATGGTGCTCTGCATGTTTTGCTTCACAGTTTGTTACCGGTTGCGCCACCGGTGATGACGATGACTTGGTCTTTTGCTGAGAATAGCGTGTTCGGGTCGATCTTCTTGGTGATGTCCATGATGTGTGGTCTCACTTTGAGAAGCAATATGTGTCAAGTTGGTGGTATTTGTGAACGGGTGGTCGCCACCACATAGTTCTGCCATCACGACTTGATACCTGCCGGGCATGCTACGCACTTCACAATGAGTCAATACGGCATGATATACTGGATTATTGAGGATCGTGATATCATGCTCGAGGACTTCACATCATAACATCATTGCATTTACACGTCATCATGCTATCGTCCCTAATTTGCAGTATAACCTTGACCAAACATACCTGAACCCATGCATACCACAATCTATCTACTCAAATCCTGCCACGCCTCTCCCAACAATGCCCTGAAAGCTTACGCCCACCTCTTCCAGCACCCCCGCCATTTCTCGTGCTCTCTCAACACACTCCTTCCTCTCCTCTGCACCAACATCCTCACTGCCCAGCTGCAATTTCAGCACTCCATTAAACCCCTCAACATGCTCCTTCGCCCAACGTACCGCCATGCTCGACATTGTCGGGCCAAAGCAGCCCTGGAATATAGACAACGTGTTACGCAGCAGCGTGAACGTGACATATGACAGCTCATACAGATGTTGTGCCAAATTTCCAGTGTTCGTACAAGTTGTGGACCGCTCCCGAACAACGTCGCTGCGCACGCTGAGATACGCCTCCGCAGCCTGCTTCTCGAAGCCTAGGCGTGTCAGCCATGCGACCAG
>Ga0268246_10001026_pt1 | contig 10702 bp, 9 predicted proteins | sample AgamicOrSfe_FD_200242 | JGI IMG/M metagenome (GOLD analysis project Ga0268246, IMG submission 200242) | Agave microbial communities from Guanajuato, Mexico - Or.Sf.e (v2) (version 2) | ecosystem: Host-associated > Plants > Phyllosphere > Phylloplane/Leaf | place: Guanajuato, Mexico | collected...
CTTCTGCGAATGACACTTCCACCACCGAGAATCCACCTGATGAGTTTCATCTCAAGGATCCTGGAGTCCAGTGGCTTGGTAATGTAATCAGACATGCCAGCATCGAAGCACTTGGCTTGATCACCAGGTATGGCGGAAGCCGTGAGGGCAATGATCGGTATGTCTTTTAGTGTTAACATCGTGCTTTGCGTATTTGCGATCTCGAACGGAGTTTGTGGCTGGAGGTTGAGAGTTTTCGATCTTGGACTTGCAATCGCGCCTGGAGAGAAGAAAGGGTTCGTGAGGGTGGAGCTGGGCGTCAGCATTTGGCGGTACGAAGAAGGCTTGAGGGGGAGGCTGATATAGGGTTCCTGCGTCCGTATCGCGCAAGTGGCTTCATAGCCATCGATCAGAGGCATTTGGCAATCCATGAGCTGTCGTGGCAATTAGCGTGGGCTGCACAGGAAGGGGCAGGCTCGGACGTACTACAATGTCGACTGGGTTAGCCTGCAGCCAATCGAGAGCCTCGCGGCCGTTGTCTGCAGCTGTAGCACTAAACCCCAGTTTCTGCACTGTCTTGAGCGCGATACGCTGAAGAAAAGAGTCAGTTGTAGTATCAGACTCGAGGAGGCTGAGTACATACCTGATTGATCAGATTATCCTCCACAATCAGAACCATTATCTCCTTGCGCTTCTCCTGTGGAAGCATGTTATTGTTCACAGCATGATCGGGAATCGCTGTAAGTGGCGACCTGTCACCGATCGATTGTTTCCGTGGTGTTTGTGGGACATCGATGCTAGTGTGAACCCGCCTCGCGGTAGGACGTCTGGCAGACCCAGGTTTTGTGGGTGTTATGTTTGGAGTGAATGTTGCAGACGCGATACTCGTTGATTCTGACACAGATCTTGTGGTTGTAGGTGCTCGACTAGCTTCAAATCGAGGAGGTGGTATTGGCCTTTTTAGCGGTAATGTCAGTGTAGCTCTGGTGCCGACGTCCAATTTCGACTCAAGGTCGAGCCCGCCGCCCATAAGTTGCGCTAAGTTGCGAGAAATTGTAAGCCCGAGTCCAGTCCCTCCATACAGACGTGCCGTGGAAGTATCGCCTTGTCGAAATGGAGTAAACAATGAAGATACAGTTTTTGCAGACATTCCGACACCCGAATCCTCCACAATCATCTGCACAACTAGACCATCCTTTTCTTCTTCGACGTGGACCGTCAACCTGATCTCACCATGACTGGTGAACTGTCCGGCAAGGTAAGTATAATACTAATCGAAGCGAGGAGCTATGCGCGAGGTACATTGAGTCGTACTAACCTTCAAAGCATTTGAGCATAGGTTACTGATTATCTGCCCGATCCTAGTTGGATCGCCAGTAACATCTAGGCGACCTGACAGATTTGTGTCAATGCAGAACTTCAGCGACTTCTGGCTAGCCATCAATGTCCACACTCGTCGCATATCGTCAACGAGCGCAGTAAGGTCGAAGTTTATCTGCTCTATCTGCAGCTTTCCAGATTCGATCTTGCTGAAATCCAGGACATCGTTCACAATCGTAAGTAGGTTTTGAGCGGAAGTTTTGATACAGTCAGCATAATCGACCTGCTCCACATCGAGACTAGTATCTCGCAGGAGCTCCACCATGCCTGTGATGCCTTCGGTGGGTTAGCCAGGGATCTCGACTTCATATGGCTTGAAAGCCGTCTGCTCCATACTGACCTGCAATGGGCGTTCGAAGTTCGTGACTCATATTAGCCAGGAATTGTGACTTCATGCGACTCGACTCCCGTGCCGTCTGCTCCATACTGAGTAATCGCTCGTTCTCTCGCTCCAGTTTCCGTGCCTCCTCCTTCATTGTGATAACATCGTGAATATCTGTTATGGTTCCATACCAACGCGCTACATTCCCGTCCTCATCGAGACGAGGTGATGCACGGGCATGAACCCACCGATACTGTCCATCATGCCTTCGACATCTATAGTGTGAGTCGACCTGTCCGGGTGCACGTTTTGCGAGCACGAGAGATTGCCACGACTCCGCCTCGTCATCCGTATGCATCACTGATCTCCAGCCATGTCCCATACTCTCTTGTTCTGTCAGTCCAGTAAATTCATACCACGCCCGGGAAAAGTAGTCGATCTTGCCCATTTCATCTGACGACCACACTATATGTGGAAGCGAATCGCATATCGTTTCAAATGATCGAAATTGCTCTTCTCTCTTCTTCCGCCATACCTCCTCAACATCGCCTAGCTCCGCGACATAACATATTCCGCCAATGAACTCTGTGCTGCCTGCAGCGTACAGTGGTTGACCACGACATTCCAGAACGACTCTTCTATCTCCCCGCACGACACCACATCGCATTCCCTGGAACGCTTTTCGATGGCGTGAAAGGTGTACTGCAGGATATTCTATAGTGCGCAATTTGCGAGTAAAGTCTTCGTCCCACAATGCCCAGACTTCCAGAAAGTATGCGTCGACATCTGCAAGCTCGACCGGTTCTTCCGGCACTACTCCAGCATAAACATGCGGGTAGCATAGCGTCTCGTCTGCGGAGAGGAGGAAGCCAGGCAGATCTGAAGCGTAGAAAGCGGCGTCTCGTAGCTGTGCGAATTTGTCGGAGAGGGGGTTCTGGCTTGTTCGGGAGGAGACGGACGAGTCTAGTCTTTCAAGTGGTGGTCTTTCGAGTGGGGGTCTAGTTGTCATCGTCCTCGGGACTTCATCTGGACTTGGAGGGGTTGCCCAGACGTAATGCTCTGGGGCAAAGATCTTCTTATTGCTAGTGCTGGCACTAGTAGGGCTGCGTGCTCGGCGAAGGGAATCAGGTCGGTCCATTCGTTCTGCAAAAGAGATATGCGGTTTCGAATTTGGCGCTCGAGGGGTCATTAGGATGTTATGTGAGGAGTACCGGGGCACAAGAGCTGAGTATGTAGAGTCTGCTCTTCGCTGGCGTCATTCTTCCACGCAGGTCCGAGTGCAGAAGTACAGGTCGATTAGGAGGCTGCAGGTGCACATCAAGACCCCGTATTGATCAATGCTTAAAGGCGTTCAGGGAGGTTGTTTTCAGATCGCTGGGCCCACAATATGGGGTGCGCTGATCACCTGTTCGTTCAGATCTTCTAGAAAGGCTTGGCTCGACTGGCTGGACGACAGCCACCTCGTAACGTTTTCCTGCCAGAGAACTCAAACAATGTGACAGTTCAGTGAGGATTTCCATTCACCACGCACGAGCACGAATAGTGTGAAGTCTTTCAAGGCAGAACCCAGCTCCCTCCCTCTCTCTCCAGAGGCAATCTCCCATGATAATTATGGTTCTGCGAAGGGTTTTCTTACCCAAGCGGGCACATGACCTCGGCCGGGAAGAATTGCCATCTTCGCCAGAGTGTGACAAGAATCTGTAGTTGAACGGCTCTCTCGATGTTACAGTAATCATCCATATCAAGAGCTCACTTTCAAGCCGTCCATGGACTGGGCAAGATCCTCCTCTACCAGGTCTTCCACGATTGCTTCCTCAAGCAGCTCCTCCTGTACCTCATTCAGATAATCCTGTGCCATGACCGACTCTTGCTGCATCAGCGCCCCAACGGCAGGCACCAGATCGCTGCAATGCTCCTTAAGCATTGCATTCAGCGCCTTCTGCTCCACCACAACTCGGCCCATTCCAAGAAGATCCTTTACGTCCACATCGCTCACATCAAGCATTCTTCCGTCCTCTCCAATTCTGTCCATCCCTAGGAATAGTGCATTATTACTCTTGCCCTTCCAACGGCTGATCAGTAAGCTCTTCTTGTAAGCATTTCCCCAGCCATTCCTCTCGAATATCTGCTTCAACCACCACGCTGCATTCGTCTTCTGATTTTGTAGTCTGTCCACAACCACAAGCTCGCCTCTTCGATAGCGGTAGCTGAGTGCTGTACGCCATGCTAGATCATAAACCTTTCGCGGCAGCTTTGTACTGAAATCCCTTGCTTTTGGACCAAACGCGACACCTCCTCCTCGTCTGATCGGCGACTGCTTGTCACCGGTACGCGCTCGACCTGTTCCTTTCTGTGGATGCCCCTTCTTATGGGAACCGTGGACTTCGTCTCTCCATTTTGTGTTTGCGGTGCCGGAACGTGTGGAATCGCCTTCGAAGATGACTGCACGATGAAGTATATCTCGTCGGAGTGGCAGGTAGAGATGATTATGAGGGTAATAGGCAAAGCGTAGAGGCTCGAGGGTTGGGAAAGAGTACACTGTGGTCGTGATATGTGTCGATGGGCTTGGCGTCGCCGTGGCTGAGATTGGTGTTGGAATTGCGGAGGCTGCTTGTGGGAGGTATTCGCTGTCAGCGAGTGTCATCTGGTCGATTGGCATATCCGCAATCGTTGCAAATGATCGTGCTGATTGGAGGGGGAGGCATTGATGCTGCGCACTGCATTAGTTGTTGAGAAGAGCCTAAGTCGCCGTCGCACATACAGAAGAAGCCGACAATATCGATCCGTCCACCTGCACAGCCTTCACTAGCCCTCTCAAATGCGTCAGGCAGTTCTTGGAAATCATCGTGGTGCTTAAGATTGATGCTGGATGCTCTCAGGTGAAAGTGAGGCTGTTGTCGTCGCGCAAGATTTGGCCTCCCCAAATCAATGCGGCAACTTCCGAGACCTTTTTTCCAGATTCGCCAAGTCTAACAGCAACAGCATCAAACAATCACTCGGCCTAACTTCAGCGCAAGGTTGCAGTCTTAGCCTTGACACAATGTCTGCACGTATATTATCGACTGTACGGTCCACACGACAAACGCATCGCATACTATCTCTACCCATCCGCTCACTCACAACACAAGAACACATCCTTCCACCAGCATATCCTCCTCCACCACCTCCGCCCTCAGGTCTTGATCCAAGAACCATCACTACACCACGCCAAGAACGTCGCCTCCTTCGGCATCGGGTCTTCCCAGTTGGCTCTCGTCGACGTCGCGCCGCTCTCCGCACCTCTGCAGACATTCCCTTCGAGCAGCTGCCCTACCAATGTTTCCAGGAAGCACGAAAGGTGCTTGCGGAGGATCGCAAGGGAAAGCTCGAGCAGATTGAGCAGCAGCGGAGCAGGATAGAGCGATTAAAAGCACAGGAGCCGGCTGTTAGTGGCGGCGAGTGGCAGAAGGAGCGCAGAGTGGTTAGCATGCAGCAGTATTTGGAGAAATTAAAGATATTGGCGGATATCAACGATCCGATGGTGAAGAAGAGGTTTGAGGATGGGAAAGGTATGTTTTGTCCCTGTTACCACATCTCATGCTTTTATCGCCAAACACAATTTACATGTCCTGGAATGGAACGAGAACTAACAATCCACCACCAGGATCCCTGTCCCGCCCCATCTACCGCCACCTCTCCAACGAAAAATGGCGCGCCCGCTCCCGCCTCGTCACTTCCCAGCGCCTGCACCAGATGTCCATTATCCCCGACATCCTTCCCTCCATCGACCTAACCGCCGACGTCACCCTCTCCTTCCACGGCACAAAGTCCAACTCTCCAGACCGTATCCTCCCTCGTCCCACGCGAATCGGCCATCGTGTGGATGTCCAGCCAGGTGAATTTGTCGCAAGCGCCGTGGCTGAGCATGCACCGAAAGTGGAGATTCAGGTGTTCAATAGGGGAGAAAGATTGGTCACGGTGGCGGTGGTGGATGCGGATGTCCCGAATGTGGAAAAGGATGGTTTCGATTTCAGATGTCAGTATCTTGCGTCGAATATCGCGGTTAGCCCGACGTCAGGCACGGTTCGTCTATCCCAACTGGACACATCGTCCCAGATCCTCCTACCATGGCTTCCTCCCATCTCGGTCAAGGGCTCGCCATACCACCGCATCGCCGTGCTTGTGTTCGAGCAAGCGGATGGAGCACTCGATATCACAAAAGCGGTTGAGAAAGTACAGCGGAACGGATTCGTGTTGAGGAGTTTCGCGGATAGACATGCGTTGAAGGCGGTGGGAGGCAGTTTGTTCAGGGTGGAACACGATGAGTGGATGGATGCGGTGATGGTGCGAAATGGATTCGGCGAGGAGGTTGGGACGGAGTTGAAGAGGAAGAGGGTCGAGAAAGGCGTTTATAAGAAGAAGGATGGGGCGAGGTATAGGGCAGGATGATGACTCTGGGTTATTGAGTTCGTGGGTGGAGTTGCCCAGTGTAAAACATGTATAGATGATGAAGGAGGCAATTCAGCTGATCTGCCCGTTCGAGATGTAATTGCTCTATAGCTCTCTCATGTCAACCCTGGGACCCTTGCCTCTGTCGCCACTCTTCCCTACAGTCACCAGCTCACTCTGTTCCGCCAGGCGTTCTATCTCGCCTAAACTCCTGCTTTTCCGCAAGATACCCCGTGCCGTCGGTAGCGGTGGCAGCGACATCTCCATCCCTTTTGCCATCCTTTTACCATCCCCACCACCTCTACCCCGACTTCGACTGCCCAACGACCTGCGCGAGCGGCCAGGGTCGCCGTCAGCTGCACAGCCTTTCGTGGAGCCGTGCTTACGCCCTCTCGCGCTGGAAAAGGATGCTTTTGCTCTAGGCTCGGAAGCGTCGCGGCGTTGGCGTAGTATTTCCTCGATCTCGGCCTCTCTCATCTTCTCTTCCTCCTCTTCACGCGAATCCCGTTCGTCCACCTGCGGACTTCTCCGCCGAGCCTCAGCCTCCCTACTCTGCCTCAATTCTAACCAACTCGCCTCCTCAAACCTCCTCCTCGTCGGGGCATCCTTCTCCAACGCCTGGAAGATATCCGTATCGCTCGGGCACACTGCCGCTTTCGCCGCCTTCACCCCCAACTCCAGCAGCCAAATACAGGCGACCGCAAACACCAGCGTCAGCCACCAGCTCGGCGATCGGCCAAATCGCGTTGTAAATCCACCGCGGACATCGTATTCCGTGTTGGCCGTGTATACCTGCGCCAGGATGAGGTTCCAGAGGAACCAGCCACCGATGCTGAGTATGCACGCTACGGCGTTAGCGGTGCTGATGGTGTGCATTTCGAGCAGTTGCAGTTTCGTGGTGATGACTACGACGGCTGCGGTGAAGCACAGGTCGCCAAGGGCATAAGGGTCGGTGTGTTCGGCGCTGGAGGGGAAAGCGTAGAGGCCGTACATCGTGAAGAATATGAGGGAGGCTTCGGCGACGGCGAGGAGGATCCAGTAGAGGTAGATGCGGAAGTTGAAGCCGGAGGAGTTTTGGCCCTTGGAGTAGAGTTCGGGCACGGCGAGGAGGGTGGAGGGGGAGAGGTCGCGTTCGAAGATACCGAGGAAGATCACGGGCAGGGAGGTGAAGAGGGTGTTGAACATTGAGAGGGACCAGTTCTGGTGGATTGTCAGCATTGTGGAAAGGAAGCTCGGAAGGTGGGAAAGATGTACCTCGTACAGTGACGTGCCCGAATAAATACAGTAATGCTGGTACATGGCTTGGACGAGATAGAACATCATCTCTTTCCACAAGGTGGCAGCGATGTACTTGCAGGTCCTCACATAGTTCCATCGTCCATGCACAAGCAAGAGCTTCGAGAGGAAGCGGAATTGCGCAATGGAGTAGTCTGAAGTTCTTGCAGCCTGTAACCCTTCTTGTCCAGTAATGCCAATACCTACATGAGCCTCTTGGATCATCGCAATATCGTTGGCGCCATCACCGATTGCGAGCGTGATAGAGTGCTTCACCTTGTGGCGGATGGCTTTGACCAAGCCAGCTTTTTGCGATGGACTTGCACGACAGCATATTACAGAATCTGTCATGATTGCAAGATCAAAGAACTCTTTATTCAACTGCTCATCAGATTCAATCAACGACAATGTCTGTCCGTCAACCACCACCACCGAATGTGCAACGCTGCCACATTGGATGTCAGTGACTGCCTCGAATATTGACTTCTCCAGTTGCTCCCTGCTCTGATCAAGCACAATTACTGATGAGTAGTCTTTGATGAGTCGACATGAATGCCCAATATTGATAGCTGTCTCTCTTTTATCACCTGTCAGCATCCACATCTTGATGTTGGCACGCCTCAGCTTGTCGATTGTCTCCGGCACGCCTTTCTGCAGTTTGTCTTCAATGGCAGTCGCACCAGCAAGCTCAAAGTCGCGTTCGATCAGTTCACCAGCAGCTTCGATGCGTGCTTGTCGGTCGACAAGGCTTGTGGCAGCGTTGCTGTAGATCTGCTTCCATCCAGCATATTCCTTAGTATCAATGAAGCGATAGCCATACAATAGAGTTCGAAGACCTTCTGTTGCAAAATCATTGATGTGCTGGAAACACCTTTCAATGACGGTAGGCTCGTCGATCACTAGAGCCTCTTCCACCAAGTCAAAATCAACATCCTGCTGCATTGAGCTTCGCGCCTCCAGCGTAGCTATCGATTGTCGACTGAATTGACCTGATGGCCGAGGTTCATAATACATGCTAGCATCGTCCGCATTGATCGAGTCAACATCGCGCTCCCGCTCACTAAGCCAGCTGTCAAGCTGATCTCGGAGTGGTTCAGTACGAGACAATGAGATACTAGTCCTCCCAATACTAGGTCGTGATTGTGAAGCGAGATGACTTGGTCTTCGTTCGAAAGCCTCACTCTTCCGCGCGATAGCCTCATGCGCTTCCATACTCTTCCTTCTATTTGTACGAGCCTCAATCTCTATGTTTTTCTGCTTGGCAAGTGTAGCTAGCCGTAGAAGCTGCATGAGCACCGAGTCCGCACCCTTTGAGATGATACAAATCCGTTCGTCCGGAAATCTGACCACGACTGACATTCTTTTGCGTTTGCTTGAAAATTCGATAACATCCAAGATCTCATAGCGCTCGGTGGTGGCAACCGCTGATGAGTCTCCGAGAAGTGTCTGTATGGATAGTATCCCGGATCTCCTGTCCACGACTAGATACCCTAGCTCCTGGGCTGCTTGAACTAGCGCAAGCTCGTCTGGCGAAGCTGCTTGGAAACCAATTGAGCCATCACTCCTGGTTTCTGGCAGGCAGCTATGGCACAGCGCAATACTGAGCAGAAGGAAGCGAACCTTCTTGGCAAAGATAGTATTTGGCTTTCTTTGCATGTATCTTATCATTTCGTGTGTGTGCATCTCAGGCTGTGCTTTTCCTGGCCTCGCAGTTGACTTCCAGTTTGGTCTGCCTTCTTCGTTTGGCATGCCAGCTGGAGCACGAGTGGGTGGGACATATGCTGAGAGATCGGATCTCCTGCTCTTGCCTGGCAAGCCCTTGAAGTCCTCTTGCATGGCTCTGTCTTGACAGGTGTGACCCTTCTCAGAGTCAAGATGGCCATCAAATGCTGCTGTAAGACCCTTTGCCTGTAGATCTGTATCATGCAGCCAGGCAGTACCAGCTACACTGAGTTTCCTGAATTTCATCTGGTTGTCCGTCAACGTGCCCGTCTTGTCTGTGAAGATGTGGCTGATTTGTCCAAGCTCCTCATTGATGGTTGACGTGCGGGCTTCAAGAGGCGTATCCGAGTGCTCATCGTACATGTCGATGTCGTTGAGTAATAACATTTGGAATACCTTGATAATCTCCATACTGACATACAGCGATAGCGGGATCATTGTGTTGAACATTATGATAAACGAAACGATGATTGTTGCATAAGGAACGTGCTCGCCTCTAAGGTACCAAGCTTGGTTGCCGGTATGCTTGTCCCAGATCTCATAGCCCACACTAAGCAAGACAGCGAGAAGGATAACAAAGACGCAGATGCAGACTACTATCTTGTTGACCACGGCTTGCAAAGATGGTGCCTTGATTCGTGCATTCTTGCTTGCATTCATGCGAATTTTGCACTCTTCTCCAGAGTATATCACTAAGCCCACCAGCTCAGGTGTGTTTCTCAATATACTCCCACGGTAGATCACCTCAAGACTGGTGAGAGGTGCTACCTCACCAGCAACTGTGACACGGCCTTCAAAATTGTAGAGATCCAAGTTTGGGTCTTCGACAACAACATGAGGACGCGCCGTTGCTAGCTTTTCAACGCTGTCGCAACATTCAGACACCGCCTTTGACGCTTGCTTACTCTTCAAGTTAGTCTCCCCATCGAGAGCCATAGTCTCAATGTAAGCCACACCATTCTCGCCTTTGTTGTGCAGTACAATTAGATCTGCTGGTGCTGCTTCATCTCGGTTGAGCTTGATTATATCCCCAACATGGACATTCTTCCACTTTGTCGATGCCCAATGTATGGGACCCAGACCAGAACCTGTCTCGTTCATAGTATCCATTTGAGTAGCTTTGTACGCATGTAAGATCATAGTTTCTCTGTTATTCTCCTCCTTGTCCAATCGATGTCGTCTAAAGTCGTCATACCCCTCTTTTGCCATAGAAATACTCACAAAAAACAATAACGGAAGAATCGTGGTATAAGTACCTGTAGTACTTAGACCGGGTATCATTTGCAAGATTGAAACACAAAGAAAATAAAAGTTTGCCACGCGCGAAAACTGGGCGAATAGCTGGCGTGGTAAGAAATTGTATGCGTTATAGCGACTGGAGCGAATCATATTGTCGATATGTGGCCTGCCAGTGCGTTCATCCATCAGAGGGGTCTTTCGTGTAGCGTCGACCTCTATGTGTCGTCCATCTTTACTCGGCGGCAGGTCTGATATGCGTAGGATAAACTTTCTAGCCTTTGTATAAGTCTGTTGGATGACGCTTCGAGCTCCTTGTCCATTCCGAACAGCCTCATACAATCGCCCACGTCGAGTTTG
>Ga0268246_10001028_pt1 | contig 10687 bp, 13 predicted proteins | sample AgamicOrSfe_FD_200242 | JGI IMG/M metagenome (GOLD analysis project Ga0268246, IMG submission 200242) | Agave microbial communities from Guanajuato, Mexico - Or.Sf.e (v2) (version 2) | ecosystem: Host-associated > Plants > Phyllosphere > Phylloplane/Leaf | place: Guanajuato, Mexico | collected...
CAGTACTCGATGGCGCATTGGCCATGATAGCCATGATGATAGCCATGTACAGAGAGGAAAGAGGAAAGAGGGGCTTCAAGCACTTCTTCCACCTTCCCGCCCTAGGATTAGCACCAGCACCAGCACATCATCTGTAGCTTGCAGGCGATGCTATCTCGACCTTTACGCCTTCCCGCACACTAGCATGCGCCTGCATAGACTAGCATGATATGGTATGATTTGGCATTGTTGAATCGACCATGATGAAGCGACACTCGTTTAGGAAGTTTGTAAGAAGTAGTGAGGTAGTCTGCCATCGAGTCGCGCAGGACCTCGGCTCCAAGTTGGAAAAGCCAGCCAGTCGTCACTCCATCACCTATCAAGCAGCAGCAAGCATCATCATCATCAGGCATTAAAGCATCAGGCTAAGCACAATCCGAAGCTTATCAGAGCACGCGACACACCGTCTTTCCTGCTCCATACTGTAATCTCCATCTCCTTATCGTTTACATATCGCCGCCAAACCATGCCAACGAGTCACCTGCCTCTTCCGTACCTTCTCCTCTTCATCCCTCATCGACATCGTGTCCTGTCCCCTCTCCTCGGCATCCTGTCCCACCTATTCGCGCCATCGCTAGCTGGAGGCTCCAACTTCCCTCCACCCGGCTTCGATCTGCTCCTGACAATCTGGGCTGCATGTCTTGCAGTCTTGCAGATCACTAATCTTTATATACGTCGAGACTTCAGGAAGCAGAAGCAGATTCAGACTGCGGCGGCGCTGGTGGATGTTCTTTTGCTGGCGTTGTATGTCTGGACGCAGATGAAGAAAGGCAAGACTGATGTCAATCATTGGGATGGTGGAGACTGGTTGAGAGTCGGGGTGTATGCTGCTCTTGCTTTGGGAAGGGCGAGTTTTGTGGCTGGCGAACAGGATACAGTGCAGGCGATAGAGGCAAAGAAGGAATCGTGAAAGCTGCCGGGATGTTAACTCCATAGTTGCGTGCTCAATGCTACTGCAGAGGATAGGGGACTAGCAGCGGCTATTCGGCTGTCTGTCCTAAAGCTCGTTCTGGTCGCGCATACTGCACACTGCACCATGACATGCTTGACAATAGCAGACATGAAGTCTAGCTCCATGTATACGGAATGTCTGCACTGCCATTATTGCTTTTGAGATTGCATTCGAAGACGACGACTTTCCAGTCCTCAGTACTCATATGACCTCCACCACTGTGCGTCTAACCAGTTCCTCGCATGTTAGACCACCTTACTGCCCTGATACATGCCCGCATATCCTACTGTAGCCTCCGACATGTTGTGAAACACCATCTGCGCAAGTCTTGCTTTCCTACTCACCCAGATACCCTCGTCATTTGCTACGACTAGAGCTGCCCCAACAGCACCTTCATACCCGGCATCCATGACTCCAGCTTCAACCCACGCGAGCGAGCGCCATACTGAGCTGCGCGTGAACACCTGACCCATCACGTCAAGTGGCATGCTCACAGCCTCGTTGAACTCGATACGATAGGCGCCCTTGGGCAGGTGGAGAAGAGTGCTTGTATCTTCTGTGATGATATCAGTTACGGTCTGGTAGCAACCTCAAGATGTTGCTAAGGACGTACTGCTTTGAGCTCCAGCAGTGTCAGAACTTGATGAAGGGAACGCCAGCTCTTCTGTTTCGGCTGATCGACGCATTGAATTGTCAAAGTCGATAAGCCCACTCTGTTTGACGCGTAAAACACGTCTCAATGTGAGGTCAATGCCGCATGGTTGGATCTGTAGTGCCTCCGAAGTCAGGTTACGAAGGACTCCCAATCGAAAAGCTTGTGCGCCCGGCAAGATCATTCTGGATCAAGGGAGTCGAACGATTATGGATGACTTGGACATACTCAGAGTCTGCCTGATGAGTGAATCTCGATGAGTGAAATAGTGAATGAAGTGTTACACAAGAAAGATCTTGGTCACGTGAGCAGGTCAGATGAACTGGGCGCTACGAGAAAGCCACCAGCGCGTAAACTTGTACTACTCTACTCTACTTCTCACCGCTTATTGGGTGAAGGACATGGTAGAAAAGCTCGCACAAGCACAGTGTAACACTGTCTGAGACAATACTGTGAACGTGTTGCATTATGCCAACTTCAAGATGAGAGGAATCCCTCCATAGATATTGCCATATCCACTGTTCAGCTCGCATCATCTGTTCAGCAGTCTCACCGAGGAGTACACTCTGCAAATATCAAGATGTCTTCGGATGAATCGTTTCTCAAGCCTACAACCGCCTCGATCAATACCCATACCATGGGTGGCTCTCTTGTTGAATATCTCAATATGAAAGTGCATCCAGTTATCAAGGATCCATCGAAGCACTGGAAGCATATCAAGTTCGTCGGACAACATCTGCGAGATCTTCCTGCGAGTGTGTCAAGCATTGAGAAGCGGGACAAGCCCTTCAACTGGCAGCGTCCTACAACCAGTATTGAAGACTCGGATACACTCGTGGTACATTGCTTTCCAGGACGTGACTACGTTCATCACTACGCTTCTGTAGTGTCTACATACCTCGACCTTCAGGGCAGAGACGCTTCTATTGTGGAGATAATCATCCCCAGTCCCGAGCAATGCCTGAATGCCATACTCCAGTCCAACCTTCGTGAGCTTGGTCATGTCGACGTGGTCATCATGGGTTACGTCCATGGCCTCGCAGCGGCTCGTACCGGAGAGTGGACTGCTGGCGATCATGATGATCAGTTGTTCGCATGGAAGACAAAGGTATTGCCAAATGGCACAAGAGTCGCCTTCCTCGGTTGCAGAGTGAGCTTCTGGGGCGACATCTCCGGCAATGTTGTGCGTGCTCTCAAGGACTTGAATGGTGCAAAATGCGTTCTGTATATCGGCAAGCTCGGAAGTCTACGAGAGGAGCATGTTCCAAACCGCTTCCTGGCTGTTGGTGACAACTCGTTGGTGCACGGCCATTACGTGAAGTGGGACACTGAGTGGTTCACGAAGTTGCTCTCCAAGTACTCGGATGTCAAGCACGGACGCCACTACACATTGGGATCGGTCCTGGATGAGACCAAGATGTGGTTCGAGGAGCAGCATCAGCATTGCGACTGGGTTGACCCTGAGATAGGACACATGGCTGCAGCATCGCTCGAGGTTGGACTCAACTTCGCCTATCTACACATCATTAGCGATAATCTCGCCAAGCATTACTCTCACGACTTGTCCAATGAGAGAGAGGTCGAAGTCGTCGACAGTCGCACCAAAGTGCTTTGCCTGATTGACGAAATTCTTGAGAAGATCTTCAATTACTGGGACTCTGCATATAGAAAGTGAGGGATCATCATCATCTGTAATCATTCTAGTGGAACCGGGATACTGAAGGTATCGAAGTTCTAAAATATCCACTAGTCGTCATTGAAGCATGTTCGGCCTGTCTTGCTGGCAATCTTTCATGACAGTCATTGCTTCTATACATGCTTATATCCATATGCTGACACTATCAAGTGTTGTAAGATCTTCTCACAGTGAAACCTCGACCTCTGCCACAGGCGAATGACGTTCTGAAGAACGTCGCTGAACTAGTCATCATTAGCAACATCTTGCTACGACCAAAGCTTGCCAAGGGAGGAGAATCACCAGTTGCGACTGCCTCACTCGACACCTCGCCTCACCTCCGAAGCGTTCCATGGATGAATGCACTCGCAACGTCAACTTCATTGTATCCGGCTCAAGCGATCTCTCCACATCATCACTCATCATGACATGACATTTTTTCGTTTTGTATTGCTATCATCTGTCTCTTCTGCTCTCCGCGCGCCACCACCGCCACAACGCCTTTCACACTCCAACACCCACCACCACGCAAGTCTCCGACCTCAACCCCGCTCCCCCGGCCTCAAAACCTACCAATTCGTCGAACACATTCTCGCCATGGCCGGCGACATTGGTGAAGGCATTGCGGCCGGAACGCAAGATCTGAGTGCGCTGGCTGGTATCTTGTGCACGGACGGCGTCGAGCAGAATGTGCTCGCACTGCATAATGGATACGGCACAGTTTGCGTCTCGGCGTTCTCGCTGCTTGGAATATTGGGACTGGTCAGGACGTCGGTGAAGCTCGCGCTGGGTCGTGAGGGATGCAATACAGCGGGATTCGGGGTCGTGAATATGCGACCCTTGTATGGATATGATGCGAGTGATTTGGGAACGGCGGGGATCGTGGATTGTGATTGGGTGCATGTTGAGTTCGGTGAGGGTGGGGTCAAGGTGCGCAAGCAGAAGCGATATCTTTCTTCGTCGCAAACACCAATGATCAGTGTGGGGTCGGAGGTGCCAGGAGGTCTACATGGCAAGACTGCGGTCAACATTGGCAACTTTGAGCGGGAGCGGAGGCTTGGGCAGTCTCCGTTGTTGAGGATTGGGTTTGCGGTGTTGTGTCCTGGGTTCACGTGCTGGATTTTGATGGTCATTGCAAGTGTTTCAAGAGACTGGACATTTGTGTTTGGGGTCCCTGTTTTTCATGCATGTTTGATTGGCATGCTGGCTATTCCATTGTGGTATCAGTGGCAGACTGATCGTCCGGGACATCTTGCCACAGCTGAGCAATGGAATTTGCTGGGTGGCGACATACCCGGCACGAAACTTGGTAGCAGCACTGGCAAAAGCAAGCGATTAAAACCTACACTGAATCTCCTCCAAGCACGAGTCAACGATGGAGACGTCCTCCACTTCCAAGGCAGCATATCCTTTCTGGAATCCTGGTGGCTCAAAGGGTTTGCTGCAGTCGCCTCGGCAGTCACAGCGGTGTCCTATCTCTGTCAGTATGCGATCTTGCAGCATGCGAGCAATCGTGAAGCATGGACATGGCTCATATGCCAAGCTGTGGCTGCCTTCATTCGCATTCTATACTGGTCGGTCGATCCGTCCTTTGACGATCCCAGAACTGAAAACGCTGAATTTGTTGTGATGAACAACAGCACGTCAGAAAACATCACACTGACGGAGCTGATATGTGCCTGTGGACCAGGCGAGAATGACATTCCAGCGTGGCTGTTTCGCCACCTCACTGAGCAAGTAAATCTGAAACAGCTGATCCTCGATGCTTTACAGAATACACGAGCCGGATTGGTCCCTCGTCTCGGCGCACAGCTGGTAGAAATCGACTTCGACCGCATTCTCCGTCATCGCATTCCACTTTCGCATCTGTCCGACTCCGCGACGATGCATGTTGGTGTGGAAGGTCAGCTTTGCACGAGTCCGTGGCGCCTGACGTTCTGGAGAGATATTGAAGGCGACGTGCTAGCTGTTATCGTTGTCAACAGTGTCTATCATCATCGAATTACCCCACCAGCGCCTAATCCACGTAAAGTCAAGATCTATCATCTGAATGAGGGAGATGTTGTCGAAGGAGATGCTGGTGGTCAAGAGTTCATCCAAAAGCAATGTTGGATACACGCAAATTACGAAAGGGTGTACAATACATCTGAAGATCTCAGGTTGGACGATCCATGCACGATCTATGCCGTCACAGCATATGGAACCGAGACACAACGTCTTCATATTCAAGCTTCCCGAGATGACGCGATCTGCAGTATCAAGTGTCCAATCGATCGACCGACGAACGACTTTGAAAGCAAAGCCACAGCAGAGCTACTTGCCACGAATGGCAAAGCTGTCGTGGAGACCTTGTCATCAATCACGACGTTCATCCAGCGCTATGGGGAATTGACACATGACGCTGATGTGCTTGTCACGAACAGTGGGCCACTATTCACCAGGAACGGGCAAGTCTCTTTTCCAGTCACTTAGTGTATGTCTATTGACTCTTTCGCAGGAAACCTTTCAACACTGGCGGTCAGCTCAACTTTCGCGTTTCAGGACTCGCTGCGGGAAGAGCAGCAGTGCGGCAATATCTTGACTGTGGCAGTCCAACCGGACGTGTTCAAGATCTTGACGTGGAAAAGTCTGTGCCTAGATTCTTGCTGCCTTTTGCACAGGCGGAACTTGCCCTGTCAGCACTGGTCCAGCGTATGTTGAAGTCGGAGCGGGGACTGTGGCGGGATGGCGACAAGGACGAGGAGGCTGTGGTGGAGGAGAAGAAGGTCGAGATTGTGACAGTTAATGGCTAAGGAATGATGAACGGATGAACGATGAGTCACGACCTGAGACCTGCACGCGCCATGCTCGCTTTCTGTAATGACAGTGACAGTGCTTCGAATGCGTGATGGTGACGCGCAGCAAAGAATAAGAAGCGCGATGATATGATAGCATGCTTGAGATCGTCGGATGGAGCGGAACGGGCCGACATGACCGCGGAGAAGTGGAGCATCGTGAGGCAGGGCAAAGGCAGCACGAGCTTAGTGCCGTCAGCTGTGCCAAGCGAGCCTGTTGCCGTTGCTATCTTGCCTCATCCCATCTCTCATCTCGTCTCATCATAGTGCTCACCATCACCATCACCATCACCTTCGCCAGCGAAGTCCAAACACCTCCGGGTGAAGATTGAAGCTCCAATAGCAACGCCACCAAATCCGCTTCCAGCACACCCCACGCCTCTCCCCATCATGGCATCCAGCACATCCACCTTCACCGCTCTGCTCATCCACGCCTGCCTTACACCCCTGGTCCTTGCTGCCAGCAATAACGCTGTCACCATCCAGAACAATGCCTGGCAGGGTGCCACTGGCGGCGGTATCCTTGGACTAATTGTCCTATTCATCGATGTCATGATCTTCTGTATGTTTGTCCCTGACCCAAAGTCGTCTCCTCTCTCTCCCCACCATCCGTCACCTTCCCTCTGAGTGTCAGCGAATGTTCCCGGAATGTGCTTGGCTAACTAGCTCTCTTCTCACCCACCACAGTCGAAATCTTCCAATCCTCCCGTCCACCCGCGCAAAAGGCCATCTGGACCCTCGGCGTCTTCTTCTTCCCCGTTCTTGGTGCAATCCTCTACTATCTGTTCAGCGAGCGCGAGAAGCACAAGCCCGGCACTGGATACCAGGAGATTGTTTAGAGCTGGAAGCCGAAGAGCCTCGAAGAAAAAGGAGGAGACATGGATGAAGGGTCACCGAAGGATGATGTGCAGACGGATCGTATATGGGCAGGAGCAGGCAAGGGACAGGTGGTGCGGTGCACCGATGTATATCCATGAGGCAGAGGAACGGCTTGCGAGGAGTACGCGATGGAGTAGGCAGGGTTCGGTGCATGTTATCTTGATGCTGAGAAGTCTGGCGAGGCGAGGCGTGAAGGACGACGTAGCTAGCGTTGTGTGTATACGAAAGGAATGACATGGTATGAACCGATTCTCTCATCAACCACGTCTGCACACTCCATCCGACATCTTGACAGTACATTACGCAGGAAAAGGAGGAAAGTGAAAGATGCATTCATAGCCAGTTCCAGCCCGACCTCTCAACATTACGTTACATTACAAAGATCTGCACACCCTATCCCAACAAGCCTAGCCCGTCAGCTAGACACTCTCCCTTCACCTCTGCATCCTACTCGCCCTCCTACTACTGCTCCCACTCCCAACACTAAACGCCGCGAATCTCCCCGCCTTTGCACTTCCAGTGCCACTTCCACTCCAGACACTCACCGCCCTGTCCATTTCCCAGTCCATCCTCCCCTCAATCGCCTGCCTCAGAAGCCTCACCGCCACACCATCAGCACCCTGTCCCTGCGCGCGTATCGCCAGCTCTAGCGGCGTGTGCTTGAACAGCATTCCAGCTGTTTCGCCAGCATTGGGTGGATCTGTCTGGAGCGTGACATCGGCGCCATGTTCGAGCAGAAGGCGTACACAGCCAGCGGAGCCACGGGCTGCTGCAAGGTGGAGAGCGGTGGTGCCGCGTGCATCGAGGCCGTCGACTGATGCACCTGCCTGGAGGAGGATAGCAAGACAAGCTGTGCTATCATGTCTGCTGGCAGCGTGCTTGCAAGCAGCCAGGACAGCCTGGTGAAGGAGCGTGTTGTCGTTCCAGTCGATGCTGGCACGCGTGATGTCTGCACCATGTGAGGTAAGTAGCTCGACGACCTCATGACGACCGTGCTTGACCGCGTGGTAGAGCGGGGTTTGCCAGTAGCTTGCGAGGTGGTCAATGCGGGCTCCAGCCTGGAGGAGGAGGTCGACGGCGCTTACGTGGCCGGCTCCTGCAGCACAGTGAAGTGCGGTACGTTCGTGCAAGTCCGATTTGTTGATGTCTGCTCCGTGAACTAGGAGTGCGTTGAGTGCGGACAGGGAACAGTCGAGGGCAGCGCGGTGGATCGGCGCCAGGCGGTGGAAATCTTCCATACAGGTCTGATCTGGGTCTGCACCTGCATCGAGTAGGCGAAGGATCACGGGCCCAGAGCCGCCGACGACTGCGAGATGGAGGACTGTCTCTTCCCAGCCAGTGCAGCCGCGCCGCTTTGCATTAATGTCCAACGCTGAGGTTACAGCTGGATCTGACAGGAAAAAGTCGACGCTGTCCAGGTCACCTTCGAGGGCAGCGCGATGCAGCGCCGTGAGGCCTTTTTCGCCAGGATTGTCGTGAGTGGCTTTTTGGCCGACGCCATCGAATATACGAGAGAAGAACGAGCGTTCTGGGGCTGGTGTGTTCACTGCTGCGGGATGCGATTGTTGTCGTACGAGGACATTCGGTGTGTTTGCTTTGGATTTTTGGACGGAATGTCTGGCGTTAGTCGCTTCCGCTTGTGACGAATGTGTTGGTAGTGTGGCTGTCGGTATTTTATTTTGAGGTGCGGTCGGATGTGCTGCTGCTGATGATGGTGGTGCTGATGGTGCGGAAGTAGGTGCTGTTCGCTGCGGTGGACGTATCAGATTCCGCGATGACATAGCAAGTCCTTGAGTTCTTTGCTTGATCACATCTGGACTCGGTGCGTGTTCTGCAGGTTGAACAGCTTGCACTGGCGACTCGGCCTGCTTCAAGTATAGAGACACGGTCGGAGATGGTATACCATCAGCAAACCTTGGTGATTTTGCTGAGGTGGCAGTAGATATCGATTGGGAGTCATCGGAATACTCGAGCTCAGTCACAATAACACGTTGTAGTAGTCGTTTTGGCGACTTTTCCGGGATGGGAGGAGGTATGAAGACGGCCTCATCATTCACGCCCTCATTCATGTCGTAGTCAATTGCCTCGAGTACATCATGACCCCATTGTGGTGATAAGTAATGGGACATGTTCCTAGTTGGCCTGTATCTGTAAGAATGCAATGTAGTGGATGCCATCATGACTGTTCCTCAGGATGAAGTACACTAGGAGACGATGTCCGAACAACATTTAAGCCTTATTTTTCTGGTGAAGGATAGCCCAGAATGTAAAATCGTTCAGCGGTAGCAGTACATGAGTACAAACAGTGAATAAAGCTGAGGCTAGAGCTCTGAGCTGACTAGCCGGATTTGCTACGCAAGCCATGTGAGCAATGAACAGCAGGAAAAGAGGAGAGGCGGGACCGCACGACTGTTTCAGAACCGCAGAATACCTCGAAAACCTGGTAGGTGAATCCCTGCGGCCCAGCACTCTCAGCCCATATCCCCGCAACTGGCCGACAGGTGATCCGATACTTGAGTACTCGAGTACTACTCCATGCACGCAGATATTTACTGGGGTACCCCGCTTCTGACAGTGGCGGCTAAAGCGAACGGGAGTAGAGTATTGGATCATCTGCTGCTGGGCCGGAGCTCGAGCATCCTAGGCAGAGATGGTAAGGATGGGGCAGAAGCTGCATGCTGCATGTTCATGCTGCTTCGTCTTCTTCTTCATGTGATCTTCTTCTGCACGTCTTCCCTCGTGTGACCTTCTCGCTGCATTGTCAGCCGCGATCGTGCGCATGATCTTTGGTGGGCACGAGAACATCGTGCACATTACCCATCCGGCCAAAAGCAAAGTATGTGCGTTGGCCACCTCATATAGACGGCGTATTCTGCCTCGCTGTATCATTGCGCCCAGTGATTGCCGGCTGTGATCGAGCCAAGTCCAATGCAAAAGCTAGATCCGCTAGCGTCTTTCCTTGAAGCGGGATAGGCGAGCTAGCAGGGTCGTCGTGCCTCAAACTGCTTCAGCCTATATCAACGTCACCGATTTCGATCTCGCGACATGAGTCCTGGACAGCATGATACGCATCTACACAAAAACTCTTCATTCACCCTCTGCATTGGGAATAAGATCGATAGACCGAGCTGATGGCGTTCATCGGTGAGAAATACCAATGGGGTGCCCAATGACGCTGCTAATCGCAACACATCGCGCGGGTTCGCATCGTCTCAGGCCTCCGAGCACAGCAGCCATGACCATGTCACGCACCACAATACACTGGAGGTAGAAGGATGGCATTGACGAGGTTTACCTGGAAGGAGGACCGACCAAGATGATGCATTCTTGGATGCAGGAACAAGCGAAGGGTGATCACAGTATGTTTGATGCTGTTGTCACGAGATTGCCGCAGGAGATAGAAAGAGAATACAAACTGCAGGTGAGTGAATTGGTAGTGTTTGTAATGCCAATCTTTAATGCCACTGTATCTGCAAGTGGCGTAAAATTGCAGAGGATATCGCTGGTTGCTACAAGGCAGCGCACATGAAGGGACCTCAATCTAAGCGACAAGAAGTAAAGCGATGACAGTATGGCATTTTGAATATCCGACTGTGAGGCTTTTTTCGGAAAGCCCCGACTTCTTCCTCCATCTTGCACACCATATAGAAATGTCT
>Ga0268246_10001029_pt1 | contig 10684 bp, 14 predicted proteins | sample AgamicOrSfe_FD_200242 | JGI IMG/M metagenome (GOLD analysis project Ga0268246, IMG submission 200242) | Agave microbial communities from Guanajuato, Mexico - Or.Sf.e (v2) (version 2) | ecosystem: Host-associated > Plants > Phyllosphere > Phylloplane/Leaf | place: Guanajuato, Mexico | collected...
GCCGAGCTTCAGTATTGTAAACCGGTCGCTGGACTGAGGTATGGAGCTTCTTGGCCTCGTTTCAGACGTGTCTCCTTATGAATCTTGTGAAGATCGATCGTGGCAGCGAACACTTGACTGTATGCTAGAGTGCCGGCTGATATTCGTACATCCAGTTCGTTAGGCATCCGCAGTCGTCCCCTCGCTCTGCCGCCGCAGCTCCTGCTTCTTCAATGACTTTCTGTCGCGCTTTTCTTTCTTCTTGGCTTTGGCTATGTCATTTGGTACTTCTGATTTTGGTGCTTCTGCAGGATCAATGTCCATCGCGTCTTCTGTGCTTTTGCTGTCAGGGGCGACAATGTCCCCACCTTCACTCTTCCGGCTCTTCTTCTTTTTCTTCTCGGACGTAGGCTCGGTGCCATTAGTTGGCGCTGGATGTGTGCCGTTTCCATTGGTTTGTGCTTCAGCAGGATTCTCCTGCACAGGCTCACCAACCTCGTCTCCTTGATATGTATTCTGGACAAAGTCATCGCCCGCATCATCTGCTCTGTCCAGTTCGACCTTTTCGTCACCATGAAGCTCAACACCACCACCTCCAGCCATCTCAACCTCATTACCAGCCATACGTGCCTGTGCACGCTGCACTTTCTCCTCCGCCATACGTGCCTTCTTCGCCTTCTTGCGTGACGCTTTATCTGTTGCACCACCATCGTCATATGGTCGCTTCTTCTGGCTCCCACTTGCAGGTATTGTCCTTGTGGTTTGCAGCTTGGGAATGTGATCGACCTCGCGGACAGCATTATCACGATCGCCAATCTCGCCAATCTCGTCGCGATGACCCGCGGCGCCTAGCTGCTCTTGGTAGGTGAATGGGACTTCTTCGTTGTCGCCAAGACCATTTGCTTCGACGTTGCCGCCAGCGTGAAGTGTGCCTGCTATCAATCTGTCGAGTCGCGCATCGCTGCTTGCTGGTAATGCATCATTTCCTGAGAGGATTGGCGTGCCACTACGACTTCGCATGCGTTCGAGGTCTGCTAGTTCTACGGCAATGTATTCACCGCGAAGTCCTGCTTCTACACGCCGTAGTTGGTGGAGAACGAGTCCGCCTGTGGTTAAGGATGTGCTCGCGGTCGGGCCGGAAGAGGTGAAGATTACATCGGGATGCAGGTAGGCCTCGGTCGTGGTGAGATTAAGGTAGGATTGGATGTTGGCGAGAGCGGCGTCTGTCGATATCGGTCGGGATGGAGTGACGTGGACATGGAGCGGTAGGGCGTGGTAGGATGACATTGTGATGTGTATGACAGTAGAATCTTGAGAAGTTGTGTATCTTCCTTAGTGAAGCAATTGGTGAATGTTCATGCGCGAGCGGTAGTGACTGTCGTCATGAGCCTAGGATGCAGAGTAGTCGAGGATTTCGAGGCCAGTGAGTTCGGGAGTATTCAGTGAGTAGTCTCTAGCGCTTCTAGACTCTCCTTGGTCTCAAGAGAGTTTGCGATGCAAGAGTACATATGCGCATTGGTTATGGTAACTTTTTTTGAAACGCGGAGAAAGTCGAAAAGCACGGACCACCTTGACATCTTGCCCGATAATCTGCTACACTTTCTTCCTTTTGCCAGTCAACAATCACCTCTCACACATCATGCAAGCTCTACGATCACTAGCGAGACCAGCATGCGCCCAGGCCGCGCGGGCAGCACCGAGTAATGGGTAAGAGACAACCCGACCATTGGGGAGAGCGAGCAAAGAAGGATCATGAACAGCCTTCCTCAGCTAGCTGGGATACTGGTATTCTGAAAGCATGACCAATGCTCGCTTCTTTCCTACCGCTTCTTCGTAAACAACTTGACTGATCTCAATTCTCACAGCCTCCGCTCAATCAATCTCCTCCGCACATCCACAACACCGACTACAAACAGACTCTTCTCCACAATCCTCACATCAACATCTTCTCCGTTACGAGCTACCTTCGCATCTCCTTGTGCCCGAGCGACAACAGCTATATCTTCGACGATGAACACACGAATAATAGCCACCCCAACCACACAATCCATCACAACAGTACGCATGTTCAGTGCAAGTGCTCCACTGGGAGGACCGCGGAATACATATTTTGCTACACATCGTGTACGCAAGCGGAGGCATGGCTTCTTGAGCAGGATCAAGTCGAGGACGGGGAGGATGACGTTGAAGAGGAGAAGAGCGAAGGGAAGGCAGAATATGAGCCATTGATTGCCTGAGATTGTAATGCGATGGAGACGACAACTCGACAATTGAGGATTGCTAGGAAAATGTTCGTTCATTGCCACCGAGGACGATCGCTGCCGGGCTGGAGGCATCGTGGGGATGGGTCAAGGTGGGAATATGGACTTAAGAGGGAGATACAACTTTGTCAGTGACGTTGCTCTGTGTGATGACTGGTATCGATTCAAGGGTCAGAAGGATGGATGCCGACATATGAGGCCCCTTGCAAGACGCGACTATCAGAGAAGGCAGTTGTAAGAGTGAAGGTCGAATGAAGCATGAAGCAGTGACGCCACACCACAGATCCTGTCAAGCGGCACACTAATGTACTATATATGCCTCTCCACCAGAGCTCAACTACTACACATAACATGAATCATCTATCCATGCTACGATTCTACTGTCTCAGAGTTTGAGTCTGAGCAGAATCACCGTGGCACTCTTCTACATATCCTAGGACTTCTGGTCTAGTGCAACATGCTTGTCCACTTGGAACTTATTACGCTAGAGTATGTACTGCTCTCGCGCCGCTTCCACGCTAGAACAATCGCATCATAAATGTCACTGCCAGACTGCTACAATCTGCACGATGTCACTGCCAGAAACGAGTCGAGTCAGGGATTGGAGAGCCCACACTGGTCACGTGTTGGTTCACACTTCTAAGGTACAACAACCACTTCATATTTAACACATTAATATTAACATCAACGTCACCTATTTCATCTCGCAAATATCCTCAAATGTCTCACAACAACTCTCGCGGTAGGCAGCAAGGTAGTGGCCGTCGCGGCGGTGGTGCTCGAGGTGCCCGAGATGGTTATGGAGGCGGAGGTGATTATGAAAATTATCGAAATGAATACGATGAGGACAATGAAGGTTATCGAGGTTATGCTGATTATACTAATGATGGAAGTGCAGGTGATCGCGCTCGGCTAGGTCCAGCAGCTCAGCCTCACACTCAGCAACAGGCGCCGATGATGCCACAACAGGCGCCGATGATGTCTCAACAAGCACCGATGATGCATCAGCAGGCGCCGATGATGCAGTATCCTCCGGCGTACGCGTACGGTCACCCGGCATACCCACCTCCGCTGATGTACTCGTACGGGTACTACCCTCCACCCACGCCTATGCCTCATCAATACCCGGCACCTCAGCCGTATGCGTTTCAGCCATACGCACCACGGCCCTCGCCTGTACACCATGCCCCTGCGCCGACTGCTGCGGACGTGGACTTTGGGATTCGAGCAGAGATCGAGGATTTGAGGAGTGAGCTTGCGAGAACAGATGCTCTGCTCGATGCTTCATCACGTGATGACTTCTCGCATGCTCGCGGGACACCCTCGAGGGGTGGTTTCTCGCATGCTCGTGATACACCCTCGAGGGGTGGTTTCACTCGTGATGGCTCCTCTCGTGGTGGTTCGTCACATGGAGGACATTCGCGGCACGAGCCTTCTCGTCGTGAACGATCGCGCCAGCGATCAAGATCACCGAAGGCCGAGGCTTCACACACATCTGGCTCTACACACCGCCAGCGCTCACCCGTTATCGGACGTGGTATCCGGGAAGCCGTATCCCATCTCAAGGCCCCGCCAGGCACAGAGGTCGATGAGCCGTGCACTCACTGCCTCCCGCGACACGGTTTGAGAGTGGCTCGAAGTCACTATGCACACGAGTGTGCCCAGCTCTCGAATCCGATCAGGTCTGATGACCGCCGGGAGCTGAGAAATGCGTTCTTACGGCGAAAGGGTGAACGAAAACCCTTGGGCGTTCCGAGAGCAAAGGCTAAGGAAGGAGTTGCGGATAGTGCATCTGCAGATGCACCTGTCACTGCTCCGACCAGTGATAGCATTGGCACAATTGGTCGCGATGCAGGAGCAGCACAACCGTCGCAGCCATCACCGCCTGCACCTGTGACAGGTGCAGACGGTGGCATAAATTCGCAAGCCGTCGATGATGCTGGAGTTGCAACTTCTTTGGTGCAGCGCTATTTCATGTTGGCCATGGCAACTTTCAGACAAAAAGAGCCTGAGTACGCGAACAGCTCGGAGCGCGAGCTTGTGTTGGCCTTACGGGATCGATCTCGTCAGTCTTGCGTCTTCTGGCACGCCGAGGATGTCTCAGAGGAGATGTTCGCGCTTTGCGAAGCCTGGCTCGCGAGCGTGGATGGTCCTGACGACTGCGTCAAGTTCGGAGCTCGAACTTCGATGCCAGATTGATCTTGTGATTTGTTCATGCCGATCGTGAGATACATGCCCTTCCTTTCTTTATTCCTTTGTCTCTCTGTTTCCTTGTTCCTGTATCTCTGTGTTCCTTTCCAATATCTTCGCTCGTATTTGCGGCTCCGGACATTGACAATCAAGCGACGACCATGGATACATGGTCTGTCCTGGTTGCTATGCAAGCTGAGACTTGTCTTGAGTGGACTTGCTGGTTCCTGAGACTCATCTCGGATGCCGAAGCATAAGACACATTTCTTTTCACTCGTGCTTTCAGTGATTCGATAGATGTTTAGCTATAGTTACAATACAATGTTGTACACGCTCCTCAAGACCACCCATAATGTGCCATCGTAGGCTTGAACAATAATCACACGTAGAATTGCCTCGCCTTCGCCTTCTCTGTAAATCTGTGCTCTATCGTACATCTTGCACACCGAGCCCATTTTATGAGTACTGGTACGGATCACGTGACTAGAACGGAGTTGTTATCCGACATGCTTCAAATCGTCCCGTCTCTGGAAAACACCGCGTGCATCGCATACAATCACGATTGAGAGCCAGTGGAATGCTGAGGAGGCTGCGCATACATGTGAGCCTGCAGAAGTTCGGCCCGAAAACGCGCACAGCAATATGTGATCGCTTTGCCTCTTGCGCTCGATTGAGCACATCATTCACACCAGCTCGAGCTACCAGCAATATATCAGCTACTACCGACCTCGACAAGCCATACTATGTGACCACACCGATCTTCTATGTCAATGCCGCCCCTCATGTTGGACATCTCTACTCCATGGTCCTGGCCGACGTGCTCAAGCGATATCAACAGCTCCTACACCCCTCGCGCCCTGCATATCTGTGTACTGGCACAGATGAGCATGGCATGAAGATTCAGCAAGCTGCCACAAAAGCATCCAGCGACCCAAAGTCGTTCACGGACAAGGGCGCCGCCATCTTCCAGCAGCTCGCGCAGGCAGGGAACATTTCCAACGACCACTTCATACGTACAACAGATGCGGATCACAAGGCAGCAGTAGAGTATGCTTGGACACTTCTGCAAGAAAGAGGATACATCTATCTGAGCAAGCATGAGGGATGGTACAGCGTCAGTGATGAAACATTCTACCCACAGTCAGGAGTGCACCTCATTGTAGAGCCGAGTACTGGGCGCAAGATCATGGCTTCGATCGAGACAGGGAAAGAGGTGGAATGGACAAGCGAGACCAACTACAAGTTTCGGCTGTCGAGCTTTAAGGAGCCGTTGTTACAGTACTTCAAAGAGAACCCAACGTTTGTGGTACCGAAGAGTCGAATGGCAGAGGTGGTCAAGGCGGTCGAGGAAGGATTGGAAGATTTGAGTGTCAGTCGGCCGAGGAGTAGATTGACTTGGGGTATACCAGTGCCAACGGATGATACACAGACGATATATGTTTGGCTGGATGCGCTGATAAATTACATCACCAAGGCTGGGTATCCGTGGGCACCTGGGAAGGAGACTGCGCTCGGGTGGCCGGCGGACGTCCAAGTCATTGGCAAAGATATCGTCCGGTACGTTCAGAATGTCTTTGTCGTTGAGCGAATTTGTTTAACTCTTTCACTTCCAGCTTTCACACAATCTACTGGCCTGCATTCCTTCTGGCACTTTCTCTTCCACTGCCACGGCAAGTCCTAACCCACGCTCACTGGACCCTAGGGCGAACGAAGATGTCCAAGTCCACTGGGAATGTTGTCAACCCATTCTTCGCGCTTTCTCGCTTCGGCGTCGATCCTTTGCGATTTTACCTTGCCCATGATGGTGGCATCAGCCAGGATGCTGACTATGGTAACGAGTATATCGTTGAAAGATACCGGAAAGGCTTGCAGGGTGGATTAGGGAATCTAGCAAGTCGAGTGCTACGAGGCAAGAGATGGAGTGTCGGCAGAGCTGTCAAACGATGGCATGCAGGCGAGCTGGGATTGCCGCCTAATGATTCGACCTCTACCTCCACCTCTGACTTCGAATCTGCAGCAGAGTCAGAGCACCCCGGTACGGACCAACCTATCGACCCCAAAACCTGGCCGCAAGCCGATCGTGACATGTATGCCCTCCTCGTCACCACTCCCAGCAAAGTAACGACACGCTACAACGCCCTCGACACCTCCTCCGCCTGCAAAAAGACCCTGTCTCTCATCTACGCCACAAACGCTTATCTACAAAACGCAGCGCCCTGGACGCACCCTTCGCTTTCCAACACGTCCATCGCCAGCGAGCCATTCTCTGCAGAGGCTTCAGATCTCTCGCAGGTTGACCGTACGATATTCCTGTGTGCAGAGGCGCTCAGGTTGACGGGGATCATGTTGAGTCCAGTCATGCCGGAGAAGATGGGCATGTTGCTGGATATGCTGGGAGTGAAGGCCGAGCGGCGAACTTGGGAGTGGTGTGAAGTTGGGCGGGACGAAGCGTGGGGCGAGGTGGGTGAAGGAGTGAGGCTGGGAAAGGGCATGCAGGGAGTCTTGTTCCCTGCTATTGAGGATCCTTGAGGGTCATGTATACTTATAGATGTACTAGTATCAACTACCTTGACCGACCGGAGGCGCTCGAACAGGCGATTGTCGACCGTAGCGACATGTCATTTGAGATCTGTTCTCTACCCTGCCACTACAAGAAGAGGGATCTCGAGCGACAAATTGTGATTTTTCATATTCGGTTCCTCACTAGTATACATGACGAAACAATTTTCGTCGTCTTGTAGCCGCTATTTAGTTCGGAATCTTAAGGTCATATACTATGTCCTTATGATGACGATTGAGGAAGTGTAGTCCAAATAAGCAGTGTTTCCAGTACGAGTCATAGGCGGCGATGAGGTCAAGAAATAACCAAAACATTGGGTTTTCTGTATATCGGTCTCAGAAAAGCTGCAGCACGTCCCTCTCGTAACTCCCATCCTCTTCATGAGGGTCTGATCCGGCTAATGCAGCGATTCATCGGGGAGAAACACAAAATATCACAGCTCAGATTAGCTGAAACATCAACGTATAACCTCGTCGGAAAAGCTCTAGCACAACCACCTCATCATTCTCATCGCCCTCGTCAATCTCAGGCCCATTTGTGATCTGCATCGCTGCATCAAGGAGAAATACAAGACTTTTCAGCTCGGCCGTGTATCGTGATTTCGGGACTTTTGCGGAGTGTAAACGGAAGGCGTTCGAGACGTTCGAGATCCATGTCAAGTCAAGCTTTTCTACCCCGGGTCCACCCTAGCCTGGGACGGATAGGAACGTGGGTGTGCCGGAGGGAGGACGTGAGAGATCAGATCACTTAGACAGGACGCAAAGGTTGGACGATTGAGATCAGATGAAGTCGGAGGGAAGGAAGTACTAAATATGATTACTGGGCGTATTCTTGGACTTCCCACGAATAGCATAAGCAATGATTTGAATTGGCATTGGCATTGGCGAGAAAAACAAAAGGTTTAAAAATGGATGGTAAGCCGGCATGCGGGACACGCGAACGAATGGGGAAAGCGCTAGTTCTAGGGATGCCAGGAGAGCCAGGATTAGACGAGCACCTCCTCTTGGCATACCTCAGGTGTCTTGTCTTCATTCTTACAACTTCTGATTTCTCTCTCACACTCCTTGCTGACCTTGCTGTCAATCACTTCCGTTATAAATACGCTCGACGCTTCTCTCGCTCTTCCTCGTTTGCTTCTCGCGCTTCTTCTGTTCATTACGCTCGCTTACAATAAAGCCTCCGATCGCGTGATTCTGAGCTATATCCTGAGTAGCACTTTCACTCCTGCCTTCGCCTCCACGACCTCTGGACCTTCTGCCTACGATTCTCCCTCTCAATCGAGCCCGTTATCGTCACGACCTTTCCTGGAGAGCTACCTCCGCACAGACCGCCTGAGATGGCATCAACAACAAGATCAAGCACCGACTCGCTCGACTACGCCGCAGAAGATAAACTCAACATGAATGCGCGGACATGGGCAAAACCTCGAAGTTCCTCTGTCATATCTCAAAACCTAGTCCCACCTCCAGTGCAGGAATCTCGCTTCAAGACGAAACTCATCAATGGCGCGTATATCGCGATGAACACATTCTCCACAGTCGCGATTGTCTTCCTGAACAAAGTGTATGTCGACAGTCTGGCACCATGGAAGATACTCTACTAATCCCAGCCCAGCATCTTCCTAGATCCGCAACTCAAAAACTGCCAGGTCTCAACCGCAATGTACCACTTCAGCATCACATTCCTAGTCCTCCTCGCCTGCTCCTCACATCCCACATATCGCTTGTTCGACTCCAAACGTCTCCCTCTCCTTCCCATGCTACCGATTTGTCTCTTCTTCGCAGGCAGCATTGTTCTCTCCAATCTATCACTCGCCTGGAACTCTGTGGGCTTCTTCCAGCTCACCAAGATTCTAACGACACCATGTGTCGTATTATTGGGATATCTGATGTTCCGAGTCAAGACGAATAGGATGCGATTGGTAGCTGTAGCAGCGTGCTGCATTGGTGTGGCGATGACGAATACAAAACAAGCCATCACAAACCCAATTGGTGCGATTGTGGCGGTGGCAGCATTTAGCGTCACAGCATTGTATCAGATTTACATCGGACGACAGGTATGTTGAGCGCGTCCAGTCCTTGAAATGAACATTACTAACAGTACTACCAGATGAAAGTCCTCGCCGCCAGCGCACCTCAACTTCTCATGAACCAAGCCCCTATTAGTGTCATCCTCCTCGCGTTTATTGTACCATTTTTCGACATCCTTCCCAATTTCTGTACGTCTTCCCACCACTTCACCTTCCCATTTCCTTCCCTGCTAACTCCTTCATCAGCAACCATCCCCACCCGCGTCATTCTCGCCTTCCTCCTCTCTGGCCTCATCGCCGCCGCAATAAACTATTCCCAATTCATGATCATCGGCCGCACCTCGCCCCTCACCTTCAACATCGTCGGCATGGCCAAGATCAGCTTCATCCTCGTGCTGTCCTACTTCTTTGAGGACGCGAAATTCTCTTTCATCGAGGTCGGAGGCATATTACTCGCGCTCAGTGGGACGTGGATATATGGTCAGTATCCTGATGCGAAGAAAGTGGAGTTGGTGGTTGAAGAGCAGAAGAGGGGAGAGACTTTGGGAGAGGACGACGAGGAGGTTGATGAGGAAGAGGCGGAGCAGGAGGCGTTGATGGGGAGGAGGAGCGCGGATGATGTGGAGATGCAGATGCAGGAGAAGCGGAAGGATAGTGTGCTGGGGGCGCAGGTACAGGTACGGGAGTGTGAGAATAGCTTCTCGATCGCGGGGAGTGATGAGGATGGAGAGCGGTAGCCTCAAGGACGAGAAAATAGGAACTCTGGCTGGACCGGGCTCCTGAAAGCTGCTCAACTCATGGATGCGGATCGTAGCAAATGGAGCATTGGTGGCGCGATTGGGTGTCTTAGATCTCTGGGCTGCGTTTGCACGTCGGAAGGGAGCATATGTGCTTGTACGATATCCATGTTTTTATGTTTTATGTTTGACCGAAGGGGCATTTCGGCGGCCAGATCAGCAATGGGTAGAATTTAGAATGCTATAGTTTACACCATATCTACTTGAAGCAGGAGGCAGCATGTCGTGCTCATGTCTACCAGACCTCCACGTGACGTCTTTGTTGTTGACATCGAAGGACGGGAAAGAGCGGCACCCGATTTAGCTAGCCTCAACCTGCATCCTCCCGTCTTGTCTATCTAACTCTTTCTCTCGTCGTCTTTGAAAACAATCTCAATAAATCTCTGGACAACACGGTCTTGTCTTGTCGTGTCCTAACACGATCTGTTTGTTGTTTCGGTGTCTTTCCTCCTCCTCATCTCAGCGCTCTCCTCTTTATATCACCTTTGATTCCCCTTCCTACCACCCATTCTGATACCTTGCTCGGTGCTTGCTCCCATTCGTGGACCTTGGTCTGCGGTGAGCTGGCTGATCAGCTGGTGAAGAGATAGAGACTGTAGTGGAAAGACCAAGATCAGGTCGTCTGCTAGGCAATACTCCCTTAACTCTTCCAAGACACAGCACAGGTCCTTCTTTTCTACGTCGAAGCATCATCTTCCTCTTTGACCTTCCACCTCTACACCTCAATACCAGTTCGGATCTATTCGTCCTCCATCTATCAAAGAAATATGACCAAGAATCTGCCTCACCGGGCGGAACCCGACTCTGATCTTGCTCTCCCGTCGCCACTGCCACCGCCACTGCCATCAACAGAATCCACCACTCTTGA
>Ga0268246_10001030_pt1 | contig 10684 bp, 10 predicted proteins | sample AgamicOrSfe_FD_200242 | JGI IMG/M metagenome (GOLD analysis project Ga0268246, IMG submission 200242) | Agave microbial communities from Guanajuato, Mexico - Or.Sf.e (v2) (version 2) | ecosystem: Host-associated > Plants > Phyllosphere > Phylloplane/Leaf | place: Guanajuato, Mexico | collected...
TGGCTGTCCACGGTGCATAGCTCGGAGTCGAAGTCGAGGCTACTGTGGGGTACAGGCACACTATCCTCACTCCTGCATCGAAATTGTGCCGGCATCGCGGCACGAGAGGTTTGCGGCTTCTGCTCCAGCTGGGCCGCAGGGACAAACTCTGCGGCTGAGGCGGACAGACGGAAGGGCACTTGCGCCGACATCAGCTCCGAATGAGCAGCAGCAGCAGCAGTAGCAGCAGCCTCGTGGCACTGCATCGCGATCTCTGTCACAGGCGCCAACAAAGCCCTGGAGCTGGACACGGAACTGCTGTTGACTGCCTTGAAAGTTGCGACAGTGCGTCTGCGTCTGAGCATGCGCGAGTTGCCGCGGCTGCTGCACATTTGCTCTGCTGCGATGGCTGCTGCAATAAGCATCGCCTCGTGCTCCTGCTGGAACTGCTCATGCCAGGAGGGCAGCCAGGGACCGTGCAGGCGGCTGCGATCGATCACGAAGCCAGGGGCAGACTTGCGTAGAGGCGCCTGGGAGGTGCGGCTGCTGATCATGACAGCTGTCATGGTCTGCTGCTGCTGCGAGCTGCGGTGAAGGGTGGAGGGTCCAGAGGCTGCAGTGGATTTGAGCTGTGCTGTCCACTGTCTCACCCAGCTGTCCTTCGTGGTGACGGTGCAGCCCTTGAGCCGCGCGGACTCGCGACGCCGTGCGCACCAGGCAGCAGTGCGGGTGCGCGCCATCCACTGGGGCAGGGGCGGTGCGATGGAACGGTGATACACACGGAGCTAGGAAAGAGAGGGAGGGAGACACAGAAAGAGTGAGGGGAGCAACGGAAGCAGCGGGCGGGGCGGGTGATGCAGCGCGCGAGAGAGCACAACGAGCAGTGAGAGACGCAGGGGAGACCACTCGGAAACAGCCATGATGGAGGCACGCGGCGGTAGAAGCGTAAACAAAAGAAGTGGGCGAGAGAGATAGCAGCAGCAAAGAGCGGAGGCAGCAACGGAGAGGAGCGAAAGAGAGCGACAACAACGAATACACATCCATCGCCATATACAGTCGTCCGAGCTTGTTGTTGTCCGAATGTCGCGTGAGGGGCAAACAGAAGTGTCCCCTCGTCCCTCCAGCACCGAATGGCCGCACTTTGATGGCAGTCCCCCCAGACTCAGTGCGTACGGCGGTGAGTGAGTGAGTGCATTGACACTGCTGGGGGACACTGGCTCTGGGTAGAGGCTCTCGCAGGGAACCCGAGCAGCGCGTGCTCTGGGGCAGCCTCGGCAACCCACCGCTGATGAGCCGACAGCGGTGAGCGGTGGAGCCGGCCCATTCGAGGGACTTGAAAGCTCGAGTCCTCGTACTCGCAGCGCAGAGCCCATGCCCGGGCGCCCTGGCCTCACTCGGGAGGGCTTCGCACCCGCCGCTAGATCATGTGGGGAGAGAGCGGGCCGCGCGTGTGCTCTGACCTACATGGAAGACGCGGGAGGACAACGCTGAGTCAGACCTGGGAGAATATGGAAGGCCACCGTGCCCATCGGTCATAGCGGAAGCGCCTGCAGGAAGCCGGCGACAGGGGCAGGAAAAGCAGCCTACGCTACTGGGCTGCAAGCAACGAAGGCCGTATACGGGATGCGGCGGCCTTCAACTTATGTGTCACTGAGGAGCAGACGCACACATGATCTGCAGAGTGTAAGACAACGCATCACAAGCCATGCGCTTTTTCAACGTTGTCTGTGCGAGCTTACCTGCCTTGAGAGAATGGTGAGAGTTCAGCAGCTAAATCCTGCGGGGCGTGCCGCAGTACAGCATCGCCCAGCGCCAGATTGAAGATGAAGCGCTGCAAGCACACTGATGGTACGCAGGTAAAGCACACACACATGAGCAATCGATCTGAAAGCTCTCGATTGTGCATGTCTCCGTGCTGAGTTGCGCCGAGTGCGCGCTGCCCTGACTGCCTATATATATTTGGGAGCGTTGTAGTAGGCGAAGCTTCTGACGCTGCTGCCGCCACTGCTGCTGCCTCCTGTCCCCCAGATAATCCGAGCGCTCCGACTCGCCGCTGTAAACTGCTTTAGCCACTGCGCAGCTCGTGCACCAATCCACGTGGATGGATATAGGCAGAGGATGATGGCGCCAGTAGCCACCGGGTGCGAAGATCACGTTGCGGCCGCCATGCATGGAGCTGCTGCTGTTCTCCTTCGCCTCTGCGGCCACTGTGACCGCTCCAGCAGCCGTGTATCCCCGTGGTCTGTGAGGCGGTTGAGTTTGGCCAACAGCGAGGGTGCGGTAAGTGATGCAGTGGCTGAAGTGAGTGGGCCGCGTGCAGTAGAAGGCATGGCGCGGGACAGTGCAGAGGAAAAGAGAAACTACCTACACAGGACTGTTCACGGAAGGAGAGAAAGCAATACACTGTGAGCGATTCAATTGGGCGTCTGACTGTCACTGGCGCCAGACTGACTGAGTGGCCCACTCTGCACTCTGTGACTGCACAATGTGACACTGGAGCATTGCAACGCAGGTGACGTCCACGCTAGCTGGTGTACGTCTAGGTCTGATCGCTGCTCTCGCACGGAGGCTAAGTCAAACCAAAAGAGTGCATAGCATAAAACGTCTTTGCCGTTACCGGTGCCTAGAGATCTCGACCCTGTTACAAGCATTGTGAGGGGGACGAAACGTTGCCCGCACACAGTAGCAACAAAGGAAGGAGTGCCCTCCAGGAAAGGAGTGCCCTTCAGTGTGAAGATAAGCGAGAGCACTCGATTCGCCTGTGTTTGACACTGGTTATTAGAGATGTGATCTTGTCTATAACATAACGTAGCAAGATGCAACAAGCTTGTTGAAGGCACTTTGAGACGCACCTTGAGACGCCTACTGCGGCTTGTTACAAGCTTGTTGCGTCTCGTTGGGCTTGTTGGGGCGGGCTTGTTAACAAGACCTCAACAAGCATTTTGCATCACAAGTTCGTCCCATCCATCGATAAATCAATTCTATGTATAATTTGAAGGCGTTTGATTGTGATGTGCACAATCAAGAAGAACATTTGTTGTCATTTTTACTTGTTGTACCCACAACAAAATTCAATAGGCTGGTTACAGTTTGTTAACAAAATTCAACAGCAAATTTGCAAACAATCTAAAAAAAAACCGCTCCGAATTAAGCCCGACCCCTGTTTTCCATCTCAACAACTACGTATCACACACGCACACGGAGGAGCGCATTGTGTCCGCCGTGCACGGTTTACCCCTGCTGTGCCTTCAAAAGAGGAGAAACGAGTGTGTACTGCTCTCTTGGTGCACTCCGATTTTTTGGGTGGTTTCGTGCTCTGCATGGCGAGTGCGCTGCCAAACGACGACCTGAGCGACATGAGCGGGCACTCCTCGATCACCTTATCCACGGCAGCAGCGGCGGCGGCGAGCGCGGACACAGTGCAGGCCCGGTGCTGCGATTGCTCTTTTCGGAACGGCTGCGACGCCAAGTGTGCGTGTGTCCGCAGTGAGCGCATCTGCACATCCTGTCTACCTGATGTGAAGCGGTGCGAGAACCGCAAGACAGAGTATCAGCTCGGAAAAGGTGTGCCGCGCTCCCTTACTGCAGCGCTGGACGCGGCAAGCAGCGCAGGAAATAGCGCGGCAGCAAGCGGCCAGCCACCTGCCAGTCACATCTGGCAAAAGCCGAAGCGGTCGCCACTGAGGAACAAGCAGAGCGCAACAGTGTCGCAGCCAGCAGCAGCAGCTGCAGTGGTGCCGCGGAACAGATCGATTACGGCGCGCGAGCCCGCGTGCATCGAGCAGACACTACAGATGTGCGCGCAGATACGCTCTGGAGCAGCAGCAGGAGGCTACATTTTGAGCGAGCAGCAGCTTCTCAGCATCGAGCAGCTCGTGGAGGAAGCGCGGGGCATGCATGCAGGCGCGCTGGATTTGCAGCTACAGTACAAGGAGGCGATGAAGCAGGCGGCGGCAGACAAGGCGGCGCTGGTGTCTAGCACAAAGAAGGTCGAGACAGCCACCAAAAAATTCAACGAGGCAGAGGCCAAACTCAAGATCCTGCAGGCAAACTCCAGCAAGGTGGCCGCGGCAACCATTTCGCCTTCTAAAAAACGCAGCAGACAGGAGCACCAGAGCGCGAACACAGAGTCACTTCAAGCCGGAGATGCACTCGCCGCCCCTGCCAGTACGGGCGGCAGTGTACATGTTTCAAAAAAAGCCAACGTGCACCCGCAGCGACAGCAGCACAACAGCGTGCTGGCGGCAGCAGCAGCCCAGTCGGCCACCATCTTTCACTCTTCGCCGGTGTCAGTTCTTATTCGACGCCCTGCCCCTGTGGCGCCCACTCCTGGATCCGCTCTGGAGCGCAGCCCCAGTGGGAAGATCAGGTACGAGGCGGACAAATGCCTAGTGGTGTCCGGCATGAACATGCGCTCGCACATTCTGGCCCCGGACGCGCTGCAGACCATTAAGCAGACGCTGGTGAACCTCGGCCTGTGCCGCGAGGAAGATGCGGGCCAGTGTACGCCGCAGGACGTCTACAAAATTCAGCAACCCCCTCAGGCAGCACCGGGCCCCATCAAGTGGAAGGTGGTCTTCAGGACAGCACAAGCTGCGGAGGTGGTGCTCGAGCGCTACATGAACGCGAAGACTCAGGACAGTCAGAGTCTCAGGGGCATCGATCTGCGCGCTTTCGTGGACCGCCAGCAACTGGCACAAGCAGCAGAAGCCGAGGAGCCAGTGTGGATGCCGCAGCGCCCGCAGCGCCAGTCTAGTGCAGTCACAGAGGTGCTTGCACGAACGCAGTCCAGTGACTCCGTCATTGTACTGGAGCCACCTGCACAGCCGGAGTCCAAGATCGAGCTGCCAGCTGGTGGTCGGGTGCAGTTCGTCACTCGGCATGCAGCTGCGCAAGCGCAGGTGCCCTCGGTGCCTTTGATTCCGGAACCTCGGCCCACGGTGGCGGTGCCAACCCCGGAGCCGCAGCAGCTCACTCTCCAAGCGCAGCAGCCAGCGTTCCGAACGCATCCTCCCACTCACGAGGCCTCTCCGGTGATGAACGGAGGTCACGCGCATGGCTGGATGCCTTATCCGCCACCTCCGCGACCGCTGGTGCCCATGATGCACGCCTACCACGGTGGGCATCTGCCTCACGGCATGTACATGCAGCACCCAGGGGGCTCCTACCCGTATGGCGCCCCCACGGGGTACGCTCCGGCCGGCTACATGCCAGCTCCGATGCCGTACCCCCACTACCCGCCTCAGTTCTGACTCACCGGTGCAGCTGCCAGTGAGCTGCGGCCACCACTGGCCGGCTGCATCGATGAGTTGGAGCGAGGTGATGAGCCCTCGGCACCTGTGTTTAAGCCGAGGTGCCACGAAAATAGCCACGAAGGGCTCCCGGCATCTGTGTATAAGCCTGGGAGCGAGATCAACATGAGCGGAGGTCAGTCCGAGCTGGGCAGTCCCGCAGATGGGGACACCAGTGCCGCATCTCAGTCAGACAGCGATGAGGAAGCCATCGTGGTGGAGCCTGAGTCCACTATAGCTGTGGCTGCATGGAACATCCACAGCCTAGCCAGTTACAAGCAGCAGAGCCTTCTGCACTACGCGGCGGTGCAGCATCTGGACGTATTAGCGGTGTGCGAGACGCACTTGCACAACTCGGAGCAGCTGGTGCGATGGCAGCTCAGGGTGGACCAGCCGGACTCGCAGTACTGCTGGTTCGGAGCGGCAGCGGTGCGAGAGGCAGCTCATGACCGTGGGCGGGGCAGCGGCGGCGTGGGCTTGCTCATTCGGCGTGACTGGCGTGACTTCTGCACCCTCATGCCAGCTTGCGAGCATCCGTGCTTGCTGTTCGTGCGACTGGAGCTGCCAGATGCTCCTCATCCCTTCTTCTTCGGTGTGGCGTACGCGGTGCCGGTCGGCTGCTCACGAGAGCATTCCAATAAGGAGCTGCTGAGAGAGCTGGCGGAGCTCTCAGCTCAGTACCAGCGACTGGGCATGGTGCTGGTGTGCGGCGACTTCAACACGCACATCGCCTGCATCCCCTCTCAGCTGCTGAGTCAGCCGGATAGTCAGTTGCTGTCGGAGGAGGAGGATGGTGCTGAGTTGGGTGCCGTGGTGACCACCTTGGACCGCATCAGCGTGGACGTGCAGCCGGGAGTGCTAGCAGATGAAGTTCCGCCTGCCGGTGCAGCCTTCATGGACCAGATGGATGCTGCGGGGCTGGTGGTGCTCAACGGGCTGTGTGCAGTGGGAGACGGTGCCCGTGCGGAAGCTACCTTCGGCCTACGCAGCGTGATCGATCTCATTCTGGTGGACGCTGGTCACTGGCGCCTCATGGACAGCGTGCGAGTGCAGGTGGGAGCCCGTGGATCCATCAGTAGCGACCACGAGCTCATCTACAGCGCGGTGCGTTACCGGCCGGTGGAGTCCAGAGCAGGTGGAGCGGCCGCGGCAGCTGAGCCGGACGACAGCGCCTCCTTCCTCATCAATTCCACCTGCTACAACACCGCGGCTCGAGGCAATCGGCACCACTTCGCGGAGTACGAGCAGAGCTGCAAGGAGCTATTACCTCAGCTGGTGCAGTCGTGGGACGACAGAGTGCGTGGCGGTGACGGTCTGTCGGTGGAGGCAGCGTGGGCGGAGTTCACTGCCAAGGTGACCTCGGTGTGTGGCTCCACGCTCGGGGTGCGAAGGAAGCGGCTGCTGAAGGGCCGCAACATTCAGCGAGCGCATACGGCGGTACGGGAGTGGTGTCAGGAGCGGCGCCGAATTTGGGGTCGAATTTATCAACTTTTGCCAGAGCAGAAGGAGCTACGGCTGGAGCTGGAGCGTGAGCTGAAGCCACTCTCCAACAAGATCAGGCAGAAACTGCGGGCGCAGCAGCGGATGGATGAGCAGCAGGCAATGGAGCGTGTGGAGCAGCTGCGGCGCGGGCAGGTGCGTGAGCACTGGCGACAGCTCAAGCGCATCGGCAATATGCAGGCCAATGCGCTGGCAGTGCCGTCCGCAGTGCTGGATCCCGCCGGAGTGGAGCACAGTGACGCTGCAGAGGTACGACGCCAGTGGCAGCAGGCGTGGGCTCAGCTGGCTGAGCACCGCGCGGAGGACCGGCGCTACAACACCGACTTCCACTCACGGATGGAGTGCGACGAACATATCGAGGCGGAGGACGAGCAGAAGGCAGGGGCGGAGGTGCTCAACAACGACATCACGGTGGAGGAGGTGCACGACAGCCTGCGACGACTGCACCGCGGAAAGGCAGTGGGCTGTGACGGCATCAGTGCGGAGATGCTGAAGGAAGGTGGCCTCGCTATGGTGGAGAGCCTCCACTACCTCTGCTCAATGGCCTTCATCGCTGCGGACGTGCCCATGGACTGGCTGAGAGGTGTGGTAGTGCCTCTGCACAAGGACGGAGACCGGCGAGCACCGCTGAATTACCGGCCGATCACCTTGCTGTCACTGGTGGGCAAGGTGTATACGGGAGTGCTGTGTGAGCGGTTGACGCGTTGGGCGGAGCAGCGTGGTGTCATCGTACCCGAGCAGGGTGGCTTCCGCGCCAAGCGCGGCTGCCCTGAGCAAGTATTCGCCCTTACCGAGCTGGTCAAGATGCGGCAGAGGGCCAAACTCGACACCTATGCATGCTTCATCGACATCAAGAAGGCGTACGACACGGTGTGGCATGCTGGCCTCAAGGCCAAGCTCAGCCAGTACGGCATTCACGGCCGCATGCACGCGGCGCTGTGCAGTCTGTATGCTGGGTGCGAATCCACCATCCGCCTCGGGGGAGCACTGGGCTACACGGACTTCTACCCCATCGAGACCGGAGTGCGACAAGGGTGCATCCTCTCCCCACTGCTGTACTCACTTTTCATCAATGACGTCGCGGTAGAGCTCAAGCAGAAGCACAGCAACTGCGGGGTGCCAGTGGGAGCCCATGCACGCCTGACGCTGTTGCTGTATGCCGACGATATCGTTCTTCTGAGTGAGAGCGAGGCTGGTGTCAGTCAGCTGATGGCGGCTCTGCATGCCTACTCCGTGCTGTGGCGCTTCGAGATCAACCACGCCAAGTGCGGCCTTATTTGCTTTCGGTGGGCGGGCAGCCGGCTGCCAGTCAGCCAGATACGCCTCGGTGACCGGACGGTAGCCTGGGTGAGCACATACAAGTACCTCGGCATTGAGATGCATTGTGGAGTCGCCTTCAAGCAGTACCGCAAGCGCGCACTGCTGTCAGCCCAACGCGCGGCCAATGCAGTGAGTGGCATGGGTATGTACAGCGGCAAGCTCGGTGTGCGGCTCGGGGTACAGGTGTACAAGGCCATGGTGAGGCCACTACTGGAGTACTGTGCTGAAGTCACGTCAGTTGCAGCGTGGAAAGCCGCGGAGCAGCTGCAGGCTTCGATGGCCAAGCGCATCCTCGGGGTGTCATCTCATACCAGCAGCACGGCAGCGCGCGGGGAGCTCGGCTGGATGAGCATGGACGGCCGCTGGCAGAAAGCGCGGGTCATCTTCTGGGGCAAGCTCCAGTTGATGCCGGCTGACTCACCCGCACGTATGGTGTACGAGGCGAGTGCAGCTGCATTCGCTCTGGAGGGTGCCATGGAGCAGCTGACTGCCAGCACCCCGCTGGTGGAAGCCAATGACGGATGGAGGGTCGTCTATGCAGCCAAGGAGCAGCGGGACTCCTCACTGCCCTGGTGCGCGCAGCTGCTTGTCGACTTCGCCCAGCTGGGTGCACCGCTGCAGGAGGTGTGGCGCAATCCGGCGCTTCTCACTGGCGACGACGCCTGCAACCTGCATCAATGGCGGCTGAAGGTAGCCAAAGCGGTGCGCACGCGAGAGAAGCAGCACTGGTGGCGCTGCGTACAAGAGCGGGCAACGCTGCGCGTGTATGCACAACTCAAGCGGAGTGCAGCTGGCCTGAGGCAGGAAGCCTATCTGACCGCCCCCCATGGTGGCTGGAACGACCTCGGCCTGGTAGGACGAAAGGCTTTGACGCGCATCCGCTGTGGGCACCATGAGCTGCGATGCTGCACGGGGGCGTGGGACGGACTGGACGAGGAGGACCGCTGGTGCCCTCTATGCGCACAGGCAGCCGAGACGGAGCCACATTTTCTACTGGACTGCACAATATTCAAGGAGGAGCGACGCCGTCTGTATACTGCAGTCGACACTATGGTGGTGACGGCTAGTGCTGCTGCGGGCAAACCATGCGTTTTTTCAGTGACTCTGCTCAGCCGCGATGAGCAGTGGCGGCTACTCACCGGTGGATCGCATCGCAGCATCGCCGATAGCGAGCTGAAGCCACGGGTGCACGCTCTGATATTGGCCGCCATCGCGCAATGGACCCTGGAGCGAAAGGCGTTGCTGACCAAGGCGGAGGAGCAGCGACGAGCGTAGGTGCGCGAGCTGCAGTTAGCAGTGCTAGCTGGTGAGCCTATTTCATCCAGCTGCTATGCTCAGCAACGAAAACGCTGTGTACCAGCTAGTCTGGTAGCCGCTCGGGTGATGGTCGGCTGACGGAGGTTCGATTCCGTACGGCGACATTCATGGTTGGGCCAATTTTCCACTTCCGGACCGGTGAGGACGATTCCTCACTCCTATGCATGTCAGGTGACAAGTATCAGCCGGCGTCCGCAAGATCTGAGTGACATCCACCGGAGCATCCGGACCGGCCGGCCAAACAGGTACATGCTGGTGATGATGTCACCTTCCTCGTGTACAGTCACGACCGCAGTGTCCACTTCCCCCACTGTGACCACTTGCCGGGCGGCGTCCGCATGCTTCGTCCCGGCGTCCAGGTGTGACGCCTGGAACGATCATCATCTCTACCAGTCGTCGGACTTTGGGCCAAAGGCGTCGGACTTCTCATCGGCGACGTCGCATCCATCCGACTCCACTAGCGGTGAGGCGGTACCACCGAGGTGGCAGCAGTGGCGTCCACAGCATGGTGTACTGGCGGACAAATGCAGATCCGAGCGACTTCCACCCGTGCACGAACGCATCTTGCACTTCCAAGTCCGTGGTGACGTCTCCTCATCCTAGCAGAGGGCAGGTGACAAGTAGCAGCCGGCATCCGCAAGATCTGAGTGACATCCACCGGAGCATCCGGAGCAGCCGGCCAAACAAGTACAGGTTGATGATGAAGTCGCCTTCCGGGTGTGCAGTCGTGATCGCGATGTCCACTTCCCCCACTGTGACCACTTGCCAGGCGGCGTCCGCATACTCCATCCCGGCGTCCAGGTGCGGTGCGCGGAATGATCGTCATCTCCGTCAGTAGTCGGACTTTGGGCCGAAGGCGTCGGACTTATCATCGGCGACGTCGCCTCTACGCGACTCCATCACCGTCAAGGCGGTACCACCATCAGCAACTCGGCGTCCATCAGTGTGTGTCCGTGTCCGTGTCCGTGTCCGTGTCCGTGTCCGTGTTCGTGTTCGTGTTCGTGTCCGTGTGTGTTCGTGAATTGACGGGCAAGCAGAGCAGCGGAGCACCTGTGTCAAAGCCAGTGCGCATCTGCATCCTCCATCTCGCATCATCATTCAACCTCCAGCTGCCAGCCTCGGTGTGGCAGTCCAGTCAAGTATAAGTAGGCGAGAAGGAAGATGCAAGTGCGCGCTGGCTGAAGCTTGTCAGCTAGCTCTGCTTGAGCGCCGTCGAGTGGGCAGGGTTGCTGTATAGCGTCTCGTGAAATCCACTATAATACTTCAGTTCAGTTCAG
>Ga0268246_10001031_pt1 | contig 10684 bp, 12 predicted proteins | sample AgamicOrSfe_FD_200242 | JGI IMG/M metagenome (GOLD analysis project Ga0268246, IMG submission 200242) | Agave microbial communities from Guanajuato, Mexico - Or.Sf.e (v2) (version 2) | ecosystem: Host-associated > Plants > Phyllosphere > Phylloplane/Leaf | place: Guanajuato, Mexico | collected...
TCTGCATAGATGTGCTCTTCGTGGGCGGAGTCTTCGCAGGTGCTATAGGACGATTTGCTCTCGGTGTACTACGCCGCGCAGATGGTGTGCTAGGACTTTTCAGAGGAGTTGAGTGTATGTTTTCGGTTTTTGCAGCTTGAGCTCGAGTGCGCGGTGATTTCGTGGTGATTGTCGGACTGCCTGTCTCTGATGCCACAATGGACTTCCGCTTGGTAGAAGGGACTGCTGAGCGTAGAGGAGAGCTAGTTTGCAGTTTCGTTTGTGGAGGTAGTTGCCCACTACCTGCAAATTCAGCTGCTTGTGAAGCAAGAATACCTCCAAATGCTGTAGTCATCTCCATATCCATATTGCCGGTCTCTTCCTCAATATCTTGCAGAGCAGGCTGTGGTTGATAGATTCCTCCAAGGGCTGTCGTCATCTCCATATCACCACCATCGTCGTTGTCGTCGTTGTCCTCGAGCGCTTCTGCCATTATCGCTGCATGCTGCTGTGGGTTGGCATTAAGGATGCCACCGAGGGTAGCGGTGAACTCCATGGACAGGTCTTCATTAGTATCAGCATGAGATTCATCAGTTGGATCAGCAGCCTGCGATTTGATACCGCCAACTGCCATTGTAAACTCCATGGTCTCCCCACCAGCTGAAGATGCAGACGAACGCCTCCTCTCACGAACACTTGGTCGTTGAGCTACTGGCTTTTGCGAGATGATGCCACCGATAGCTTGTGTTATGTCCATACTCATGTCGCCATCTCCCATGTTGGACTGCGTAGGGCTCATAGACGTTGCCCTTGCTGCGGCACCTTTGAAAGCTGGTGAGAAAGGGTTGATATTTTCTTGCTCTGGTGGCAGAAGAAGATGACGAGATTCAAGTGCAGGGCCGAGCATTTTCTTGGCCCAAGGCTTGAAAGCAACCGTGATCTCGTCATTTGCCAGTTCCATGGACATATCACCATCATCATCCTGTTCTGGAGTGTCATGCGACTCTCGAAGTATAGCATCCTCCTGCTCAGGTGTGAATACATTCTGCCCCACGACCTTCTCCGGTGAAAGCTCGTCTTCCTCTTCCTCGTCCCCAACGTCTGAACTGCCAGTCGCTGGACTTGATGATGCTGCGTCATCCGGGTTATTGAAGTTCATGGGTGGGATGCCTGAGCTGCGTCTCCTCTTCCTTCTTTCTTTCGCTTCTTGTCGTTCAGCTGGAGAAGCTGCAACCAGAATATCGTCCATTGTCCCAGAGTGCGTTTCATCATTTCCATTTGAGATCTCGGATGCTCGCCTGGCGGAGGCACTTGTCGCAGTTGAGCTTGTGGCGTCGTTCATGTCTTCCAGCATATCCCATGTGTGTAGAGTCGCCTCTGGGGCGAACGACACCCTTCGGTTAGCTGTAACGTGTTAGCCATGGAGAGTCTTGTGGTCAGAGTATCAGATCTTGCTCACCCATAGACTTCCTACGAGCATCGCGCTGCTTGATAGCCTCTTCTTTCTCAACTCTGCGCTTTTCTTGTTCGGCGGCCTCATTGTCTGGTGGATCTGCTCCATTTCCAAAACTAGATGTAGGCGATATCCGAGGTGCCTTCTTGGGCGATGCGACATGTGCGCCAAGCAAGGGTTGTGTCGCTTCTTTGACAGCTCTTCCCTGGGTTTTGATAGGAATGCTCTTCCTCGTAGGTGAACGCGATGGTGATGGAGCCTGAGTCGCTTGCTTTCGTACTGGGATCTCTTTGAGTGGTGACAATGGTATTGCTGGTTTCAAAATCGATCTTGGTGCCGCGACAGCGCTCTGCAGAGATCCTGTCAGTCATGCTTCAACGCCGTTCCCACGCTTCGTATATCACATACTTTTCCACGATTTCCAGAGTCCTCCTGCAATGCTTCAATCCCACCAGGTCCCAGGCTCTTGCTGCGCGAACGCTTCTGCAATTTCGATGTCGCCTTCGCTGCCAATGCGCTGGTGTCGAGCGTCATATTCTCCTTGTCGGTGGTCATAACAGTGTCTGGCGAAGGCATATGGGCGATAGACTTGCGCGATCGTGGTCTCTTCGTCGATGCGACTCCGGCGCCGGCTTGTGGTGGTGCCATGTTGTCGCTAAGCTGTATGATCAGTGCATGTATGACGAACACTCTTAATCAACTGCTCAATGTTGACATCGCGAGTCGGAGTATAAACAACAGACCCTGATTTTCTTGTCCCATGACTCGCAAGGTTTTCGCCGGAAGAACCATCCTCCGCAACTTTGTGGGCGGCAGCAAATTTGGGTCAGGACGACCACCTGCCTGTGCGTGAATAGCGATAATTTGACGACCTCTCTTCGACCAACCCACCCACCACCCCGTCGACTAATCACATACACATATCGTCAATATGGCCACCGAGCTTGCCGTCCAGAGCGAGCGCGCTTACCAGAAGCAGCCTCACGTCTTCCAGTACTCCAAGAAGGCCGGCACTGAGCGTGGAAAGAACCGGAGAGTCGGAAAGGGCGAGCGCAGATGGTACAAGGATGTTGGTCTAGGATTCAAGACACCGCAGACTGCCATCTCCGGAAACTACATTGGTATGCGCTCTCCAAGATTGCTGTGCTGGAACGGGAAATAGTGGTGGATATGTGCCTTTAGAGGAGGGATAACCAGGATGTGAAGTGGGAGGCGTGGAAACAGAGCAGCATGAGCACGATTGGAACAGAAAGAATTGCAAGTGCTAACGAGCCCGCCTCACACAGACAAGAAGTGCCCTTTCACCGGCGAGATCTCCATCCGTGGCCGTATCCTTTCCGGCACCGTCGTGTCAACCAAGATGCACCGCACACTCGTCATCCGCCGCGAGTACCTCCACTTCGTCCCCAAGTACGCCAGATATGAGAAGAGGCACAAGAACCTCGCCGCACACGTCAGCCCTGCATTCCGTGTTGAGGAGGGTGACCAGGTCACTGTTGGCCAATGCCGACCTTTGAGCAAGACTGTCCGCTTCAACGTTCTCCGTATGTCTAGCCATTCCGGTCACGATTGGTTCGAGAAGGAGTGGATAAGCTAACAGTAAGATCAGGTGTGCTTCCTTCGTCCTCCAAGAAGGTCAAGAAGTTCAACAAGTTCTAAGCGATTGATGTCGGAAGGATTTGTGAACGGGGTTGAAAAGGATTGTTGGCGCGCCAGGAAATGCTGGAACGAGATGCAGCTGAAAGATACAGGGGGCATTGTTGCGTGAAGGGACACAAAGGGCGGTGTGATCTCGATTATCTGGAAGCGAGGCTCCTACGTCGGCTGTCGTATGAACAAGGCAGACTATGTAGAGAGAATGAACAAAACTTGGTATCCTCTTACACTCTTCCACAGGGATGCTCTACGAGTTATGCAAGAGAGGGGGGAGACAAAAGACGTGATATCCTTCTACACTTCTCGGTCGGGAGCCTGGAACAGGTTGTGCAACGGAAACAGAGAAAACAAATCGTGATATGCTCTTACACTGTTCGGACGGGATGCTTCAAGGTTTTCGGGCCAGGTTGTGCATGAGCTTTGTGTTTGTCGTGATATTCTCTGGTCCATCTGGTTCTCATTCCCAATTTGGTGAGGCTTTCATTGCTCGTGAGAGAAAGTGCGATGTACAATTCGTTCTGCACATCTTCAATATGGAGGCTGTTAAGCCCGGTTTTGCCGCATCGGCGAATAAGGTATAACTGATGTGCTATCTTCAGGCAATATGTGGCTTCGATAGTCCCTAGCATGCATGCGAGGGCAGCTCCCTGCACACACAAAGTCACTACGATCACGGCATTCATGCGAAGTTCAGGTGAGATAGTCATAAAAGGCTGTTTCGTTCAGTAGATTGCCTTTTTTCAGCCATCCACGAGACTACTTGAAAGCGTCCGCACCATATCTTTTTGACATGACAGACACCAAACATTCCCTATGCATCCATCGTCCTTCCCCCTTCGTCAACGCTCTAATACCTCTTACCCTCCCTCAACACATCGCTGTACTCTTCCAGTGGGCTGCGGATCAGCTTGGTCTCCTTCCAGAGGTTTGGTGTGAGGAAACCGTATGTGTTTGAGACGGCGGAGAAGGTGGCCTTGAGGGTGTTCTCAAGGGTCTTGGTGCTACCAGCAGACGAACTGTAGGCATCGTCGACACCAGCCAATTGTAGGAGACGCTTCACGGCGGGAGAAGCGACAATACCGGTACCACGGGGCGCAGGGATGAGCTATTCGCATTCGGTCAGCATACTGCAGCTAGGCACTCTCTTTCAGTTCTTGCGAAATGCATACCCTGACGCTGACGGAACCACACTTTCCACTTCCCTTGACGGGCAGAGAGTGAGGCTCTCCGAGGTTGGTACCCCAGTAACCACGACGGATCGGCACAACAGAGAGCTTGGCGATGATGATGGCGGCGCGGATGGCAGTTGCGACTTCCTTGGAGGTCTTGATTCCGAGACCGACGTGACCAGCAGAGTCACCGATGACAACGATGGCCTTGAAACGTGTGCGCTGACCGGCACGGGTCTGCTTCTGGACGGGCTTGATCTGTTGTTGGAGAAGATGTGTTAGTTTTGCTTTACGGCTTGCATTTCCCTGTAGACAATCTTTCTGTCGAAACCCTCTTTTTGCGCTTTTCCGTTTTCATTCTCGCTTGTCCTCCTTGGTCTCCCAGTATCGCTCTTTTCTTTTGTCCAATCGTGCGAAAAATAGCTTGAAACGCACCTTCATAACTTCATCCTTGAGTGTGGGAAGGAAGTGGTCGACTATCTGGTACTCCTTGATGGGCAGAGAGTGCAGGTAGATCTCCTCCATGCTTCTGATCTTGCCAGCCTTCACAAGACGGCCGAGCTTGGTCACGGGCTGCCATTCCTTGCTCTCGTCCTTGTTGCCTCCTCTTCTGGGACCTCTGCGTCCACGGCCACGGCCTCTGTCACCACCACGCTCGCCACCGCGCGAGCCGAAACCACCACGTGCAGGTGCAGCAGCGTCAGCCATATTGTGTTGTGTGTGTCGGGAGAAGTGTAGGGTTAGGTGCGGGTTGCTGAAGTCGATTAGTCGATGGTCGCTTGAGGTCGTGGGTTGTGAGGACGAATTTGGAGTTCAATTGTGCGCGAATCGTCTCCACATTTACATGTGACAGCACCAGTATGCTTCATTGGACTGCTCTATCATTAGACGGGCAGCTTTTCATCTCTATCTACTATTGCCATCATACAATATGAGACCGCCAGTGCATTGAACGGCGTGCATTCTCAGCAAATGTACCACCCAATCCTGCTATAAAGAATAACGCCACCGACCCGACAGCCACATGTACTTCATACAAACCAGGAGACACTTCCATCTCCTGGTATCTTCCATTCTATCATAACATCTTCCTTCAGCGGGCAACTAGACGAAAGCTGCGACACATGCGAGTCTTGAGGTAGAAACGAAGGGAGGAAGTGAAGCGGCACATCTTGACTTCCCACCCCAACCAGCAAAGTGTGATCTGATCAGTAACTCTGAGGGTATTGATTTGCAGGCTGTATGCTGTATTAGCAGAAGCAATGATTGTGGGAATTGAACAACTCACAGGACTGTTCAGCGTGTTCAATCGTTCTTTTCGGCCTTTTTTGATGTGATTCTTCAGCGCGGTCGAGTCAAGTGGCTTGAGAAGCTCGAAACTGCATAGCAGCTCTGCATTGACTGCCATAACAGCTCCCCAATTGTCGAACTCTCCGCAGTACTGTTGACTGTTAGTTTGTGCTCCGGTTGCATCGTCGGCATACTTACATTCGGCGCTGAGAATACTGTTACGAGGACTCGTTCATTGTAAAATTCATATCCGTCTTCGACGACCATATGAGCTCGGCAAACCAGATCAAAGTCATGCTTCTGCAGGAAGTTCATGATGACCTTCTTTCCAAAGCAGAAACTAACTCCCCGTTCGCTTGGCTCCCAGTCCGTGTCTATTTCTGCTGGATCACTCCATAAAAGATCATTCAGCAGTCCATAGTCGGGTACATCAGTAGGTCGGGTGATCTGCCGAATGTCTTCCATATGCGAGAGCGCTGGCGAAAGACCACCATGTACACAGAAGATCTTCCCAGCCACAATGGCAGCAATGGGAAGGCAGTTAAAGGTATCGATGAAGGACTTCCATATCTTGATGTTCGTTCTTCGCTTGCACTCGTCGTAGAATCCGTAAATACGCGTGACGTTGGCGCTTTCATGATTCCCGCGCAGCAAGAAGAAGTTCTCGGGATACTTCAATTTGTAGCACATCAATAGCAAGATGGTTTCCAAGCTCTGCTTACCACGGTCCACATAATCACCCAGGAAGAGGAAGTTCGAGTTCGGTGGGAACCCGCACATTTCGAAGAGTCGCAAAAGATCTGTGTATTGCCCATGGATATCACCAACAATCTTGACTGGTGCTCCGAGCTCTAACAGAGCAGGTTGCGAGAGAAACACTTCGCGACAAGCAGCACAGATAGCTGTGATCTCGGCATTCTTCAGGCATAGTGTCTTCGTGACTTTTCCTGCATATCCAGCATCGAGGAGACGCTGGATCATGTCGTCCAGGTCGATATCTTTGAGAGCTCCAATGTCCATAGCACCATCTGTGCTGAGATGTCTTTCTTTGCTCAAACCACGATCCCTGCTCAAGCTGCGACCCTTGGACTTCGATCTTGGCTTGGGATAATCTTTCTTGATCAGGATAGACTCTCCAGGCTGTTGCTGCAACATGGTGGGATGCATAGCCTGGTTCGGTCCACTGTCTGATACCTTGCCTACTTCACCAGTCTCTTTCGCTTGGTCGATGTCTTTGTGTCCGCTGCCCACAGTCGGGCCCATTGTCGGGGAGGACGGTGGTTGTAATAGTGGTGAGCTTGGGGGGTCGGTAGCTTCCGCCGCAGCACTCCCAGATGCTGCCGGCTGTACAGAGGGCACATCGGCCTCCTCTTTCTCGGCAGGTGTGCTGGTTTCGGAGGGTGGCCCCGATGTTGGTGGTGGATTCAGCGAACCTGTTGAAGGTCTTGGGCTAGCTTCCACACTCTTGTCTCTTCCGGGTATCTTGCTCCTGATAGATCCCCTGAAGGACCTAGCAGACTCGCGTGTATCTGATCGACTAAAGGACGGGTAAGAGTCCAGAGACGGCCCATCGCCTGATTGCCGTCTTTTGCTTTCGCTCGAAGGCTGGTTGCCCATCTTGGTACGGAAGGTAGCAGCTACTGTTGGATAGCTATGGTTTGTGGTTGGCGAGGTAGTGCCCGACTTGCTCAGCCAGGAGTAGATACTGTAGATAGTCTGAGCTTATGCAAGACCATTCAGCCGACAAGCTAAGATCGGAATTGTATAGACTAGAAAGTGCGCATGCAATAGTGATCGATACTGCGCGGCCAGGGAGGGGTCAAGCTGCGCGATATATGTGCGTATGTTAAGTGCACTGCGGTATAAGGTGCACGCGCAATCGTCGTACTCAGCAGAGGCAGCTCGCTAGGGTTGCTGCTGCAGGAAGGTGGACGTATAGACGGGAAATATGTTCAATCAAGACTGAAACATGCTTCATCAGACAAGACGGAAGATGGTCACGAGCTGAGACGACGATTCCCCACAGGCCACGAGTGGATACCGTGCCAATGCCAAGCCAAGCAGGAACACAGCAGGAACAATTGACAAACGACTCACGAGAAAACTATGCAAGATCGATGTCGATAGATTATAGCAGAGTCGGTAGATCAGATGCAAAGTGCGCCATATTGCTTCCATCATGAATGACACCCTCCAGCTAGCTATGTACAGCATAGTTCGTCAACCGTTTTCCCATCGAGTCACAAGCAGTGAAAGTCGTGGATTATGGAGTCATTACACATCTCCAGGTCATCTTTCATACAATGCTGGACGGATCAAACTCCTCGACTTCGAGCTTAGTGATGAATTCTCCCCCGATAGTCACGAGGCCGATATAACGTGTCGACACATTGCCCGAAGTCATGCCAGTCTTTGGAGGCACCGAGGAAGTAGATGTCTCACGGTATTCGTGCGTGTTTGCCTATGAAAATGAGCGCCTGCGTTATACCAGCCTACAAATGACTTACGAGAATGATATTGCGGTCCTTATCGGTGCACTTGAAGCTGCCGCACATCATACGGGAGTCTGTAAGGTGAACCCGAAGCGTCTTCCCGATCAGCTTCTCAAGCCAAGAAACAGCTTGCTCTGTGTAGAGTGCTGACCTGTCAGCTTCGTCGGCGACAGACATCACATCCAAGGGAAAGGTGAGGTACGTGCTTGACGTTTCAGGTTGTCAGGATGTGAAACGTAGAAAAGTCAAAACGTCGTCACGTGATTCATGCATTGACATCCTGATAACCTAATCTGAAAGCATTGTGAATGACACCACTGCAGCTACAGCTTCCACTGCATGTCAAGTTGAAATTGTATTGACTTCAGATTCCTGCCCGATGACTATCGCCCTCAAGCTGATGCATTCTATGTCTTAACTGGGCGAGTTTGCTCAGTCGATACTAGGTGTTTCACATCTGTTTGACTTCAAATGGGCCTTAACCGAATCTCTTACATTCCGAAGATGCCGCTACTCGTGACGTCGTCGCTTGGGCTAGCCTTACTCACCGCTATCTGGACTTGCTTAACACCTTCTCCTAGTCTCAATCTTCCTTTGCTGCTCAACATCACTCAACTTGTGGGGCATAACCTCTACCTATCTTGCATCTTTGTTCCTCGTCTTCAATTACGACAATGGTCGGCTGGGATTTGACTGGCGAAGAGGCTGTCCTCATCCCACACACATCTAAGAGGAGTCGACCAATCTCAGAAGACGAACTACGCCGACTACCAACCCACGACTGGTCTATCTATCCGAAGCAACGCTTGCTACTCTTTTATATAGATCGGCGCTATGACAATGATCTGGACGACATTACCAACATTTTCAACTTTGCATTCTCTGAAATCTTGACTGAAGGAAGACTGCCTAAAGGCAAACTTAGCGCTCAACTTTATGAGTCTGCAACATGGCAGATATCCTACGTCGAAGACTTTCTAAGTTTACCAGACGAGCTTCTTCCCGGGAAATTCAGCAAGATCCATGAACTCATTGTCGAATCTGCAAGAGCTCTGAGACTCACTCTAGTGCGCAGGATCGGGCCAAGTCGAGTTGAGACAAGCAAGGCTTCACTCAAGAGGAAGCAACGGGCTCCGACCGCCGGCATTGACTCAGACAGCTCGGTGGACATGAGCACACATGACTCCGACTCTGAAGTCGAGAGTACTCCGAGAGCCAGCAAGAGAACAGCACGGAGCTTTCACACGACTTCCCCTCTGGCTTCGCGTACCGGGCCTTCCACACTTGCAGGTGATACTGAGTCCTCGACGCTACCACAATCAGAAATGACAGGCTCGTATATGACGAGCTCCAAATCAGTGCTTGCTACACGTCACGATCGTTATCTGCTGCCGGCCATTGCCATCACACCTCCTGTCACACCATCAAAGAGCTCATTGCAGACGAGAAAGCCTCCAGGAGTCAAACGCCGCAAGCCGCCTCCACAGATGCCTGAGATTCTATCCCACGGTGAGTTCTTTTGCGAAAATCACCCCATCAAATCGCTAATTCGATACGCTTTAGATGGCTTACCATACTTGTTGTTTCGTTCTTGGGACAAGAAGTCTCACGGGATCAATTCTGTCTCAGGCTTCTCCAGTGGTCTTACCATCGATGGAATACCTATGCTTGATTCTGATCTAGAATTCCTTAGACATGCGGAAGCACATCTCTGGGGACGTGAACAGCCATCTCCGTTCGTCAGTTTGACCACGTCGTTGCCCACGGCCCTTCGGAAAGCGGCACACCAGGTTGCCAAGGGCGGCTCTCCAGTCATTGCTGTGCTGGATGCTCGTTCAGTCGCTCTGCACACTCGTCTCTATCATGCTCGGGAGGTCATTACCACTCTTAGACGTCGAGGGGTCAAACTAAAGTACTACGGCAGTAACGGAGAGTATGAGTACTTGGCTTGGCAGAAAGCAGACGCTATTATAGGTCAAGTCAGTCTGGACCACCTTCGGGAGTGGACACAGAAAGATGACTGTCTTGGGGCTTTATTGACACAGAACGACCTGGGCAACATGGGCGTACCAGCGTTTCGACAAAGATGTCGCCATGCTCTCCCGGTCGATGCCATTCTTGGCCGCAGTATCAGCAATCTTGCAAGGCTGTTCAGACCGATAACTTCACAGTATGATCCATTCCTCAAGGACTTTGCCAGGATTATCCTACAAAACCTCGACCTGGTGGATGACTTGACCGAGTGGGAGAATAACGTTGCTTTTACGGATAGTCTACTCAAGATTCACGAACGAAACACAACAAAGGTTCTGGCTCAGCGAGCGAGCGGTTCACAGAATGGCTATCGAGGCAGTGATGACGGCTTCGAGGATATCGACGATGTTATCCGAGACGATGGCGATGCTAATGCCACCGACAATGGCTTCGGAATCATTACGATCGAAGATGACGATGACAACGATGTGGCCATTGACAGCAGTCCTGGACTGCACACGAAGGCGTCGAACACAAGTCCAGAACCACGACGGCAACCTTCCCAACGAGAGCGAACGCCGCAAACACTGCTTGCAAACCGCACCCGTTTCAGCTCGGTCTCCTCGGACGAGCTCACAATCTCGTTGCCGCCGTCTCCTTACGATAGATTT
>Ga0268246_10001032_pt1 | contig 10682 bp, 10 predicted proteins | sample AgamicOrSfe_FD_200242 | JGI IMG/M metagenome (GOLD analysis project Ga0268246, IMG submission 200242) | Agave microbial communities from Guanajuato, Mexico - Or.Sf.e (v2) (version 2) | ecosystem: Host-associated > Plants > Phyllosphere > Phylloplane/Leaf | place: Guanajuato, Mexico | collected...
ACGCTGTATGACAGGGATCTAGCGTCGCACTATATCTGCGGCAAATCACAATCGAGGTGAAGCATCATGACGAGACATACGCAGATGATGTGATGATGTAAAGCTTGCCGGTCACGTGAGCTGAGTCGTCCAATGGTGTCCCTTTTGGGTATCAGGCTGATCAGTCATCAGTCACCCAAACTGAAACATGGACTTTAGAGATGCTCGCTTGGTCATTGGCACCACAAACGAATTCTGTGAGCTGAGCACGAAATATAATATCTCAGTCTGCGTCGTTTTCTATGATCGGAGCAGTCGTGATACCTACCCGAATAATCCCGCTATCTGACTCTAGACGTGATGGATTTGCTGATGCTCAAATTGTGCCGGAGACGCTGCTCAGGGCTTTGACACGTGTGGGCAGCCAGCAGCCAGCGACTATGCCTGATATCGTAAGCGATCACGCTGCACTTCAGCGCTAATTACCACAGCTGCATGATCTGTCTTGGCACCGGTATCGATGTATCGAGGTATCATCTTGCCGATCCTCCTACCTAATGCGTACACTAGCTGAGTCACCCGTGGGATCCTCTAGCTGGACCATTCTTGAGACATCTCAGCCCAGCCGCGTGTGTATGGCTTACGGATTCCTCCCCGCCGTTGAGACAGTACAGTTCAGAGTCGCGATGGTCTCGTGCCAGAGTATTGTCCTTTGGCCCTGGGACGAAGGTATCTGCTACTTCGCTAATCGAGATCAGCCTACAGCTCCACTTTGGAATTGCAGCCTTTCTGCAGGGCTACAGACCAGGCTTGCCACGCCGACCAGTTCAACAGATGTCGGTCAGACTACTGTCCACAGTCATACACTGTTCAGTCAATCGGAGAACGCTACAACTATCGTAAAATGTCGAGTTCAAGCTCCTTGCAACGCTTGAGGAGAGTACTTTCCATTGCTACACTATGTGTGTTCTCGATTCTCTTCTTCGGAAAAGCACTACCAAGCTCAATGATAAATGATCCTGCGAAGGATGTATACAACAATACAGTCGGGGTATGAACACCATGATGATGTGTGGGACAGCATTGACAATGATCAATATAGTTCGCCAAGGTATATGCTGTGAACATGCCTCATCGGACAGATAAACGCGATGCTATGACTTTGGCGTCGTCATATACCGGCATAGACCTCGATTTCCTCCCCGGGGTCTCTTTTGAGGAGATTTCACCCAAGGCTGCACCAGTGGTTTGTGAACTTCTTAGCACCGCACAAGATCCTTCTGACCCAGCACAGAAATGGAATTACGAGAAGGAATCAAACGGAGCGCTGGGATGTTGGAGAGCCCACATGAACGTCATGCAAAAGTAGGTGTCGAAACACACTTTCTAATGTTTCCAAGCTCACACATAAGCCAGGATCGTAGCCGAGAAGGTTGGATCTGCCCTCATCATCGAGGACGATACTGACTGGGACACATCTCTCAAGAATCAGCTGTATAGCTTTGCGCAAGGCTCTAGGTCAATTCTCAATAATGACGCTGACGTTCACCACTCTCCCTATGGCGAGGGCTGGGACTTCCTGTGGCTTGGGAACTGCCGAATGGGCATTTGGGACACGGAGTCCAGGTTCTATGTCACAGAGAATGACTACACTGTGCCACCTACTACGAAACGTTACGGGGCGTGGTCGACCAAACAGAGACCTTTGGAGTCCATGCAGAACAACACTCGTCTCGTTTTCCAGCCCAGCTACGGCATGTGTACTTACGCATACGCTGTAACGTTCGAAGGCGCCAGAAAGATTCTGAGCTCTCTGTCAGTCGCCCCGACCAGCAAACCAGTCGATCTCGGTTATCGTGATTTGTGCTCTGGTCGTTGGCAGATACCGTTCATCTGCATCGGCGTGTATCCATCGATATTCTCTTCCCATCGGCCGGCAGGTCCAGCAGACCGGGACTCTGATCTGAATGCAAAGTCTAGCACCTGGCATGCCGAGTTCACGCAAGACATAGTCTATAGCACAATACAAAATGCAGCTCGCTGGGTGCTAGGGGAGACCGATGTGTTGGCACAGTGGCCGGACGAGGTCACCAAGCCCCGGATCGGGCTTGATGGTATCAGGATCCCAAGTGGCAAGCTGAAAACACTTGAAACCATCGATTGGCGAGAGACGGTTGTAGAGGACCAGAGTCCTGCCTAGACAAGTTCTTGATAGAATAGGAATGAATGAGATGGCTGAGTGTGACTGGACATCTGGGTGGGATCATAGTTGTAGAATGCTAATGATGATTGGATACCCCTGCTGAACCCGATAGCCCTTGTTTCTGAAGCCTATACTACCCAATACTCACTTCTCGCTCTTTGCGATAGTACAATGTCTCATTACGAGTCACACCCATCTTGAATACCTCTACAGAATCACAATTTATCCTCAGTACCAGATCCTCCGTGATATCAAAAGGTGGCCAGCCATACCAGTGTAGACGTTTTGCCCACTGATGATGCTTGATTAGCTTTCTTTCGTAACCCCTCGGCCGGTGATCCTTTTCGAGTCGTCGTAGAACATGGCCGGGCTGTTGACCTTTGAAGCGGATCAAGCTTCCGCGCATGATAGGAGGGTCGGTTCGTGTTAAAGGATGGGGCATGACACAGTGTCGCCCAGCTCCAAGCGAACAGTTGCCATTCAGGACAACATCTTCGACGATCCCCTCATGGGCATGGAATGGCAGACCTGACTCCTCTGCGTTGGCCAGTGCAAGTTGTTTTGCTTCCAGACTGGTGAGATCGGGACTCTCGAGTAGATAAGACGAGCCATCGACACCGCCAGTCCATCCAAGACTTCCATTCTCATCAATTGGCTCATTTCTTTCCAATTCAATAAGACCTTCGATCTCTTCCCTTGTGTAACTTGTTGAGATCAGCAGAATCGTCCTGCCGGATATGACAAAGGTCTGGTTCGCGTTCGGCTTGCGCCATACATTGTCGTAGTAGTCGTCACCGTGGAGGCCTTGGTACATGGCGTAAGACAATTGAGCACCAGGTATATCATCAATATGCGATCCCAAATAGCCCCAGCTCCAATAATGCTCGGCGGTCTGTTGTGGCATTCTACCTTCAAGATATTGTGTGAAGTGACTGGGGCTCTTCAAGCCGGGAAATCGCTTCCAAGCTGTGGATAGGTCTTTATCGTCAAGGTTCCATGCTGTTAATTGACCTCCCAGGTAAACAGCAGAATCATCATCATTATAATCATTGTTAGAGGTAAGTAACGATACCTGCGAAAGGACATTGAAGGGATACCGTCTAAAGTCACCCATCATGCTGTCCGAATCCATATAAGCCCAAAATGCAGTGTCGGCACGTGGCATGAGATCTCGAAAGACCAGGCCTTGTATTGGTCTCCAGGCAGCGTTCCTCGGGTCCTGTCTGGGAGGTAGAACCCATTCTACAGCGACTGCGTCATACTCTGTTGCGTTGCAGTTCCATCCATATGTAGGAGAGCAAAGGAAGTCCACATGACGTCGATTCCACTCTTCCTCGGACATGCAGTAAGACCTCAGATTGCCCCCCCAGGCTGTATCGATGCCTTCAGCAGCAAAGTCCAGACATGTATCATTGTCTGTATGGAGTCGATTGATGAAAAGTACATCCACAGAATCCGCATTAAGCTGTACGGTATAGAACCAGTGCCGAAGATAGCCAGGAGCACCATTCCCGTTCCAGATAGCCACAATAGTGATTCTTCTCTGCCTCAAGGATAGTTGTGAGACGCTTGGGAATTTGGCGAAGGCACCATCGAACGGAAGTATCTTGTGCTCGAAGAGTGACAAAGAGCCTCCCGTGATTGCTGATGGAAGGTAGGCTGCCAAGTCGTGCCGCGAATAATCCTGACGGAAATAAGTTGCCGCTATTGCAACAAGGAGACCAGTCATAAAGACCAACTTCCAGCGTCGTCTAATTCCCTTCAGCGACATGAAGCTCTCCCGGGCACCCTGTCGTGTCTATCGGGAGTGTCAGTATGAAAAACCACCGCATCTTCTGAGTCTACCCGCTATCACTCACCAGCCACCGCGGGAGCAAAGCAGGATGCTGCTCATTGCGGGCAAAGTCATCCATAATTTCAATCTCAGCAAAATCAGGAGTTGGCAAGTAGGAACTCGGGACATAGGTAGCATGCGCCATCGTTACTGCGCACTTTTCGATGAAGGCGTGTTCATCTATGTCAATTTGACTGGGTATGCACGATGAGTCGTCTAGCAATAAAGGACTCTTCGTGAAAGAATAGCAAGATAATGCTTACAACTGCTCATCGCAGTCGGATCGCGGGATGGCAATTTCACCATCTGGTCGGCTCGCCGATGTAGATGCCATACCTAGATGTGGATCTAGAGTTCTAGGAAGTGTACATCAGCTGAACCACCGTCAGCGCTGGTACAAGTGACTTCCGGTCCAGGATCAAGATAGGAAATTGATTGCGTGCCTCTTGGCTTGCCTCGCTAGTGCAGTACCCTGCAAAACCGTTTTATGCATGTACACATGTAGTTCAGCCCATGAAAGTCCAGCTATCGCTCGTTCTGACGGACGGAATGCTGCGTCTCGATGCTCCAATACTGTAGAGCTTACCTATGATAGTGGTGAAACCAAGTACCAGTCACAGTACTTCCAGATGTCTTCCGTCTAGCAGATCGGTGCGAGACGGTTTTTCACTACCGCGTGCTACACGCGCGTTGATGATTATGCAGTCCGGTAAGGTGTGTACTCGAGACTCTGGTTCGAACAATACACTGGAGACAGAGACACAGTATTCAGAGCACACTATCGATGTTACACGCAGTACAGTCTAAAACTCTGCACGCTGGGTAACAGGGGCCTAGCATTCATTGTCTTAGTGGCCAAAGCATATCATCCTACAATGCGACAATCTGCTACAATTCTCCATCAATAGCAGCCCAAAAGCTTTCCATCTTTGATTGGATGCTCAACACAAAGTCCCTCAAGGGCAAGTCTTCTCGTGTATCCTCTGTTCCCAACTTCAACGAAGCGATTCCATGCCTTAGATCTTGTGAAGATGCCCAGTCGACGTTCCAATCATAGTGCAGCTGCTTCCAAGGTAGATTCCCGTCTCTGCGATGTGCATACGACCACACCCCCTGTTCCAGGTTCCTAAGTGGAAACCGATCCGTAGTGTTCGCAATGCGCAGGTAGTACTCGAACAATTCCACGTGCGGCTGAAATACCACACATCCGGCAACAAGACTTTTCCCCTTGGGCGGTGGATATGGATGGTCCACTGTCGCAGCACCTGAATTGGCAGCGAAGACATAGAATGCTGGCTGCACACCTTCGGCCACGGGAGCATTTTTAGCAACGCCGCGGTTGGCAAACACCTGCGCGGCCGGATCGTCGAAGATGCCATCAACGGACCGTGTCAACACGGTGTCAGAAGCAAAGAAAGCAATTCTGTCGTACTGCACGAGATTGAAGAGATTGAGCTTCGCAAGCATGCAGTCCCAGGCCGGTGTTGTTTTGGAATGCACCCATGATGCAGCTGGAGCCTTCACGACTATGACAGTGGCGCCATCGCTTGCTAGCCGTTGCCGCTGCGTGGACGACACATCTTCAGTCACGCAGACGACAACAGGATAGCCTATTGTTCGGGTAGCAGGATCGTGTAACAACTGGAAGAGCAGCTGCCGTATTTGAGCAAAGTCGGAGTCCTCATTTTCGTCTTGCGCCCCTGCTGCGACACTACTGTACTTGCTGAAGAAGAGAGCATACGCAAAGTTGCCATGTGCTTGGGTGACAAGGTCGTAAGTGCTGAAACTGCTCTCGCTGATAACGTGCTTCGAAAGGAGCCAGAGGGAGAGGAGCAACAGAACCAAGCCGGACAGGTTGATAAACCGCTTTAAAGTGCTGTTACGGGCCCGTACGGTACTATCTGACTCCATGAAGAATAATAGACAGTCACAAGAAGCATACAGGAATAAGGCGGATGGACTATTGCTCGAAGAGATGCCACAGACATCCACAGACTACTATAATATGGAGTAGACAGCCTCTCTTGGCTGATCACATTTGTGCGTTCCAGATCGACGTCGATGAATGCGGCTACTTTAGCGTCACCTTAAACCACGGATCGTAATCACAGATTCTGCCGCTCAAAGCGCCAAATCCAGCACACGAAATGTACAATCACTACCTTTCGGTTGCGGAAGCTTTGGCGACCTCTGAGCCAGGAGTGCTTGATACCGATCTGCTAAATTATGTCCGACGAGCGGAGGGTGCCATGCCCTGGACGCAGCTGGCTTATGGGATGGGCTACCAACTCTCCAAGCTTCGACGAATACCAGCGAGGAGTCCACGCCCTACACGCTAAGTGGTGGCAGTGTGATTACGACTTGGACCTACGGGAAGTCTTCTTGCAGATAAGATGGCGCATAGAAGGATATTAGTTGGCAAGAGAGACTTCTCAATGATCTATTTGATGGGCGTATTTGTGATTATAGTCTGATATTGCGGCTCAATGAACCATGTGGCCTCGGGCACATCAATCTCAGCAGTCAGTCTATGCTGCGGACCATCTACTTTCCAGACGATGGGTGAAATTTCCACATCGATGTTCAATGTGCCTTTGAAACAGATCTGCACACGTGAGAAGAATGAGCAAGTTAATTATCCATATAAGAGACAAGCCTAAGGTGAACTTGATAAGTCCATCATCGCCAAATACCTGCCAGAACCAAAGAGGCAGCATGTATCCAAAAGCATGGAGCATTGGTCCATGTATGATATAGATCGCGAAACTCAGCTCTCCAAGATATTGAGCATACACATTGGTGAAGGCTTGGTGGTAAAGTGAGTCCTTAGCCTGACCCAGCATCACCGAGATGAATAGGAGAGCGCCGATATTTGTCAACCACATTTCCTTGAACGGTGCCCAATCTGGGATGGTTGAAGCTAGTATCTGATAGCCAGAAGCAGTCGTGTAGCCTTGATTAGGTGTAGACAACAGCCATAGAGACACGAGGAATAGACTGAAACTGAGCCAATGACCACAATACTTCTGTGTCCAGCTACACAGTTTCATTATCGGAGTGGTATACTGCTCTCCTGCCTTGATCGCTCGTTCTTCGTCTGTTCTGAGCGGCGAAGTCATTTCTTGAAAAGAAATATGACATTCCGCTACTAGTGCTCCGCATGTAAATAGTGCTATAGGCCAGACCTTATTCCACGTCTGCCACAAGGCAACCAAGCCGAAGATTACTATTCGTACGCTAACTTTCATCGAGGCCGTGGCGAGCAGTAGTATAAACAAACTTAAAGCCGCACGAAACTCTTCTTTAATAGTCCACAGGTGTGGATCATGTGCTGGATAGTACCGTTTGAAGTCGAAGAGGTTTGCCATGCCAGAAGCATCCAGAACCAACCATGAAAGTTGTTCCCATACAGTATTGAAAGTCTCGAGATGTCTCTCTGGGAAGCCATGAAGCATCAAATTCTGTGAGCCTCTTGCCACGAACGGTTTTGTATAGGCGAAGAGCCCGGTCCGTGCCAGCAGGGAAACTAAAAGCATCATACTGAAAACCGGCAGATACAATCTGAACCAGCGGCGGAACGCAGAAGAGCTCAAGTTTCGCAGCAGCTTGCTGCGAGAAACCGCATCGGTGGCGCGCATGAGCCGGAGATGGCTGATGGCATTCGTGTATCCACCGATAATGAAGAAAAAACCTAGCATAGGCACACCGGCATACGTGAGACGTACGACTGGCAGCTCCATAAACGCCCAATGACCCTCCGAGCCGTATGGAAGCCAGACCATGTCTGTGAAAGGAACGACAAAATGGTGATTGAACACTATGAGCGACGCAATACCTCGCAGCCCATTTAGCCAAGAGGTGTCAGTGATCTTTTGATTTGTCCTGGCCCTCGAGAAGTAGCCTGGGTGAAGGAAACGGGGAATTAGCAAGCGAGGGAGCTTCATCGTCAATCTGCTCGCCACGATAGCAAAAAGTCGGATAGTAGAAAAGAGAGTCATTCTTCAACAACAATGCTCATAAGACATCGGTGATGCACTCGAGGTGTCACACCTGCCCTCTTTCCAGCCGTGTCAGGGTATTCTGTCTATCTAGGCGGAGAATCTGACGTGCCGTGTCGTGCACTCAGCTGGGGTTAGCATTGTTGGCTTTTTCGGGCCGGAGTTGCGACACAGGTACAGTCCTGTATGGCGTGCTTATCATTTCTTGGCCAAGGTTGAGCTACTTGCTAGCTCAATCGACGAGTATCCCAGTAAGCCATACTATGGCAATGCAGAATGTGCACTACACAAATGGTGCTGGTCTCTCTCGTTCTGAAGATACCCTGTGACGCCTGTCACCTTCAAACTGCTGTTGTCCTCTTCACCTGTTTGGGGGTTTTCGTGATCACGAGTTGCCGATTTCGGACCACAAAATCTCTTGCATTCTCAAACTTACCATGTCGCTTGCGCAAGCCTTCAGACGCGCTGCCCGGCAATGTTTCCACTACGTAGACATCTTTAACAACAAAGTGCAATCCTCGCAGAAGACTCTTGACGTCCTAGCGCTTCTTATTGTATATCTACTCAGTACTGCAGTCTTCATCAGGTACACTGCGAATTTTGTTAAAAACGATCCAACACTATGTCGGGCGATGCTTCAAGGCGGTGGTTGGTGGTTGAATCCACCGAAAAGCTATGACAACCTGCATTTCAGGAAATGGCAGCCGCCGGGTTGCCTCCTGCGCGAATACGATTGGACTCTGCTTGAGGAAGCCTTTGATGGTGGCCGTATGGTTTTCCTCGGTGATTCGACCATCAGAGGTCCATTTGTTGCTTTTGAGATACTAAACGATCCGTCCTATTTGTTACCGAAGAAGGAAAAGTACAGGAATCATGAGATATCCGCGCCTGGTTTGAGCATGTATCAGACATTTGATTCATTCTTGAACTCTTCGCGCACGGATCAGGAAGTGGCGGCAATCAGCTTTAACCATTCTTTACCAGAAGTGCCACAAGCCGCCGACTTACTCTTGACCGGCGCGGGGCTTTGGCATGTCAGATATACCCCAAACACGACTATAATCGAGTTCGGTCGGATGCTCGACAGGCTGTTTCCAGTAGACATGCCAGACGATAAGACTGGAGACAAAGACCAGGGTAGTATACCTGCACAATACTCTGTCCCTTACCATAGCTGGGTGGTAAGTCCAGTACAGATACCTCATATGCCAGATATGTCTGCTGGTCAAACGTGGTATTCAAGGGGTGATGCTGAGAGACTGAATGGCTACTATCAGAGCCTACGACTGCCAACAAACGTGGACATCGCCTGGTCATACTCTGCGATGACAGACTACGACCACGTCTTCATGCCAGATGACGGTATACACAACGTGTTTGCCGTTGATATGGCAAAACTCCAACTCATATTCAACTGGCGTTTCAACGAGCAATATGTCAATGATCTAGGGACTTGCTGTACTCCTTATCCTGCTCTAGGCTGGACACAATGGACGGTTCTTGTGACATTCATCGGCCTCGTCGTTCAAAAATGCATCCTTCAGTTCCAAAGATCAAAAGTCGTGCAGCTTTCTGGTCTGTCCGACTCGCCATTCTATATTGTCCTCGGTCTCGTTCTCTGCTTGCTCGCGGACAGAACCTTTGTGTTACATAAAGAAGCAATCTTTTTCACCACTTCTTCGGCTTATAGACTTATCCTTACCATTGGTGTACTCGTGACGCTCTTTGGGAAACGATTAGCCTCGAAACCTGATAACGACCATAAAACATACCTGCTCCCACGGACTTTGGCTCACGAGTGGCTTGGCTGCATTATCATGATAGCATGTGGACTGGAATGGTGCGGTGAGCCTCAGGATAAGTGGCTTCATTCTATCTTCGAGATTTCGCGGCAAATCATAGTCGTCTCGGCCTTATTCCTCTTAGCGTTACGCAGCACAATCTCGTTCTTTGACGATGGAAGTAGTGCTAGGGTACTCATCAAACAAGTGATCCGTTTCAGCTTGCTCGCAATCTGTCTCGACATTGTACTCCCACATCGATCAGCTTCCGCAAGGACTATCTATATCTGCATATTATGCGCGGGCTTTGTCTACGCCGGACTCCATCTCCAGAGCCACATTTGCCGTACATTTGATCACGGACCGGCAATCATTGTTCCATCAGCATTGGTACTCCTTATCGGCCAGCTTCTTCGCTCCGCGTCAACAAAGCTGCTGTGGACAATGGCAGGGCCTTGCCAGATCGAGATACTTGGCACTTCGATCACATTATCCACATGCTTGGGGGCATTGTACGCTGGCATACTCTTCGCGACAATGCAAGGTGAGCTTACAGGATTCGAGCAAGCCCTATGCTGCAAAAGGCACGTTTCACCGAGGAGTGCCACATCCGTCCAGATCCTTTGGGTGATCGTTAACGTACTGCTCTCGCTGCCATCCTTGTCAATGGACAGGGTGCAGATTATCAAAATGGACCCGGGTCCTTTTCAGCTCTCGTTTGTCGTAGCAGTCGCATGTACATTGGGTCTCCTACCAAGGATACAGTTCCTGGCGAGTATCCTAGGCTGGTTTGGTCATCACGCAGTCGAAGTATACTTGCTACATTACCATCTCTGGCTTGCATCGGACGGCAGTGCGAAGCTGAGCCTAGGCTTATTGCAGTCTAT
>Ga0268246_10001033_pt1 | contig 10673 bp, 12 predicted proteins | sample AgamicOrSfe_FD_200242 | JGI IMG/M metagenome (GOLD analysis project Ga0268246, IMG submission 200242) | Agave microbial communities from Guanajuato, Mexico - Or.Sf.e (v2) (version 2) | ecosystem: Host-associated > Plants > Phyllosphere > Phylloplane/Leaf | place: Guanajuato, Mexico | collected...
ATGTCCAATGCTGGGACGAGATGCGGATGAGGTGGAAGTGTTCGCAAGAAGATGATTTCCCGAAGAGCCAAACACGGCTGGAATGACTCGAAAGTCTTCTTCATTGTTTTGACGGCAACCTAAGAAATGTCAGCAAGATGACGCGCTCCATTGCTCTCAGTTTTACCTACCAAAGTGCCGCGCTTTGCGATGTGAGCGCCTGCGCCACGAACGCGAGCCAGCGCGACTGTACCGAAGCTGCCATCACCAATGTCTTTCAGGACTTCAAATTTGTCCTGTAAACACGCTGCGTTGTGTGTAGATGCATGCGACCAGCCGCGATGAGGAGCATTGTGTCCGAGTGTCATGGTTGTGAATAGAGCGAAGGATGTTTTGGATGTAGCGTTTTATGCTGAAGAGGTCGACTTGTGAAGCATTGGCTTGTCCTGTTGATAAGGACTTGAGAGTCCGAGGCCTACTGGCCGCGCAGGCGAGATGCGCCGCTGTTTGCTTGATAGAGTCACGTCGTTATGTTTGACAATCTTGTGTATGTTGGTTGGTGATGATGGCGTGAACGACTGTGGTGAGTGAAGGACGAAGCGAGCGTGGTTTGATGGCTTGAGTTTGCTCGTGAGGTCGTAGCATCCAAAGAGAAGAGACACGATCTTTGTATGGCGCGTTTCGTGTTTTGGATTTGTCGAACTTGAATATCCAGGCTGAGGTCAAGCTGAGATGTGCGCGACGATACTCAGGTACGGGGAGATGGGTGATCACTATGCGAAGTGCGACTGATTATGGAGATGAAGATGTCGTGCTGCGAGCGCTTTTGGGTAACTGTCCGAAACTCAGAGGTTGCTGAGCTTGATCGACTTGGATACGAGTGCGGAGATTGAGGTGAATGGATGGTCAATGGGTGGGTCGATCGGTAGTGCTCGGAATGCGGGTTTGTGATTCTTGCGGTCCTTGCGCGTCGTCGATGGGATAGATACAAATGCGGCACACTTTGAAGTGCTTGTCGGTGACGATAGTGTCAGTAGTGATAGATAGAAGCAGTGTATGCGACGACGATGAAGACGACAGGAGTATGGATGTCGGGGCTGACGGCTAACGTTAAAGAGGCCCGGAGACCTTAATCGTAATCATCACATCAGATCCAGGTCAGGGGATGAGGTCCCGTCCTTGGAACAGTAACGGCTTCCAGTTCACATCACCATCACCATCCATCACAGCTAAGTCTCATCGAACCACCTCACAGAGCACTCTATCTGATTACCTGACAGTACTCTCCCTGCCATGTATCCTCTGCTGTTTGTCTTTCGTCTTGATGCATGGACAAACTCCTTCTTTGTGCCACTTCTTGGCTGCGTGGCTGCTTCCACTTCTGCCGTGCATCGCCTTGCCTCGCATGTATACATACATGTACATGACTACGCACTAATGCAGCCCGTCCTGATCTACTACTCTAATCCGTCGGCTGCTCTCTCCGCCCTGCTCGTCACCCGCTCAGCTGGGCTTGCCGTCACTCTGCTTCAGTAGTGCTTACTAGCCTGTCCTGCTATCCTGGTCATCTGACGCACATCCTGTATGACCTTTCGTGTCTGGGGAGAGTGCCTTAAGAATCCTGCTTAAGGCATGCGCAGCAGACTTGAGTGAAACTGCATCTCCGTCCACGCGAGCCGTTGCTCCCGTGGCCGTTTGTCATCAGCTGCGTCTACTTTCTTTTTAGAGCTGAACGTCGCCGATTTTCGGTGTCGGGTTCGAATAGCATGGCACTGTTACACAGTTCAGACATCTTTTCGACATGCTCCTCAGGAGATACCAAATAGTTTGTAAATTAGCAGTCGGCATGGGCTGTCATCACTGGTAGACCACAAAGTGCCTTGCCGAGCCAGCAAGGATGCACCGGATCTTGTCGGTACAGTATACTGGGGGAATATCACACTCGGCAGACAAAGGAAGAGGACCCGATTCGATCATCATTGCAGCATCACGCGAACGACTCGCCCAAGCGATAGCGAAGCCCTCGGCGTTCCGACATTGATCACAAACTTCCATATTTTCCTCTCCGCATAATCATCGCACAAACGCATTCTGCAAGCGAGAACATGATGCAACACAGGACCAGCGTCCGAAGCAGACAGCAGCCTGCAAGACACACAAACTCGCAAACGCAAGCGGCTGCACTAGAAACTCTAGCGTCAATCTGCTGCCGCCGTCAGGCCCGTCATGCAAGTGATGACCATTCGATCTTAAGATTTCCTGGGGATTTAGCTCGGACGGGCGTTTTTCCTACAAGTGCGACATTTTGTAATCTTCTGTTTTCCAGGTTAGTGGTGGCTTTTTCGATCGAGCGATCCCACAATCCCGCATTCCTAGTGGTTTGGCCCTTGCATGATGGAAGCAACAGCGTTGGCTGTATAGAGCGTTTGCTGCTCGACTGATGTCTCAGCTGCGAAGAGACACTGTTCCCGTTCGCTTATACAGCATGGCCCTCACGATCGTTTGCATTGCCTGCAGGTCATCGTTAGAAGCGTTTGTTCATGAGGACTCACTCGCCTACCAAGCAATCCGATTATTGAGCAGCGAAAAGTCGCTACCTTACAGTCCCTGACGCCTGACGCCCCTGTCGATCTGTCCAAACGCTAACAAGTAGCAACCCCTGAACACCACGTTCCAGTCGCATGCGACCTGCGATTCCTTGAAACAAGCTTGTTTCAGCCTACGTGTACCTTGCCCTGATGATCGTGATCATCACGCAATGTATACTAGCATCGCGTCTTCTTCCTGTTCGACTTCAAGCTGACGCGATGTGCAACGTGCTATGATTTCGACATGACGTGTTGATGATAGTGTCAATGATAGATCCTCTCTCCTTCCCGGGTGTCTAATGACTATACGTCTAGTAGGACCTGCGAGCGAGTAGAGTGCATACAAGCTTGAGTCCGCCATAGCTAGCTGGGTATGCAATATGACAGGGACTCCGTATATTTTCTAGTACAGCTAGCTAACTCTGCGACGCACTCAACTCATCGCCACTTCCTCGAGCTCCATATCGTCAAACTCCATGTCCTCGAAGTCCCTGTCTTCGGCCTCTGCCGCTGCAAGTAGATCCTCCAGCAATGCACCCGCATTTGCACTGGCTGCGACGTCGGCAAAGTCAGTGGCCAGGAAACGACGCGCTGTTTGTTCCTGTGTGACATGTCAGCGTAGTTCCACGACACACGTTCCTTCGTGACTGCACATACCGCACCAACCAGCTCCCTCGCCTCCTCGCCCGACACGCCTGCACACGCCACAACAAGGTCCTCGCCCTCCGCAGCCCACTTCCCGAGCACCCTCGCCCTCTCAACAACTTCCGTACCGATGCCATTCAACGCCGCACACATGGCGCCAAAGCTCTCGCTGCTGCGTCCCGGCTGCAGATTATACAGGTAGGCAATCTGTTCGCGAGCGAGAGCGCCTCCTCGCTCGTCGACGCGGACTTCCATGTGTGCAAATGCTAGGCTTGTCGTGGTTGGCGGCTCTGCTGGTACTGGAATTGTGAGCGGCACGAGGAGACCTTTTCCGGCGAAGATCTCGTGGAAGTGCGTCGCCGCAACTGTCTTGGGCGCGACGCCGCGGTCTCCCAGATCGTTGAGGTGTGCAAACACGCCTGCAGCCAGTCCTGCCCCGTCGACGGCGTTGGTGCCCTTGCTGAACTCATCAATGAGCAGCAGGCTGCGAGGTGTGGCGAGGGAGAGAGCGAGACACATCTGCTGTAGATCTATCATGAAGGCGCTTTGTGGACGGGACACGGATTCCCGGGTGGAAATGCGGGTGAGGATTTTGTCGGTAAGACCGATGCGGGCCGAGGTGGCGGGGACGAAGGAGCCGATGTGTGCGAGGTAGACGATCAGGGCAATTTGTTTGAGGTGGATGGATTTGCCGGAGTAGTTTGGGCCAGTGAGTATCAGGGTGCTGAGGCCGGATTGTAAGGATGTGTGGGAGTTGGGAGAGCTTGGAGTGTCTTGACCGCCTACTAGATACGTGTCGTTCGGTATGAACTGTGGGACTGTGAGCTCTTGTAGTAGATGGCTGTTCCCCAAGGTTAGTCCGTGTGCCTTCGATCGTGGACATCTGGAACACTCACCGTCCCCCGTCGATATGGATGACATTCTCCTCGACAACTCGAGGTCGACACAACCTATACTTTCGAGCTCCTTGAGCCAAAGCAGTGAGGCTGTAGTATTATCAGCATTCCCTTCAACACTAGAGTATTCGAGCAAACTTACCAGTCAAGCTCCCCCAAGATATCAGATACTGCATTCAGCATCTCCTCGTGCACCAGCACGCGCTGTGCAAGGTCGTGGATAAGCTCGATCTCGCGATCTTCACCCCAAGTTAGCCACTTCATCGTCATATCAACGCCTCATCTACTCACCACATATTTCTGAATAGATATCACCAAATTCCTGATCCATCTCGGTCATCTGATCATTTTTGTAGTATACCATTGTGTCACTGGTGAACATCTTCTCCCAATGATCCTCCTCGGTACCTTGCCACTCAGACATTCCAGTCTCGGGATCCATTGGCATGGCAATGAGATATCCTATCTGTGGAAAATATATGATATTGAGTTCATGCGGAATGCCAGCGGGAATTCTGTCAGCAAGGTCTCGCGCTACTGCTGACAACAGGTCGCCAATGCCATCGTAGAATCGCTTCTTATCGTCTAGCTCGGGATCCACGTGTGGTTTGACGACGGTACGGTGCTGTTCCTGAGATTGTTCAAAGTCGATCTGTACGTGTCAGCATCAAACAGGAAGTTAGTGTGTAAAGGGATTAGTACAGTCGTTTCAATCATGGTACCAATCGCTTTGAGATGAAAGATGTCGAAGTTGTTCGAGATCTGAATGAGAATGAGCGTCAGGTAACGACATCTGACAGGAAATATACCTTTGCAGAGATCGGAAGCTTCTCTGCTCCTGCTAGGTCCTGCATAATCGACTGACAGATCATGATGGCATGATACGTAGACTAACAGTATGTGTCAGTGTTGGTCGACCTAGATCGAAGCAGTCACAGACTTTCTGTAGCCCTTGCCAGATACTCTTGGCTATGCCGCCCCCTTTGCTCGTGCCTCCGGCTCCTCCCTTCCTCAATTTTCCAGTCAAAGTCCTGACATTCTTGATACCCTTCAGATGTTTACACATCCCAGCAAGGGCGACTTCGTTATCAGGTCTCGTGAAGACAGTGATCGTGGCTTGACGCTCCTCAATGAGTGTTATGTTTGTGCTTGGACGCAGGAAGATCTGTCGTAGCATCTGCTTTCCTTGGGGAGTATGTGCCAGACCATGGAACAGACCATAGAGCGAGAGGCCCTCTTTTGCGCCGGAAGAAGTCTTCGTGGGTCCTTGATTGTGAGAGTTTGGATGTGATTCTGACTGGATGATCTGGAGGGACAGAAGAGTGTCTGCATTCACAAACCTGGTAAGATAGCCGTCAGTATGTCTGCTACGATAGGTCGATATTCCACCTCACATTGTATCCCGCATGGTAAACATTTCCAGGTTCGATACTCGAAAGTATGCCTGAGCGGCAGTATCTCCAGGAAGAAAACGTGATGCTCGACGCTTCTGTAGGTAGCAGAGTACAGCACCAGCACAACCAATCTACTTCATTAGTCGATGCAATTTGTGGCGCGTAGTCCGCACATACCGTGAACTGGCTGTCCATCGAGACCCATCCAGCAAACTTCAACAATTGTGCCTGACGACCAGAAACATTCTGCTCGAACTCGTCGAAATCATCATAAGTATGCACATCACCAGGTATGACAAAAGAGACCTTGGGCCCGTCTTGCTCTCCGATACGAAGCTGTGCCAGTTTGGTCTTTGCTGGCTCGAACCCGAACTCTGCTTTTGGCCGTAGCTCAAGCACGTAAGGAAGACTGAACTGGTCGCCTGTGTCATTGGTCAATAGAATCCTCGCTCGATTATGATCCTGACATACCGGTTCCACCATCAGAGCCTCTTGCTTCAGCATTCGGATCCAGCACATTCAGGACCGTATCATCTGCCACCGAGGATATCAGGACGACAGTAGGATTGATGAAAAGCTTGACTGGAACGATTATAAGCACAAAACCACTGACACAATACGTTTCTACTCATACGCATATCGATCATCTCAACACTGGACATTTGCATATCTTCCATAAAGTAAAGCCTGGCGTTCATTCAGCACAACATGCAGCAAGAATGCCACTCTGAAATCAGTACTTCTCCTCTTGTGCGATATAGTACGAGCATCCAAGCGTGCCTTTCTTGCTCAGCTCAACCGCCATCACAACTTCTCCAAGGGCATCAGCATCCTCGTCAGCCTGCTCTTCCTCAGCGAGCTGATCGCGGACAGAAGCAGAAGTGAACTCGGATGCAGGTTGTGAGATCGATCTTAATGAGCGAGTGGCAATGGGCTGGTTGTTGCGATGTCGTGCAGGTGTTTGACGTCGAGCAGTGAAGCGAGATGCTGCTGTTCGAGGCGCAGCCGACGAGCGAGAGACTGTCGAGCGTGCTGCTGACGAGCGAGGGACTGATGTTGGGAGATTCGGTCGAGGCGTGGATCGTGCCGCAGTCGAACGTGCGACTGAGTTTCTAGCAGAAGCGGAGCCAGACGTGGCTGAGCGTTGCAAAGTTGCCGGTACACTACCAGAAGCTGATCTTTGTGAAGCCGAGTTGGCATGAGAGTGTGAGGTCGACTTGAGGAAATTGCGACGGCGTGGATGAGCTTTGAAAGACATAGTGATCAAGCTTGGCGCCAGATGTGATCACAAGAGTATGCGGAATCAGGGACTCGTTGATGCGAAATGGTTCTGGCAGGCAGAGACAATACTCGAGAAGATGAGGTGTAGAATAGTGGGGTAGCTTGTTTCAAGTCTAGCTTGTTTCAGATTAGGTGGCGAGTCAAGGTCGAGCTTTACAACCTCGTTCAAGTTTGACTTCTCCAGCAACATCCCAATGCGAGGTAACTCTGCGCAATTCTTTTACTAAGTATTTGACGACACAGGTCGTCAATTGTCTGGTCATGCTAGACAACAATCTTCAACGCAGCTTCAGGAGTCAACGTGACACGGATCTTGTCCTCACGCCTATTCAGGCTTTCGACAAAGTCTTCACCACCAGCTGCGGCGATAACCACGGCGCCGACGTCTAGAAAGTCGAACTCCACCAATCTCTTCCACCTGCTTGTCCTAACAGCCTCGACTGCCACTAAGAGAACAGTGACGATATTGATTATAAAGATGGCGTAAATATAGACGTCTTGGCCAATCCTCAGTGCTGCCACTGTTAGGACGCAGGGAGTGCCCAAGGTATCCTCGGACACTATCGCCTGCGCACTCGCATATGCAACCAGCATGTCGTCGACCATGGCTGTAAAGGCGTTTTCCAAGCCTGGCAATGTGCTTGCAGTCAAGCTTGAATTGTCCTGGGGTGCACCGTTCTGCGAAATGAGGTAGCCGCTGATACTGTCGTTAAGACTATTGCCTACCAGCGAGCTATAGATATTGGTCTGATCATTAGCAATAAGTTCAAAAAGACGAGTTACGGTGTACGTCAAGTTGGCTGACACGGTGGCCAAAGGATCAGCTGCAACATCCTGGACCACCTCCTGCGGGCTGACGGATATGTTGCGACCTTGGAGATTGATAGTGACGTTGAATAACGTCGGCACGAACTCGAGGGCACACTGTGTTCTGTTGAGGTGCTCGTATGCACTTCCTGCCGCGATACCAAGTATACGCCTCGAATCATTCACGTCGATAGGAGAAGCAACACCAATCCCGACAATTGCGCTGCTGTCATGCCCAACATAGACCGAATACTCACCAGCAACACCACTGTTTGGCATCATCCCTCGGACTGCCCACATGAAGCCGCCAGATGCATCACCATCGTCTGCCTCTATATGGAAGTCCGCAGTCTGGTTGTAGATACATTTGACTGTCGTTTCAAAGCCGTGCTCCTGATACGCGTATTCGAGGAACAGTGGATCACTGCTCAGCCAGTCATCTTGCGGCAGTAGCCCTACCGTCGAGCCAACGCCGTAAGAACGGCCGTAGTAAGTATACTGTGTATAATCGAGTTTGGAATGTTTTCGCACGGAACCATCCACCGGCGTCGCTGACGAGGCTGATGCTAGCAGACTTCCTTGCAGGAACGTGGCAACATTATAGGTGAACACCCCTTTGTTGTTACGAACGATGGGGCTCTTGATGGCGACTCCGGCACCCCATTCTTTGATGAGACTTGTGCGTGTGTATGCCGGCAGTCCAATATTTCCCGCTTGAACGGCCGTGGTTGTGACCGGGGTGAGTGCGCCTGCCCAGATAGCAGGCGGCAAAGCAGTCACAGCTATGAATAAGATCAAAAGCACAATGACGTGTGTGCCTTGGTTCCACTCCATCCGACGTGTGCACACCGCGTGCCAGAAACGAAGCGTGTCAAGCCTGATCGCGTGTTTCCCAAGCCTGACACGAACAGCAAAAGCCACGAGAGTGCAGATGCTTGTAACATATACAGCTCCCAGAATGTTGGCGACGAGCTGTATTGCTATCTGCATGGAAGCACGATTTGTAACAACAATGGTGTAAAGACTGCCGCTCGAAGTCCATTTCGTCAGACAGGAAGCGAGCACTAAAGTACTGATGATTGTAGTGAGACAAAGACCGGCAAGCGCGAAGTATATTCCGGTAGGACTGGTGTATCGATCATTGATGCCTGACACTTTCCTCGATATCTTTGTTCGTGAGGATGCTTTGTTGTACGAAGTGTCGATATTGGTCAGCTCCTGGTCCAGGTTGCGGAGCTCTTGGTAAGTAAGCAGTGGACCAGACATGATATTGTGGTTTTTTCGAACCCACGAGGGCACGAAGCTGGCAAGCCTAACGAGCTAGGAAGAACTGACGAAGGAGTCAATCACAGCTTCATATCAGCGAAGGGATCGAAGGAAGATCATATATCGGCTCAGATTATTGCCATCCTGCACCGCCTCACGGTCAAGTCGACATGGAGGCCATGCGGTCCAATGCATTCAGAACTGCGCACTGCGAAACACAGGGAAAGCCCGAAATAGAACTCACCTCACCTTCCTGAAATGGCCCATCGCATTGGGTCACGTGACTATTACCGATGCAGTATTTCGTTATCAGATGGTTCTACTATCCTACTGTTCACCTCACCTATACTGGGATCACCGTCATTACTGTACAATGCGATCGATAGCATTGCTAGTATGCTACGCAGCATCAGTGCTCAGCGATCAGACACCACTACTGACGCCACAGGACGAGCTCGATGCCAAATGGGGACATGATGTATGTGGACATTTGACCTGACTCTCTTTCCTGCAATACCTGCTCGCAGCTATAGTCTGTGTAGGCCTACGACCAAGTAGTAGAAGAAGAAACGAAGCCTCCTACGTGCCTGGACCCTTGCGTTCGAGGCAGTACTGAGACACAACTCCGCCTATGATACCCTCAAACATCTATTCCCTACACATAGACTCTACCTATTCTCTTTCATCCCCTAAGCGCTGTCTCTAACATGCCATCAATTTAGTGGGGCTTTTCAGGCATCTCGACGTTGGTCTACTGTGACGTCCTCTCCTATGTGAAGAGTAGCTGAACAAGGTCAGATTTGCGCATTTGCCGCACGTCCGATGTCTTACGCACCCGGACGAGGCGTTCGATATCGGGATCATCGGCGTTCCTTTTGATACGGTAGGAGATATCTATGAAAGCTTTGTGAACCCTAAGTGACGTTGTATGCCAGGCTGTGAGCTATCGAACAGGTATGTGAATGACGAGCGGGCGTCTTGATTGAATAGTGAAGCCGATATGCACTGGACGTCGATGAACTATCCGCATTACCCCCAAAGCACTAATCACATTGTCCCACAGGCACCCGCTTCGGCCCCCGCGCCCTCCGCTCCGGCTCCTCCCGCCAAACCCCCTCTCGTGCCTACAACCCCCGCGCCCTTCTAAACCCCTACTCCACCCGCCTTCGCGTCCTCGACTGCGGCGACATGCCCATAACCCCCTTCGACAACTCTCTCGCCCTCCGCCAAATGAGCTCTGGCTATCTCGAGCTAAACTCCCGCCACGGTCTGCACTTCCCACACCCCAAACTCGTCACCCTCGGGGGCGACCACTCTCTCGCCCTGCCCGCCCTGCGCTCGCTCGCCAAGGTGTACGGCACGCCAATTACGGTGGTGCATTTCGACGCGCATCTGGACACGTGGAGCCCGTTTGGGTATGATAGCTCTTGGCTCGATCCCAACATACCCGCCGAGGAACAGCAGAGCGCCTTCACGCATGGCAGCATGTTCTGGCTGGGCTGGAAAGAAGGCCTGATCGCCAACGCCAGCGTCCACGCCGGTCTGCGCACGCGTCTTCAGGACGAAAGCGACAACACCGCCGATACCGCGCAGGGCTGGCTGCGCATTCCCTCTGACGCTATCGGGCCTGACGCGCTGGGCCCAGCGGGAATCGCGGCGCGCATTATGGAGACAGTGGGGACGGAGCGGCCGGTCTACCTGAGCGTGGATATTGATATAATTGACCCCGGTTTGGCGCCGGGGACTGGCACGCCGGAGCCGGGGGGGTGGTTGACGAGGGAGTTGATTCAGGTGTTGAGGGGGGTGGAGGGAATGAA
>Ga0268246_10001035_pt1 | contig 10670 bp, 7 predicted proteins | sample AgamicOrSfe_FD_200242 | JGI IMG/M metagenome (GOLD analysis project Ga0268246, IMG submission 200242) | Agave microbial communities from Guanajuato, Mexico - Or.Sf.e (v2) (version 2) | ecosystem: Host-associated > Plants > Phyllosphere > Phylloplane/Leaf | place: Guanajuato, Mexico | collected...
TGCACCCCGCATACGAAGCGCAAGCCTCGTGCTCGGCGATTTTGTGGCTTGCAGAACCACACATCTGCCGGACTAGATTTCAGCTCCTGCCAGTGTAAGGCTTTAAAATGTCAGTGAGTGGTCAGAACGGATACGGACCGGTGAACGCTGCGGCTGGGCGCGGCTGGCATGCAAGACGAGCCCGAACGATACATAGTAAACTTCGACAACAGTCGAGGGAGTTGCAATAATTAGTAGTCTAGCACGATCGTTATTGCTTTCAATTGCACCACTCGGCTTGAGCAGATTGCATGGTGCTAATCTAGTGCATATATGTATGCATGCAGTGTGCTGGCATGAATATGTGGCACGCGCAGACCACGAGGCTGACTGAAACAGCCACTAAAGCATATTAGGGCAATGGAGAGACGCCCAAAGTGCCCGAGCTGAGCTGAGCTGAGCTGAGCACAGGAAAAATGAACAGACACTAGGACAGGTGAAATTCTTAAGCCTGCGATGTGCCTGTCATACTCTACCTCTCGAGATCAGAATCCCAGGTCCAGCGACATGCAGAACCAGTCTGCGAATGGGATGAGGTTCGGTAGAGCTCGTATTGAGAGTCATGTTAGAGACCCAGCCGGAGATTCCCCGACGACCGGCCTTTTGAGACATGTGTAGTGTAGAGTCTCGAAAGATGTAGTAAATGCTCTATATTGCAGTGTCTCAATCCTTTACACGCCCCTGCATCACCTTCAGGACATCACTGACAGAGTTCTTATCTCCCTTCCTCGGCTTCTTTTTGCCCCTCTTCCGCACTCCTCCACCACCACCCTTCTGCTTACCACCTTCCTCCTCATCGTCATCACCACCTGCGCCTCCCTTCCACTCGCTCAGCTTGACTTTGCTGTCGCCACCTTCTTCATCCTCCTCGTCGCCAAATCGTGAGGACCCGAATCCCATGTCAAGGTCATCCATATCACGATCGCGTGCGAGGAGGCGCTGAGCTGCTGTGCTTGGGCCCGTTGCGGCAGTAGCAGATATAGATGTAGAGTCCGACGTGGGTTTGTCGCCTAGTGCCGCTGCTCGTTTGATGACGTTCATTATGTCTGGGACATGAGCAGCTGATGCTGAGTTTGAATCTGATGTGGAGGTGGTTCCGAAATAGTTTCGTTTTTGTGGCGCGTCTGCTACTGGCTGTGGCTCGTCTAGTTTGTTAGGTGGTGGTACGCTGTCATTCTGCTCTGCGCTGTGGTCTGTTGGTTGCACATCGTCGTTCTTCGGAACACTATCGCTGGTGACTGGAGGTAGCCGCTGGTTTGCTTGCTCGTCTACAGGCTTTGTTTCCTCGTCCGACGAAGAGCCCGAGTCGTCGTCTGGAATGTCTCCAAGTGGATTGTAGGCGACACCCGCATCTGCAAAGATATCGTCGTTATCGTCATCTACTTGCGGCGGTGGTATAGGCCGCTTAGACGCCATAGGCACTTCCATACCTAGCGGCTTTACCGCTATATCTGGCACTAGAAGCGTGCTCTTGCTTGCTGCCGCCGCGTGTGGTGCAACTACCTTTCTAACTTTCCGCTTCACCCGTCCATGCTCGTCCACGGTGATCATGACTTCTCTACCCCGTTCATCGCGCTCGAAGCGCGGCTCCGCAGTCTTTTTGTCGCCAATCTTGCGGAAGCGACTACTGAGTTTCGACTCTGCTGCCGCCGCTTCCTGTGCTGCTATGCGGGATGCCTTCAGTTCTGCCAATATATCGTTCCGTGTTCGTTTCGCACCCGCAACAGGTGCTGGCGGTGCCATTTCGCCCTTCTTAGCCGCTGTTTGGTGTTGTACGGTGGTAACTTCCTTCTGTTCAAGCTCGCCGAGCGCTTCGTCCACATCCGCCTCTTTCTCCTGTGGTTGTTCTAAGGTGGCTGGGGGTGCGCCACTTAAGACATCCTCGCCTTGTCGAACCCGCTCCAGCAGCCTGCGGTCCAGTCCCTTGACAAGATGTGTTGCTGTCACATCTCCGCCCGTGATTTGGTCCCTCAACTGCTCAAACACACCCTGCTCGATTTGCCCGAGCTTCATTTGTTCCTCTAATGCCTTGATTCGTGCTGCCCGGTCATCTTCCTCGTCTGCAGCTGCACGAGCAGCCGCTCGATCCGTATATCCATCAGAATATTTCGTGCCTTTCGGTGCTGGTGCTGCGCGCACCTTCTTCTTCGTTGGACCCCCTGCGGCTTCGGAGTTGCGCTCGGCAAGTTGGCGAGCAAAGTCGTTCGCATAGTTCAAACCCGCGACTGCTCGTGGTGTCATCGGAATCAATGTACGTGCCCGGGGAGCGAAGGACGAGCCGGGCGCTGATGACTTCTTGGCGCCATTGGGAGTAGACGACGTTTGTCCGGATAGCCGTGGTGTTGCAAGGAGACGCTTGAAGTCGGTGTTGTTCATCCTGTATCTCGTTGGCGCCCGTCCGAGCGTCTGATAGTACCGAGATGGATAGGTGATTGAGGGCAGAAGCATTTAAGCAGTAGACCTGCATTGTACGCCTAAGCACGTGACAAATGCGGAGTGAAGTGATGGATGGCGGCAGTGATGTCAAGTCTGTTTGTTTGATCACAATATCTGACTGTCTCTCATTGATCTTTCACTCGCTTGCCAAAGAACATAACCTAGGCTCCTCTCTCTCGAGACTCGCGCCGTCGTGTATGGCTGGTCGATAGTCGCCACAAGTTCAGTACCGGCCACTTCAACTCCCCCACCACCAACAACGATGAAACAGCACAACTCAAGTCTCGCGGAGCAACTACAGCAGCTCCGAGTACCGCAACAGCTCAAAGAATCACCTGGCAGTGACTTTGACTCACACATCAAAGAGGTGATCTACAGCAATCTCGGCAGTGTACCAGCAAAAGCATTGCAGGAACCAGATCTACTCAACGCAAGTTTCACTACTTTCGATTTTAGCGAAAGCCCTTCTAACAGGCCTAGGCTCTTTCACCAAGCCTCGATACCCTTCCTTACCTCGTCGTGCTCAACGCGCAAATCCATGCGGCATCTACAAAATCCACCAAACCAGCGAACCTAAGCACGTCTCTTCTGAAGCACGCAGGACTACTCGTACAAAATGCGGACGCCATCGAGCTGCGATACGCCAGTGATCAATGGAGCAGCTTAATCGATGCTTTAGCTACATCCAAGACACAAGCTTCGTCACCAATGAATGAGGTATGTCTGAAGTCGCTTCTTGGTCAAAACTATACTTCGTGACTCAAGCTCACACAAAGTAGACCCTCAATCCATTACTGCTAATAGCAGCTGCCATGGCGCGACTCGACCCTAGTATGGGCACTCTCACCTCTTCCCACGTCACATTCGTTAGGGCATGCTTGCGCAATCAGGCTTATCGGGAAGCGTTACTCGTGATAGAGAACGATATTCACAGCTTCGCGCCCAAGGAAGCCCCAGAAGGATCATTTCCATGCTCACCGCATCATTTGAGTAACGGCTACATCACACTGGCATCGGAGTTGACCACGGAGTTGAAGTTAGCAGAAATTCAGGAGTATCAGCTGCTTTGTGCCATGGTCTATATTGGTCTTCGTCAGTGGAGTTCTGCGCAACACCGTCTCGAACACGTTCTTGCCACACCGACAACAAATTCCACTAACGGCATGATGCTCGAAGCGTACAAAAAATGGCTCCTAGTCAGTTTGCTAGCAAACGGGAAGGTCGGGAGTCTATCAAAAGCAGCAAATGGAAGTGCGATCAAAACACTCAAGACCGCCGCCAAACCGTACGAAGCAATAGTAGAAGCTTTCAAGCTCGGGAATCCGAGCAAACTGCGCGCTGAGATATACGAAGCTCAAACAGTTCTCGAAGACGTAAGTAGACCAGCTCTGCATTTTTGAAATCTGCTAAGGTGAAGCAGGAAGCGAATTCCGGTCTGGCACAAGCCATCATCTCTCAGCACCATAAACTAGCTGTCATACGCTATGCAGAAACTTGCTCAGCAGTATCGATCACAGAGCTCGCGCGGCAGCTGGGTTTGGGTCAGGATGACAAAGCCGCGCAGTTTATCAGCTCTCTGGTCCAAGAAGAACTTCTCAAAGCGGAAATCGAAGCGCCAATTGGAGACAAGCCAGCTGTGGTGAGGTTTATTCAGGAGAACGAAACTCTCGACGTTTTGGCAGAAGAACGACTGCGGATTGAGTTGCTCGCTCAGGCTGCAAAGATCAAAGTCCTTGATAGTCACGTAGCGGAAGCGAACCACCGGCTTGCGCTCACAAAGGAGTATGCCGAGCACGTCCGCAAAGTGAGAGTAGCGAAGCAGGAGCAGAAGGATGCCGGGACGGATGACACTGGTGAAGTGATGGACATATCAGCAATCGCTCCAATGGAGCTTGGTTCCGATGACGAAAGTGAGATGATCGATGTGCAGTAGTGAGGCTGTTCATCACACTGAATGTGGCATGAATATTACGACAGAATGAATTGCATGAACAGGATGGCCACAAACAGATGAGGCCTTGGCATGGTATGGCATTGATCTGGAAGTAGTACGTGCGAATATAGTCGAAGATAAAGGTACTACAAACCTATAATTGCTTCAAGTCGTCGAATGTAGGTAGAAAGTTGTGCATTACCAGTATCCTGACGTGAATGCTTTTCCTTTTAGGGTTTCGGCAGGGATAGACGCGGTGGGGCTTGACCACCTTGACCGACCGCATGGATCGTGCTTCCATTCTGCTGCATTGCTCGAATTTCTACTCATCGCCGCGTCGTTGCGCTACATACTACTGGTGCTTGGATCCGAAAGACCGCGTGCTCGCAATTGAGTCGCCGCGCTGACCAAACTTGCTGCTGCTTTGGCTCCTGCTGTCTCCTTGACCACACCCAACGTTCGTCCGGACTATCAGATGGGACGAACCTAGCACGACCTATCGTCAAGCTATACAGATCCTAGACTAGGCATCTCTTTTCGCTAAAGATCAGGCAATACGACTACCTCATCGCGCCAGCGCGAAAGATCGCACCACACTGACCCCGCTTCGACTGATTCGAGACATCACTCCCCAGCACCCTATTGCCCGAAACAGACAACCCATACGTCCAGCATACTGCGCGCCCTCAATCTCGAAATAAACGCCCAAGAAGTGTTCGCAGGCTAGTGCAGAAGGAGGTGGTGGAGGAGGGGTCGATTGCGACGCAGATTGTTACACAAGCAAGAGTGCTGCCGGGCCGATCATTGCATGGATTGGAGGAGCAGGAGGTGCTGCGGAAGATAACCCAGCAAGAGAAATCTAGTGGGAACGTGATGTACGATCCGTTCAATCTCCACAGCCAGTCCCGTCGTGTCTCTACTGGTGCCGACTCGTCATCTTCATCTGTCGCGACGGTCAGGCCGTCAGACAGCTCGAGGAGCTCGTCCGGGCGACGTTTCGTCTCAGCACCAATTGCGTCTCCAAATGCAGTACGAGGCCTATCGGAGTCAAGCAGAAGAGAATCTTTGTCATATGCAAGGGACACGACGTCTCAACTCGATGCGGTTGCTGAAGATGAGGCCCGGCATATCACAAGATGGACGAGTTCGAATGGATCGCCAAATAGCTCAATACCGTCGCAAAAGCGCGATCCTAACTCTATAAAACGTTTCAGCTTCCGGGGTTCATCGTTCGGCACAGGGTTCTACGATGAGGCTCAGAATGAATCACCCTCGAAGAAGTCACTCAGCTACCGATCAGGACGCGGGGAAGAAGTCTCGCCACCTCAGCACTCGAGTGTGTTGAGTAGGACGACATCCAGGAGGGTCACATCAGAAGCGAATGATTCGCGGACGCCCAAGCGACCCCTACTTGTTTCGAACGTGTCCTCTCCATCTATACTTGGCCTCAGTAGCCGCACTATAGATAGTTATCAGAGGACCACTTCGCCATCAGAAGCAGACCCACATCAGCCACGGAATACATTGCCGCTTGGTCATACCACCTGGTATGAGCCCCCGGTCAGCGTGCTAGGTCCGCTACAAAACCAAACAAACAAACGTCGTTCACCACCAAGTAAAAAACAAGTTCCCGAAGTTTCAGAGCGCCATGCTACGGAGGACGGCATGGAACGCTCGAAAAGTAATGGATCTAAAGCGAAGAAGTCTATGCTCTCACGAGCTTTGAAACGAGCAAATGACGCGGTAGGTCTGGACAATGCACAGGACTACTCTGGCGCGGTCAACGCCTATGAAGAAGCTTGCGAGTGTCTGAAAGAAGTTATGCGACATAGCTCAAATACTGAGGACAGGGAGAAACTGCAGCAAATTGTGCGTAGTCAACGAAACCTGAACCATCTCTCCATCTTTGCTAACGATTGTAGCGTGAGACGTATGCCAGTCGCATACAGGAGCTTCAACAAGCGGAATCAGACCTGAAGCCGAGCGCATTGAACGGGCGTGAAATGACCAAATCAAGTATTAATACACATCGCGATAAAGATTTACCCGCTCTACCGTTTGAATCATTAGCGACTTCTAACCCAACGGAAAGCCTGACATCGACAAGCCAAAGAGCTAGACCAGATTCCTTTGGTACCTTCTACTCTGAGGATGATTATGACATTTCGTTTCCCCCACAAGCGCCAGAGAACTTCTCTTTCGATAGTGATGCGACTGAACAGGATCCAAACGTCACAGATGATGACTTCGAGGACTCAGGCCCACTCGTTATGACCCCAGTGCAAGCTGTAAAGGGACTTCTGGTTGACCACAGACCTCCGAGAGTCGTCAGTAGTCTTATACCTCTGACAGCTCCATCAGCTCGGGAAGAGGATATTGCGCCCGCAACGCGATCAACCTTCGTAAGCCACGAGCTAGAACCAGAAGTGATCCGAGACACTCTGCATCCGCGCGATAGTGACACGGAAGCAGCTTTCAATGCTGCACTTGATGCTGCTATGGAAACCGTCTATGATGAAGGTTACGAACCATATCAAGAGGACGACTTCACGATCAGCGAAGAAGACGGTGTATCGGCAAGGACATCTGTGCCATACTCAGATAAGACACGAGAAGCTGCAATAGCTGAAGCTGCCGCCCAAGGTTCGAACCTCGTTCAAGCTTCAAGCCATGCGGACGAATACCGTGCGCTCGGCCTTGAGCAAGACACCGAGGAAGAGGAGCGCTTGCTGGAGGAAATCACTAGAGAGTTCATGCATGATAATCTTGTGCTTGATGAGGGCGCAAGATCAGTACTCCCGAGGCAATCAGACTCTAGCACATCGTCTTCAGCGAATACCTGGGAAAGCTCAGTAGCTTCTAGTGTGCACACTAGCAGAACGACATTGTCACCTGTACATGAGAAAGCTGGTCTTGGATTTGGTGGGACGTTCGCCACTGGGGCACCTTCGAGTATCGTGCCTCCGTACAAAACGCTGCCGCCACCACCAGCATTCGCACCATTGCTAGCACGAAATATGGCTTCGTTGGCTGCAGATGGCTCGACTCTTCAGGATAGACGACTGTCGACCGCGAAGCGGCTACAGATTCGCACTGCGGTAGATGCCCGACCGCCCCCTAAATATGACCTAAACATATCCTCTACAAAACCAGATTGGAGCGAATCATCGTCCGCTATCACTGTTGTCAATGACAAGACGCAGGATGGCGCATCGGCCGCGCTTGATGAAACTGCACCACGTATTGGCTCTTCTAACTCGACAATACCTCCAGCATTATCATCTGCGTTCACAGATCGAAGTGGTATCTCCACTCCACTATCATCGCCGACCGGCATCTTGACCAGGACTGGTTTAGCAAGACCATTGCTAAATCGCGGAATTTCGAACGTATCAGTCAAAGACAGGACACCAACGATCCTCCCAACAGATACTATCAAGTGCTCTTTGGTAACGCCCTCATACTCTATACACTCTGCAGGGTCGTCTGCAAGCACGAGGCCACCTCTGTCAAGCTTGACATCTTCATCGTCGATACAGCTGATGCCACTTCCTCATGGTGCGCAATTCGACTTCTTCGCAGACATCCACAATAGTGCGTCCAGCCGGCTTAGCAGGGAGCAATTACTGGACTTACCACGACCACTGGAGCCATGTCCGGAAGCTGCTCTATTGCGACCTTTGTGGCTTTTGAGATGTGTCTATCAGACTATCGCCCATCCGCGTGGCGGGTATTTGACCAGCAAGCTCTTCGTGCCCCGCGATGTGTGGAAGGTGCAGAATGTGAAGCTGAAGGGTATCGAGGAGAAGATTGCAGCTTGTGATCTTGTGGCGAATGCGCTGAGTAGGCTCCGCAAAGTCAACACTCTCGATGCAGATGCTGTATTAGAAGAGATGCAGTATCTCGAGGGCATTATGGATCAAGCACAAGCCATGCTGAGCAAGAAGCTGGGCAACGATGTTGGCATGAAAGACCTTGCGTCCTCATTCAAGGACGCTCCACCATCCAGCACATCATTCGACAAATCCACCTCATCCCAGGCGGGTGACGGCAACCTCAATCCCCTCACCACATCCACAAGCAGCCTCGGCACCGCGAACAAATCAGGCAAGAATTACCTGACCACCCTCGGCCGTAGGTTGCGCAACAAACCCTCCCACAACACCTTCGCCGGCTCGCTCAGCTCTTCCTCGGCATCCGTAGCCAACACAGCATACACCCTCGCCACCATCCCCATGACCAGCTCTCCCTCCCTTCCTCCATCCCGAGGTGGTGCCTCCTCCTCCACCAACACAGCCCGTCTCCGCACCACCTCCTCAACCCTGACCCCCGCCCTCTCCACCACCCTCGGCGGCCGTCCCCTCACAGAAGGCCCCTACGTCATGTACACCTCCGCACTAGCACGCCTCTGTGACGCCGCACAGGTTCTCGACGGCATTATTCGCAGCGCGGAGGATCCTGGCGTTAAAGCTAGTGGACCGACTCATGTGGGCTTGGAGCTGGGGGCAAGACATGCGAGCGAGTTTCTGGGATTGTGGGTTTGTAGGTGGGTGTTGGCGGATTTGGGGTTGTTGGTCGATAAGTTTGGGAAGAGGGCTGGGGAGTTTTTGAGTGCATGAGGTTAGTAGGGAAGAGGGAAGAGGGGCGGACTGTCGTGGAGCGTGATGAGATGGTTGGCAGGAAACGAAGAGTACGATCTCGGGTGCGAAGCAGGGAGGCAGTGAAATCGGCGACGCGGTGACTATGGGAAGTGCAGGCAGGGACGATCATATTTGACGGATGCTCTTGCACGACACGATGATGATGACGACTGGAACGATCATGATATTTCTTGGTTTGGAACTTTGGGCACTGGTGCTCATGCGAGAGAGGTCGAAGTTCCAAGAGGACAATCCACAATTCTTCGATTAGTCAAGGAGACATTGGTGTTCTAGCATTTAGTATTGGGTATTATTCTATGCTGCGATCCACCTTTCGTACTGTGATGGTGCTCCTTCTGTCTGTTTCCTGCTAGCTATTAGGCACAAGTCAACAGTGGTCTCGCCGACTTGGACCAATCTAGCTTTTATCAGACGTTCAGTCTAAAAGCACCTTCGTCCTTCTCAATTCGTGATAGATCGATCATTCCAAGACACTCGTAACATTGGAGAACTCTCCCTTCTCCAACTTGGTCTTCCAGAAAATCGGATTTGTATCCCTGAAGCCATGCTTGACCCATCCACTCTCCTTGACATGATACAGATTGATGTAACCACCAGAGTACGCGTCTCTGTGCGTAGCAGCCAAGATACTTCTGCTGCCGAGCTCGAGCGCTTGTTCCTCCGTGAGATCGTAGCTGTATTCTGCATCAAGGACACCATAGGCGTGAGTCTGACCGGACCCAACACAGAAGAGGTTGCCGGCGAGACGCGTGCCGTCGCTGTCGATGTAGTAGAGTGCGGGACCTTCGAGAGGCGTCACACCGGCGCACATTGTACCCTAGCCAGATGTCAGTGGTCAAGATTGGAAGTTGAGGTGACCTTAAAGATCTTACCATGCTAAGACCTTGGCCTTTGTATGAGTACACGAGGTTGGCGAGGATCTTCGATGCTGCTGCCACGGAGATTCGGCGTTTGTGACGGAGCTCGTGAAGTCGACATTGCATGCCAAGGTATCCTAGCCAGTATTGACAGTCCTAGAGCTGTTCTTAGCAGGCTTTCGAAGCTATCATCGTCCAGTTCAAGCTGCGTACCGCTGCACCACCTGCCATTGTACCGAGAAGTTGTGGGTTGATCTCAATGACCTTCTTGACAGTCTGACTCGCAATCCAGTCACCTTGTGTCGCTCGAGAGTCTGTTGCTACAATGATGCCGCCTTGAAAGCGGAAAGCCAGGGTTGTCGTTCCGTGAGCGATCTTTATCGGGCATTCTGGGTTGGAGTGGTCGTCTGTCATTGCTCTGCGCTCATATTAGAAAGAGGTAATCTTGGGACTTTCGACGAGCATACCGGAGCCATGATTGTGGCTAGGGAGAAGCACGTTAGTATTCAGCTCTTCCTGAAGTCAGCTGGCTTAACTCACGTTTGATGTCGGAGGTAACGCAAACTTGAGAGATAATGCGGGTGTTGTGAATGAGAGATCTTGTTCTTGTTCGTCCTGGCCGTAGACGTCTTCTTCGAATGCGGAGCGGGTGTGGCGTGCTACAAGAGTGTCCATCTTGCGGAGAGCTGTGAATAGTGCAGGGGTATGGGTTCCAGCTGTGGTCGACTGTGAAGACTGGCGCGA
>Ga0268246_10001037_pt1 | contig 10657 bp, 6 predicted proteins | sample AgamicOrSfe_FD_200242 | JGI IMG/M metagenome (GOLD analysis project Ga0268246, IMG submission 200242) | Agave microbial communities from Guanajuato, Mexico - Or.Sf.e (v2) (version 2) | ecosystem: Host-associated > Plants > Phyllosphere > Phylloplane/Leaf | place: Guanajuato, Mexico | collected...
CATATTGGTCATGGGTTGAGAACGGGAATTGAACTCTATGAGATCGAGTCTCCCGTTGTTCCTCAGTAGCTCAGTGGTAGAGCGGTCGGCTGTTAACTGATTGGTCGTAGGTTCGAATCGGGAGATTTGATTCATTCTTTAATTCAGAATGAAGGGGCTCGCTTTGACCGTTAAGAGTAGGTAAGTGGCCCTTCCCTGTCTTTTTTCTATCTCGTCGTATCACATTCTCATTCTGTTCTGCGATATTTGAGAATCTCCGTCAATACCTCGGTGTTGGTCCGGGATAATCTTTTGTTCCATAGTCCTGGGGCTATTTAATTCTAGCCAATTCAAAATTATCGGATGTACTTGCAGTGCATCAAAGATGCAGTCATCGATTCTCCTGAGAGGCTACAATTACCGCGAGCAAACATAAAACATATTAATGACATGACGAGGAACGCATTTTTGCTATGCTACTAATACTTGTACTTGCTCTGCTATTCTGCCCAAGCCTGGCTGAGGAAGAGTTACGGGGCGTAAAACAAAAAAATATGCTGGTGGCCCGGGCATACTATAAGGAAATTTGAATTCCTTCACGTAATAAAAAAAAGGAAAGAAAATATGAAAAGGAGCATCCTTTTGGAGTTGGTTTAGTTCGCTTTATGATAGATAGAAAGTTAATAGAGTTAAAGGATGATTCAACAAGTATTAAGGCAGTCAGACGAGGAAATAGTTATTATCTACCAACTCATCAGTATGTTGTGTGTACTTTCGATGTTTCATTACTTCCTATAAGACTCAATCTTCCAATGGCCTAGAAAATGGGAATGTTTACTTAGCGATAAGAAAGCTAGAACTGTTTCTGATTTGTCTGGTGGATACTTATGTGAACCTACAGCTGAAATGTATAATAGATATCGGTTGTTAACTTCACACGATCTTAATCACTTTTATATTGATATATCGGAAGGTGATAATTGTGATAAATTGTGTAAGGTTATGAATAAACTTCAAAGTCAGAAGTTTAAAATGAACCATAATCTGCTAGATTGAATTTATAATTACAAAGATTATCTAGTTCATTATGGTATGATGTTACCAGAATTTCTATCAAGGGTAAATACTAAAGAAGTTTCTTCCCTTCTTAGGAAATATCAAAAGAATATCGATTTGATGATTTATTGAGTTCTATATATAAGGTTACTCACCGTTGTCGGTATGAGCAGACTATGTTAAGTATATCTAAAGCATTGGAAGGGTATGATATCTATCTCCCTGCCTATCTGGACTTTCGTGGTAGAATCGTAAGCAGTGGAATCTTGCATTTTCACGAACGTGATCTACCAAGAAGTCTGCTTCTCTTTTCAGATGATAAACCTATTAATGATATAAAGATAAAAGCATTAGAGGCACTTGCCTTCCATTATAAATCCTTTGAAACTATCGATGAATGTAGACAATGGTTGTCTAAGATGATATATATAGATGATATTATCAATCATAGGGATAGTGAGGAATTTAAGACATATCTTATAAACATGTCAGCAGGTGCAAAGCACCCGTTTCAGTTCATGTCTCATGCTCTTGGTTTAATAAAGAATGAATGGAATCATCTCCCTATTGTTCAGGACGCATCGGCGAGCGCTTATCAACTTATGTCATACTTTCTATTAAATGAAAAAATAGCAATTAGAACAAATCTAATCCCTAATAGGGATGGAAAGATTAATGATCTTTATACTATGTTATTGGAAGAACTCCTTGTCTTCTTCGATAAGGTGCTTTCTGAACCTCTATTATCCACAGTCAAAAAATTATTTAATCGAAGTATAGTCAAAAGTATATATATGCCAATGATTTATGTATTAAGCATGTATAGTGTTAGTACTGATCTTAAGAGTGAATTCTCTAAAAAACTATCCAATAAGGAATGCTGGGAAATAACCAAAGTATGTTTCCGGTTCTGGTCTGATAAATATCATGGCATGGATTGTCTGATCAAATTGATCCGCAGTATTGGTTGGGTAGTGTCATCAAAGGATTCTCCTGTCAGTTATAATGTTCCTTTCTTTCGAACAGTACAAGATTATATGGTAATGAAGCCAATTAATGTATGGGTTTATGATGTAAATCAGAATAAAAGGAGACGAGTAACACTTCGAGTATCAACTGATAAAAGGGATCGTCGTAAGAGTGAAATCTCTACCTTTGTGAACTTTATTCATCAGAAAGATGCTTTCATAGCTATGAGTGTTATAGATACAATGCAGATTATTAATGCTCCAGTATACACTGTTCATGATAACTTTATCAGTACTGCGAGCTATTGCCATCTCTTACCAATGATTTATAGCAATATCTTTCGTGAAATGGGGCCTCCTCTATTCATAATTAATGAATATATTTATATGAATATTATAAAACCGGTGCTCAGATGCGAAGAAATTGCTAAATATAATGATGATTACTTTAGGAATAATATTATTGATAAGGATCTACTTAAGCATTTCAATGAAAGAAATATTCCTACTCATATTATTCATAATAAGAAAGCATACAATACCTGGTTAGGTAAAAACAAAGTTATAGTAGATACTTATGATATGTATACACGTGAAGTTTGTGGAAATATTAATTCAAGTAGTGAGTTAACGCCTCGTAATTGTTTGAGTTTGCATCAAAGTGCATGGGAAGATTTTAAATATAAATTGAGAAATATGGAAGGATTGCCATATTATTGTGTTCACTATTAAGAAAAGAATGGTGGTGTATGCATTTAGCAAGACAAAGAGAATGATAAATACTTACACCACGAGTACTGGATATTATCTATTGAATTCTAGGATAGAGAAAACTACTTCCCTGAATCCTCATCCAGGGTTAATCATAGCTTCGCATCACTTCAAAGAAGGTGGAATTCTTATTGACGAGACTGATCTACTATCCCGTTCTACCATGGTTCTTTTAATCAAGTTAGCTTACCCTTCTATATCTGGTTACGCAAAGTTCACAATATCCTTTACCATGATAAAAAAGAACAAAGAAAGGATCTCATTTACTCTTGGTCCTGCTATCCCATTGACTTATGAAGATGACAGTCTCATTCCTAAATATGAAGTCTATGCTAATATCGTTAATCTTATTACACAATATAAAGAAATATATGAAGGAGAATATATAGATAATATAACAATTCGAGTCTATTTTGAGGAAATAAATAAGAATCCACATATCCCCTCAGAAGAGGAGGTAGAAAGCATACTAGCTTCTATCTTATTGTTTCAAAGCGGATTGAGTGATATCGAACCTATTAAAGGAAAAAAGATACAACATAGTAAGAAAAGCTATCCAAGCTATATCACTGCTATCAAATCGTGTAGCAAAAAAAGGAAAAGCTTCCTGGTAGGAGATATTGAGACTATAGTGATAGATAACGTTCATAAGCCTTATGCTGCAGGCCTCATGATGGTTCGTCCCAACAAAGTTATTAATAAAAATGTATTGATTGATACTTTCTTTAGTGAAGATAATATATTCATTGATTCCTTTGATGATAGAAGTACACAGGTACTTCATGACTTAATAATAAGGATATTATCGATTGTTAGACGAAAGCGATCAGGTTTTACTATTTATTTTCATAACTTCTCAAGGTTTGACGGTATACTCTTGCTTAAACACCTTGCTTGTCATCATAAGTACGAGCTTAAACCCCTTTTGAGAAACAATAGGCTTTATGAGTTAGGAGTCTATTCTGGTAATAATATGTTATTTCGCTTTAGGGATTCCTTGAATCTTCTTCCAGGCTCACTTAATTCACTAGCTAAGAGTCTATGCCCTGAACTAGGCACAAAAGGCTCTATCGATCATGAGAATGTTACTTTGTCAAATCTAGCAAGTAATAAAAAGACTGGAAGGAGAGGCTGCGAAGCAGCGCAAAAGACTGAAAGGAGAGGGATCTGCAGCTGCTGCCCAACAAGTTGAAAAGTTTTATACAAAAGAAAAGCTAGAAGCGAGCCAAAGATAGAGTGAGGTCTACTCCACGTAGGCCAAGTCTTGCCTAAGCTCTTTCTTTCAGAACCTCAAGGACAGGAATTGAAAAGAATGCCATAATTAAATAACATCAGATATTGCGGTAGACTAGAGTTAACAATTAACAATAGGCAAACAAAGATTAACCTTTTTATTTGAGCCTAACTATATAAGGATAAGGGGGAGCACAGATAGATTTAGGAAATGCTTGATCTGACCATAAAATAGGAATAGAAAATAGAATAGGTACGGTACTCAAGCGGAAGTGGAGCTAAATGCTTCCCTTGAAAGAAGCACAAGCAAAACCTAGATCTGGCTGGGAAACTACAATGTTGCTTAGGTTACATTGACAATAAGTACTGAAACCATTTTCTTTTCTTCTATTTTCCACTAAAAAAACATCTCCCATGAGAAAATGGACGCTTTTCATTCCTCTTTCGTCCCTTCTTTTTTCTATGGTTACCCAGAATCAGTACCAAGTTAAGTTGACTCGGAATCGGTGTACCTGGTTAAGAAAATTTCAGGTTAAGCTTTAAGAAAAAGACGTTTCCAATACCGACAGCAGCTCCCGCTGTTAGTGCAATTGAATAAGAATATGCTCTTACTGTTGGAGAATACCCTGCAACTCACTATTCCATTTCAACTCTGACTTTATCGGACTTTAATATTATACGCAAAGCAATTCTCTCGTAAGCGGAGAACCATAAGTCCATCAATCCATAGTAGGAATAGTAATAGAATAGTCCAGTAGTGGGTGAGTAGAGTCTGCGCTTTGGTAAGCACCGGACAGCACAGAAGCTTCTCGGCCGCCCTATCACACACGAGGATAGAAGTTAGGTTTCCCTCCGCCTCTTCCATCCTGTATGTGGCTTTCATACTCCTTAACTTCATTAAGGCTGACTGTAGTCACAGGGGGCTTTTCTTCGTTTTCCGTAGGCGTGAGCTCCCTTTCCATTTGCCGGATTAATTGAAATTGTTCCGGTTTTGAGTGGACATCAAAGTGGGCTTCCAGTGCTTGACGCACTTCAGAAACTTCCTGTCCACCTCCGAGAGCGCCCTTTCTTTGAAGTAAATTGGTTATTATAAGTTCCTCGGCACGTGCCTCCAAGGCCGAGGTCGATGCGCCTGAAGGAACGTCAAAGGGTTGCTCCGCTGCAGGATTGGCAGCTGCTAAAGCTCCTGCTGGATCCTGCATGTGCAAGCTGGAATCCAGTTCCAAACCAACAAAAAAAACAAGAACGAAAATAGGAACCTCCCAACCAAGAAGCCGACTGACGAGAACGCGGAACGACCTGACCAGTAGCATTGATTTTAGTTTTCCAAAAATAAGACTCAAATCAATGCCGAATACAAGACAGAACAAATAGCCTATGGTGAATACGGAAACAACAACGATAGAAATTCGCACTATAATCTTTCGCGACAGAGTTGAACCGAAAATTTGTTGTGGGTTGAATGGGAGGTTGTTTTGAACATGTTGTTTTTCTGTTCAAGTTGGTACAAGAAAGACAACAGTAATGACCACATTGGGGCCTCACAATTTCCGTGAGAGATCCGATCTCGGTTGTTTTCAACTTGATCTCCTTCTCAATCGGTATGGCTTTTGGAGGAAAGTGGATCCAGGTTGGTTTCCCAACCCAACGGATCGTAACCTTAGGGCGAGAGCCGAACCATGGTTAGTCACCCCCGCCAATGGATCTGAAGGAGAGGAACGTAGTGAAACGAAAAGCTCTATATCGACATATCGACTAATCATCTCTATTCTTCTCTTCCGCGAGTGAGTAGGTGGGTTACACTGAACACTTACCTAATAAAAAAGAGTTGACAAGAAAACTTCGTTCGAATTGCACGTGTTAAGCATATTGCTTTTGTAGCTCTCTTCAACAGTAATGAGGGACCGTAGGCGATGACAGGTTGACCGTCTGTCTCCCCGGCCCCCTTTCGGTGCACTATTGGACTTTTGGCCCGAATCGAAAAATGAAACTGTCAAGTGCCGCCTACTGCTCTTCTTACTGAGGTTTTTCTCTTCCTCTATCTCTATAAATTCATTTAAAAAGTTAAGGCGGATAGGATTTTTTTTAATTTAACTTATATCTTATATATATAATATAATTAAGTTATTACGCCAAAGGCAACTGATTCAACACCAGCTATCACATCACAGCTACCTCCTCTAACTAATCCACTTCTACATGATATCCTATTCCGCTTCTATACTATTTCTATACTAGATAAGATAATATCTCTTTATTCTTCAAGAGATTCCTATTCTTTTTCACCCCCGGAAGTGCCTGAACTGCCTTTAGAGAAGATTCCACCAGAACTGGAAAGTCAGAAGTCGATGGTTAAGGTTCCTGTCCCACTTCCCTGCTCGAAGAGAAGCAACTAGACTCACTCCAAGTCTATAGAGCTATTCGTTTAGATTGAAAAACTAAGTTCAACTCCTTCACTCGAACGACGATACGTAATGAAATGAGTTGAACGAACTGAATATCGACTATACGTTCAACTCATTGGCTAGCTTTAGTAGCTTGTGTACTAGCCTCTTCTATACCAGCTGATTCAATAGCAACTGTCAGCCCTTTATCTTTTATTACTTAATAAATTTCGAAAAAGAGTCACTGGTTATTGGCCTCAAGGCAGAGACGAGCTGGCGTCACTCTTATCGAAGTGAATTATTGTTCGAAAGAGAAGGAGAGAGATGGTTTTCCTTCGATCGTCTCCGATTCGTGACGCGATCTTTAAAGAGTACTTGGTGACCTAGATGGTCAGGGTATTTCCTTAGCTGAGCGTTATGTCCCTTGTTCAATATTCCTATGAATGTTGGCTTGCCTTGGGCACCGTAGTGGACTTCTTCTCCTATAAGAAATCCAACTGACAGGGGGAAGAAGATATGGTCTCCATTCCGTTCGATTGGGATTTATTCTCACTCTATGGGATCGAGTCCTTATCAGAGGCGTGCCTACCGACACCAGTAAGTTCGGCTTGCACGTCTCTTTCCATTTGCTTCCCAGCTATGAAAGAATGGGCGCAAAAATGTATTCTACTGCTGTTTGTTTACTTCTTAGCCTTCCCGTGTGCTTTTTCCAACACGTGGGGACGTTAATGTTTGAGTAACATCGTTTCCGTGGTCAATATACTCTTAAGTTGAGGACCCGAATTCGCTATATGTCCCAGCTGCTGAGGTGGCGTAGTGATCGGTCATTTCATTGAATGTGTTCAGGATATTCCCCCAGGCCTCTTTCTGTTCCTGCGCTTTGCCTTTGAGTTGCCTTCACACGGCCGTCAAAGACAGATCTTCACATAGCGTACAGGAAGGGAAGTACAAACGCCCTTAAACTCAGCTCTTTTCTGAGACCCTGACTTTCCGCTTTGAGCTGAGCAAGCAGCTGAACCCATTGCCATTGTCCTAATAGAATGGGGCTAGTTGGCAGACTTGATGTCATCTAAGTCAACTGGGGAAATCGGCTCCGATCCTCTTTGCGTTGATTCTTGCGTCGGAGAGGAATTGAATGATTACCCTCTTGTTTGTTACACCGGGCTTCGTCGTCATAGTATGAACCGCTTGCTCTGCTCGCAGCTTACACAGGGCTGTCGGAGGACTTGAGCGATGAGATCCTGCGAGACCTCATCTGAATAGGTGTCGCTCCGTCCGTGCCTGTTGATTTTACTTGGCCAAGACGAAAGTCAATGAATAAAGCATCTGGCTCTGGAATTGGATGTGAACCTATAGGCTCCGGAGCCATCACCCGCACATTTTCAGACGTAGCGGAATCCATTCCCACCGTCAGGCGCAGGAAGTCCTTTCATCACTAACCTGGCCAATGATCGAACTGGAGCCTGGGATAATCATGTTAAGCACGTACCGGACACCTATTGTCGTCCACTAGCGGCCACTTGTCATAAAAAGAAAGAGCACGCCCTTTCATATTACGGCAGATGATTTGGTCTATCCCGTCACGCACGTCTCACTTAAGTAGGCGGTCGATGATCATCCACACTGCTAACGACTTGGATCTCTACAGTTTTGGTTAGAGTCGTTGGTCCGCGTAATAGACAGAAGACAGTCGAGAAGAAAGGCAAATCAATAACAACCTCACTGATATCCTCCACTAGGGATAATCATCTGCTATGATAAATAGAGCACGTCAGACCATATCCCAACAAAGACGCGTGCCATAAACCAGACCAAGACCTGACGGCTCGATCGAGAACCATGTCTGAAAATGCAAAACTCTACTCACTAAGTACTGTCATTATAGACCAGTTGTGAAGAAGCCGAGTAAAGCGAGACTGAGTTATTAGAATAAGGCAACTGAGAAGTAACACAAAACCTACTATTCTGGCTAGGACAGAGCGATCAGATTCCTTATCTCAGTAAGCACCAACTGACCTCTAATTTTAGGTATTACTACGGGGTTCGAATAAAGTCAGTAAGAAGATTAAAGAGAGATTGATTCCATATAAAAAAGAGGGGACTCCCTAAAGGAAGTGAAGTGGTGTCTGGACGTTAATGCCTTTAATTTAAAGAAAAGCGGATTCGAGCTCGTCCGCTCGTTCGGCTTTTTTCCGAAGGTCTGATTCAAATAAACCGAGAAGGGCAGCTTCCTACGGATCAAAGAAATGATTACCTTTTTCGTGGCAATCAATGTCGCTAAAATCCGAACGTATGGACTGCTGTGTAGAATAGGAGCGATAGGCCCTATTGGACGTGGCAATGACGGAATCATCCACTCCATGATTTCGTAGGCAAAGGTGGATCCATAGCGGCGATGTCCCGATCATATCATAGCGTAAGCTTTTTTTTGTAGGCAACTAAGCAGAATTTCGGTTTTCCAGCTTGGCCCTTTCATCCAAGAGTTTATTTTCATTTCACAAGCGAATGTGGCAATCGGCTGCAGTGAGTACCCCGAAAGTAATTGAACGAAAAAGGGTATGGCTCTTCTGTTCCTTTCCCTTTTGTTCTTCGCCCTGTGAGGGCAGAACTTCACCCTGCCAGGCAAGGCAATTGAGATAAAGCTCATCATTCTCCGAAAGCAGTCTACTCATTGAAGGGGGGAGATCTTTTAAAATTACATTTTCTTGATAAGAGTCTCGAGTCTCAAACTTCACCATTATCAGACGAAGTATACCCATGGAGTCATGCCATTCATTATGCAGCCTATGAGCCAAGCAAATTGAAAGAGGCAGTTATGAAGAAAGGAGGCTTGCAAGAAGATATCAAAATTCTTTTTAAAAATCAGACTTGGGAAGGATTTTAAAAACCTATACACTTCGTCTTTGAGTGAAATGGATTTCCATAAGTTGAATCCTTGCGCAGCTAGTTGCCGCCCTTCTTTGGTACTCTCTTCTCTGGCTGTGTGGCTTCTTAGGAGACGGTTCTTCTTTGCCAGCTTCTCGCTCTGATTTTGGTATTGGGCTTATCCGTCATGTCTGATTTTAAACTGGTACTCTCTCTTTTTGCAAAAAAGGACAAGGGCTTTAGCGAAGGCTCCCGCCTCTGCCTCTGACAGTACGGAGCAGAATTTACAATCTGTTTTTCTTTTCCTAGATCTTCGCTATCCGCACTGCTATCAGCCCAGGACCTACTCCGATCTTATTCTTCTCTCCACATCTCCTCAAGAACGGAATTCCAGACCAGCACGACCTAAAAGTTGGTTGAGTTTCTTTTTCTTCGCTTCTGACTCTACTCTTGAAGAACTGGGTTTCAGAATGAGTTCAAGATTCTTTCTTGCCTATCTGCTGACTGATAAAAACCTCGTTCGTATCTTTCTTTTTTGGGCATTATAGACTCCCTACTGCTATTATGTCTGATCTCTAATAATCTGAGTCTTCTCGTCTTATTCCTATCGTGACGGCATTGACGACAAACAACAGAAGTGAAACCTCACCCCTTTTTGTTTGGTGTACGACCGCTAAGAAAGAAAGTAAAGATAAGGGACCCCGAGTAATATTATTGAATGTTAGAATCGATTCCCGGTTGGGGGCGTCACCTCCTTCAGCGAAAGAAGGTATAAAAAATCGACAACGGTGAAGTGATAGCCTTCTTTTCTGCGTCAGAAGATAAAGAAAAAGCAGCCATTTATGCAACCCCAACCATTCCTACGACAGGTTTAGCCAAACTAGGAGCAGGAGAACGTCTGTCCTTATTTCTTTTGTGATGAAAGATCCCTTTGCTAACCTAAAACAAAGAAAAGAGTCACGTATGAATCTTCAATTAAATAGAATCAGTCAATGGTCATTACCTTCTTAGTGTCAAATTCATGAAATAGCTTAAACGAATTTCCCAGCCCTAGTTCATATACTTACCGGACTAAAAAGAGTTCCGTTCCTATGAGCGAAGTTCCTAAAAAGAGGATCCGAGATGCCAAGTATCCTCATTCAAAGGTAGGACTTCCAGCTTTGAGGCCTGATTCTGACTATTCTCTTCTCCGGACAGATATAGAACGGGAACGAACAGCAAGCCGGTCTTATACAGCTACAGCGGCAGATAAGGATTTAGGCTACTTTGACGTCTTAACTGACCTACCGGACTGGGCAAGTAATATCTAATAAAAAAGGTTCCAAACCTATCTGACTAATAACTAATAATAAGAAAGGGCTAGGTTTCAGTCTCAATGGAAGATATTCTTAAGGCTTGACT
>Ga0268246_10001039_pt1 | contig 10630 bp, 8 predicted proteins | sample AgamicOrSfe_FD_200242 | JGI IMG/M metagenome (GOLD analysis project Ga0268246, IMG submission 200242) | Agave microbial communities from Guanajuato, Mexico - Or.Sf.e (v2) (version 2) | ecosystem: Host-associated > Plants > Phyllosphere > Phylloplane/Leaf | place: Guanajuato, Mexico | collected...
TTAATTGCTCCAATGCAACACCAAGCTGGCCGACGAGATTGCAACAGATACAGCCACCGAGCAACTCCTTCACGCCTGAGATGGCTTGTGCAGAAGCCAATTGCGAGTCCACTGCCACATCGCCAAACTCATTTTTCAGCAGCGCAAGCTTGTATGTTGGTGGTAATTGTGGTATCAAGTTGAGTATTAATGTCGTCTTGCCGCTTCCGAGGAATCCAGTCAAGATTGTTATTGGCGTAGGAGCTACCATTTTACTCTTCCTTGCATCAGACCAATGAATGCAACTTGAAATCTACTACAATTAGAAGCCGTTTCAAGTTTCCTGGATGTCATGAAACGAGGCAGTCACGTGTCGCGTCAACAAACAGCCCGGCGGTGCCCTTCCTATCATCATCATCATCGTTCACCTCCCCCTCAAGCTTGTACACACTTCTACTCACTCACCTCACCACACAGTCGTTCTTTCAATCTTCACCACATCGAAAAGATGACTTCCGAGGTATGTGCTGGAACTCCGACGCGCCATTGTGATGATCGTCGAAATCTGATAGAGCTGACACGCTTTGTTGCGTAGAGAGACAGGTTTTATTCCCTCGATGTACTGTCGCGTGCTCATCAGCTTACACACAAATAGCAAGACGTTCCTCGCCCGCTTGTGCGAGCAGGCTGAGCGCTACGATGGTGAGCCGAAAACAACTCTCAATGCATGCTCACATGCTTACAAATGTGAAAGAGATGGTCAGCTACATGAAGGAGGTCGCAAAGGTATGATCTGGTCAAAATAGCTTGCGCAGAACTCGTTATGATTCGGAGAAGTGTGGCTGAGACTAGACTTTACAGATCGGCGGTGAACTCACTGTCGATGAGCGTAACCTGCTCTCTGTCGCCTACAAAAATGTCGTGGGCACACGCCGCGCATCCTGGAGGATCATCTCGTCCATCGAGCAGAAGGAGGAGGCCAAGGGCGGAGAGAAGCACTTCGACACTATCCGCGGTTACAGGCAAAAGATCGAGACTGAGCTGGAGAAAGTCTGCCAAGATGTCCTCGATGTCCTCACGGATAGCTTGATCCCCAAGGCTGAGACTGGAGAGTCAAAGGTCTTCTACCACAAGATGTAAGACATTTGCTCCATTTCACAGGAATCATGATTAAACCTTTACAGGAAGGGAGACTACCACCGTTACCTTGCCGAATTTGCGTCAGGTGACAAGCGCAGAGGCACCGCTGATGAGGCTCACACTGCGTATAAGGTATGGGTAGCTGATCTACGATGATAAATATGAGTTGACTCATTCCCTCCATAGACTGCCACTGCCATCGCGCAAACCGATCTGACACCCACCCACCCGATCCGCCTCGGTCTGGCTCTCAACTTCTCTGTCTTCTACTACGAGATCCTCAACTCCCCGGACCGTGCATGTCACCTCGCCAAACAGGCTTTCGACGACGCTATCGCCGAGCTTGACTCCCTCTCCGAAGAATCTTACAGAGACAGCACTCTCATCATGCAACTTCTCCGTGACAACCTGACTCTCTGGACATCATCTGATGGCGTCGAGCCCGCTGCCGATGGCGCTGCTGATGAGGCCAAGACCGAAGAAGCACCAGAGCCGAAGACAGAGGAGACCACCACTGAGCAACAGCCGGCTGCTACGGAAGCTGCACCCAAGTCCGAGGAGACGTCTACCTGATCTCGGTCTGAATTCGATGGTGGTGCGTGGGTTCGTAAATGCTCAAGTGGAGGGATAGCACAGGTGTCAAGGTGTTTCATGTTGTCCGAATTTGCTTGTTATGCGGGCACTGAGCGACAAACGGCCGGTGTTTTGGCGATCTTGGGGAAGGGATGGAGGGATGACCATGGCAGAATGTATCCGCAGAGATACACAACACACTCCTTACAAATGCTAGCTATATGCAGCACAACTTGAAGATATTCAGCCTGTCAAGGCTTACGACACCCTGCAATATCCTGCATGCTGCTGGCGAACTTTGTACTTGGTAACCAAACTCCTCACTGTTTGTAGATTGCTCGTTGAGTCCCTGTCGATCGTACATCATCTCCATAAAAAGTTTAGAAACGTGTTTCGCAACGTGTCCAGCTCGGCGTAACATACGGATCTCTTCACGAAACTTAGTCGTTCACTCTTTTGGTGCAAGATTCGTCTATTACGATACTACTGTTCGCCAAAGTCACCTTGTCGTGATTCGAACAGATTCGCGTAGAAGCGCGCCTCTAGACTTGTCCGCGATCCAACCCCTCATATCGTAAACAAGATGAACACCGCATTCACGAAAACCGGTGCAGATGTGCTTGCACATTTTCAGGTTAAAGAACAAGATGGTCTCTCCGACCAACAAGTAAAAGAGTCCAGACAGAAGAACGGACCAAATGGTGAGCCTGGCTGGCCACTTAGAAAGCCCTCGACTAACAGACCGCAGCACTGGCAGAAGAAGACCCTACGCCGATATGGGAAATGATACTCGAGCAGTTTAAGGATCAGCTGGTACTTATCCTACTCGGCTCTGCGGCGATATCTTTTGTTCTTGCACTGTTCGAAACGGACGGAGACTGGACAGCTTTCGTGGATCCTGTTGTCGTATGTTGGGAACTGTATACACCATATATTCAAGGCTGATCAGTCGCTAGATCCTCACAATCCTCATCCTCAACGCCGTCGTCGGTGTTTCTCAAGAAAGTAGCGCCGAGAAAGCTATTGCAGCACTACAGAAATACTCTGCCAATGAGGCCAAGGTTATCAGGAATGGCGCAACGAAGCGTGTAAAAGCGGAGGACCTTGTGCCAGGAGATGTCATCACTATCGCGGTAGGCGACCGGATACCCGCCGACTGTCGTCTCCTGTCTATACAGAGCAACTCGTTCCAGGTTGACCAATCTATCTTGACAGGCGAGAGTGAAAGTGTAGGAAAAGATATCAAGGCTGTCAAAGATGAGCAGGCTGTCAAGCAGGATCAGATCAACATGCTCTTCTCTGGCACCACGGTAGTCACAGGACATGCGAATGCGGTTGTAGTGCTTACTGGAGGAAACACCGCTATTGGAGACATCCATGAAAGCATTGCATCGCAGATCTCTCAGCCCACACCCTTAAAGGAGAAGTTGAATGATTTTGGTGACATGCTTGCAAAGGTCATCACAGTGATCTGTGTTCTTGTATGGCTTATCAACATCCAGCACTTCAACGACCCCTCCCACGGAGGATGGACAAAGGGTGCCATCTACTACCTCAAGATTGCTGTATCACTTGGTGTAGCGGCTATTCCAGAAGGTCTCGCTGCTGTGATCACTACATGTCTGGCTTTGGGAACGCGGAAGATGGCACAGAAGAATGCTGTAGTCCGTAGCTTGCCATCAGTAGAGACACTTGGTAGCTGCAGTGTTATCTGCTCAGACAAGACAGGAACCCTTACTACTAACCAGATGAGCGTCAACCGTGTCCTTTACCTGAACGAATCGGCTACTGCTCTCGAAGAGCTAACAGTCTCGGGCACGAGCTTCAATCCAGCTGGCGATGTCTCCTATAATGGAAAGGCCATCGAGAACCCGGCTTCCAATTCGGAGACTATTGCCCAGATGGTTGAGGTTTGTGCGCTTTGTAATGAAGCGCAGCTGTCGTACAACCCAAACACTCGTGTATACTCTATTGTTGGAGAAGCCACGGAGGGAGCGCTGCGAGTGCTGACCGAAAAGGTTGGAACTCCTGACGAGATGACAAACAGGACGAAGCAAGCGAAGAGTGCTGAAGCTGGTCTTCACCACGCAACTGAGCACTACCAGATGTACGCGCCACACCGCGCGACGTACGAATTCTCTCGGGACCGCAAAAGCATGTCAGTTCTTGTCGCCAAGTCTGGCGGTCAGGAGAAGCTACTCGTCAAAGGTGCACCAGAATCAATCCTTGAGCGTTGCACTAGTGTTATGGTTGGCGCGAATGGCCAGGCGCAGAAGATGACCCAGCAATACTCGGAACTCATCACGCGACAGATCGAAAAATACACGAACCAAGGTCTTCGTGTCATTGCTCTTGCCAGTATCGACAACGTTGGTGGCAACCCACTGCTACACGCTGCGAAGACAACCGCGCAGTATGCTCAACTCGAGCAGAATATGACTCTGCTCGGACTTGTCACCATGCTCGATCCTCCTCGCCCCGAAGTCGCCGACTCCATCCGTCTCTGCCGCGAAGCTGGCATCCGTGTTGTCGTCATCACCGGTGACAACCAGAACACTGCCGAGAGCATCTGTCGCCAGATTGGCGTGTTTGATGCGGACGAGGATGTCACTGGCAAGAGCTACACTGGGCGCCAATTTGACGCACTTTCAGACTCTGAACAACTCGAGGCTGCTCAGCGGGCCTCGCTTTTCTCCCGTGTCGAGCCTACTCACAAGTCACGTCTTGTGGATCTTCTACAATCTGCCGGCGAGGTCGTTGCTATGACTGGTGATGGTGTCAACGATGCCCCTGCGTTGAAGAAGGCTGACATTGGTGTGGCTATGGGTTCTGGTACTGATGTCGCCAAACTCGCCGCGGATATGGTGCTTGCGGATGACAATTTCGCCACCATCGAGTCTGCTATTGAAGAAGGCCGCAGCATCTACAACAACACTCAACAGTTCATCCGGTATCTTATCTCCTCTAACATTGGCGAGGTTGTGTCTATCTTCCTCACCGCGGCTGCTGGTATGCCAGAAGCACTCATCCCTGTCCAACTGTTATGGGTTAACCTGGTGACGGACGGTCTTCCAGCCACAGCATTGAGCTTCAACCCGCCAGACCACGAAATCATGCGAACACCACCAAGGAAGCGTGACGAGCCGCTCATCAGTGGCTGGCTATTCTTCAGATACATGGTCATCGGCGCGTACGTTGGCGCTGCCACCGTCGGAGGCTACGCATGGTGGTTCATGTTCAACTCTGAAGGTCCTCAAATCTCATTCTACCAGCTCGTAAGTCCTGCCACTCTCCTTGCACCTTCCGCACCTAGAACCTCCACTAACATCATCCTCCCCACAGACTCACTTCCACCGCTGCAGCACCGACTTCCCCTCCCTCGGCTGTTCCATCTTCGCCTCCACCTCCACCGCCACCCGCTCCGCCTCCACCGTCTCCCTCTCCATCCTCGTCGTCATCGAAATGCTAAACGCCATGAACGCCCTCTCGTCCTCCGAATCCCTGCTCACCCTCCCGCTGTGGCGCAACATGATGCTCGTCTACGCTATCACGCTGTCCATGGCGCTGCACTTTATCCTGCTGTACACACCGTTTCTGCAGGGTCTGTTCCAGATTACACCACTGAATTGGAACGAGTGGAGGGCGGTGTTGGTGATTAGTCTGCCGATATTGGGCATTGATGAGGCGTTGAAGTGGTGCGAGAGGGAGTTTGTGCTGAAGGGGCAGAAGGAGAAGGTGAAGGCTATTAGGGCGGGGAAGAAGATGCAGTAGGCGTGGTGAGAGCGTAGCATAGTAGGCTGGATTATATCCAAGCTCGAAGGGCATTGTGAAGCATGAGGCGGTCATTCGTATTGGATCAAACGCAAAACGAGAAAAGCAAAAAGCAACGAGCAAAAAGCAGGCAGACTTTCAGATTAGATATAGATTGTATTTGCTACAAATTTTACATTTCATGCTTGAGCTGTAGTGAAGTGTCGAAGTGGCCTACTTGACTGTATACTCACCCCTCCCCTCCTTATCCCCTCTCCGCCAGTTTGTTTTCCAGAGTCACTCGTAGGTGAAGGGGTCCTCCTCGTCTCGGACCGCACGGCAAGGCAAGGCAATGCAATGCAAAGCGCAGTGAACGCAGGGATGTCAATACGGCTGAATGCCAGCATAAAGAATTGGCTATTGGCTGCCGGCTCGCGCTGCCTTCCGCTGCTTACTCTCCATGTACAGTAGCTATGACCCGCGACAAGCGGCGTTGCAAGGCTGGGAGCTGCCGAGCTGAGCTGCTGAAGCTGAAGCTGAAACTACACTACCTGTACTTGAGGGGGAAAGAAGGCCTGTAAGCTCTAGATTCCTGCGAAGCTGCTGCAGGCAGTGCAGGCAGTGTCTCGGCAAGCGCGGCTGCGGCTGGAAGATGCAGGGATGTGAGGGGAGGGGAGGGGGAAGAGCCTTGCGGTACGGCTCTTCTGTATGCATCGTTATTTGTGGTTTGTAGTTTGTAGTTCGCATGACCCAAGCCAGTCAGAGGCATGACAGAGGCATGATGGAGCTTCGCGCGAATCGCGAAGTTGAGACGCGACGGGAGAGCACAAAGCAATAAGGTGATGTCAAATTCGATGTTGCAAAGGTCGTCGATCGAGTGGCTGATGGCTGATCAAGCATGGGGGGGCGCCAGAACTAGTGACTAGACACCCTTAGTGCCCGCCATTTAGTGTCTTAGCCCGCAAAACTTGTCTCAACTCGGTAATCGCATGCTGTCATGCTTATTGGCAGCAGCGCTTAGCTTGAAACACTCGTGCGCTCTTGAGGAGGGATTTGCGCATCGAGTTACGAGTAGTGACAGTGAAGAATGAAAGTGTAAGAAATGCCCGTAGAGTGGTGGGAGTGGTGGGATTGCGGAGGCCGAATCTGAACAAGGAAATATATCACGCACATAAGATTCTCAGCACGATCAGACAGGCACGATCGAGAATCCAGCGCATGAGCACATCCAGCACATCCAGCACATCCAGCACATCTACAATTTGAAGGAATCGCAGGATTCGAGTTTCCAAGATCTGTACTGTACTTCAAACGACTTTGCGTCCTCCGGCGCATCCAGCATCCGAGACACATACACAAATATACGCAGAACCGAGCTGCAGCGCTGCCATATGCCAAACGCCCTTCAGAAGCTGCCAAACGCGAATCGCGAAAACTCGATCAAACAGGCGCCACGCTACCTGACCTTAGCACTTTTCTTTTTCTACCTTATAAGCTTACAGGCTAACAGCGGACGGGAACCTCGGAAGAGCGGCAACGGGGCAGGGCGAGGAGGAGGTGAAACGTGAAACGTAAAACGGGGCGGAATAGGAAGGTCGTGTGACCTTCGAACTACTCTTACATACTGCTTTTTACTGCTCGGGGAGCTTGGGAAGAGTGGAAGGGAAGGGGGGATTGATTTGTGGTGAAGGAAAGGGAGAGAGGGATAAGGATGTGATGGAATCGGAATAGGATCCACCAACGACTCGAAGAAAGAGGAGCGATGTCGTCTGATGTCCAAGATTTCTTTCCTTGATTTCCTTGGCGGAGGCGATAACGACTCGATGTGTGAGGGTTGCGAAAATTGTACGTAGAACAAAGAGCAAAGGGCGCATAGACTCTAGATCTGCGTGCGATGTTATACTGGTGCAAGCGTATCTTGCTTCCAGCGTCGAATCAGCATCAGTGTTTGAAGAAGCAGAGAGGCGAGAGAAAGCGAGATGAGAGATGAGCGAAGCTGACAGCTGAAAAGGACGATCAAACAGACTTCGAACTTGACGCCCCCCCCAAACGTCGAGCGGGGTCGCTCCAACCGTCCTCCAAACCGTTCACATCACACTAAACACTAAAGCTGGCCGCAAAAAAAGAGTGACCTCAAGCGTGACCAAAGTCAGATCCTGATCTTGGCCTCCCCAGATCAAGCCAAGCGTGGCAAGCTAGCTTCAAGTCTTGTGTGTCCTTGCTGCGCTTGCTTCTGCGCGCGCTGGGTTTGATTGGTCTGCTAGCATATTGGCACGATTACCATTACCAAGGACAGCCTCCCAGCATCCCAGTACGGATATACCTCCTACCTCAGCCCCCACGAGCTACCTGACTCTCCATGCAGTCATGCAAGCGAGGGGAGGGGCGGCGGCGGCGAGGTGCGGCCGAGCTAGTCCTGAAGTTGCTCAAGTTGGCATGCTACACAGACCACTCTGCAGCGTCAGTGGCTTTGACAGGCTCTGAACTTCTGGAGGGGCTTTTGACTGGTCGATGAGAGATGGTATCGGTGGCATGTATCCTTTTTTCTTACCTGGGGCTTGCCTCGAAGCACTTATCATTACTATCTATATCAGGACTTGGTTCTTGCTTCCCAGATCTTGACTTGAGGCTCTGAAAACTGCTCTGCTCTGTTTGGATCTCACTTCCGTCACTCGCAGTCGCAGATCTTGGGTCCTGTTATTAGTGCAGGCTCTCGTCTCTTCGCTCTTCTACCTCACTTTCACTTCCTGCGCTTCTTCAACCTTCACCCAGCGCGTCTGGATCGTGTGCTCGAAAGACTAAACCTCGTCTCCCTCTCTTCTCTCACGACCTAACCGAGCCAACCTTCTCTCACCCACAGCGCACACACCACACTACCCACCATGGTAGCCCTTCGCCTCGCCGCAGCCATCTCGGCCGTCGCCGCCGTCGCCTCTGCTGGCTTCGGCGCCGACCTCGCTCGCGACAGCCACGGAGGTTTCGCGCCACCACCAGCAGGTGGCTGGCCAAGTGGACAACAGGGTGCTCCTGCTTCACCGCCATCTGGTAGCTGGGGACCTCCATCTGGATCCGAGGAGGGACATGGTGCACCGCCTGCTGCTGCTTCGCCGAGTGCCTGGTCTGCGCCGAGTAACTGGGCTCCTCCTGCCGCGCCGAGCGAGTGGGCGAGTTTCAGTCATGGATGGGCGCCGCCTGCGCAGGCAAGTCAGCCGGCTGTGTCTGTGTCGCAACCTGCTGCGCCTGTGTCGCAAGCTCCTGCACCGGTCTCTTCGGCTCCTGCGCCAGTTTCTTCTCCTGCTGCGCCGGTCTCTTCACCTGCTGCGGTAGTATCTCAGCCCATTGCTGCAGTGTCTCAGCCAGCTGCGGCATCATCTGCACCCGCACCTGCAGCATCTGCAGCTGCACCTGCCAGCAATTGGAACGGAGGCGAGCCCAGCATTGCTTCATGGGGTCAGCGCATGGGTCAAGGATCAACAAATGGTAACAGCACTTGGGGAACAATGGAGAACCCAACCATCGGGCCTTGGGTCAATGGTCCAATGCCTCAGGGCTCACCATGGGCCGCGAGGACCGCTGGCAACTGCAATCAGCTCAACTCTACGCAGACGCCGAATACAGGTGTGACTCGCAAATACGACTTTACTGTCACAGATGCTCTTCTTGCACCGGATGGAAAGCAGAAGAACATGATTGTCATCAATGGACAGTACCCTGGACCTTTGATTGAGGTGTGTAGGGACAGAATTCAGGTTCTTGGATTCCGGCTGACTCTTCGTTCAGGCAAACTGGGGTGACTGGATTGAGGTGACTGTTACCAACAACCGCTCTGAGGGTATGTCTGGCGATGAAGTCCCAATCTTGGCTCGACTAACCATGCATTACAGGAACATCTCTCCATTGGCATGGTTTCCTCCAAACTGGCACTACTGTGAGTACTCCGCAAACCTTACCCCACATTTCGATGACAAATACTCATACTTTCTTCAGTACATGGATGGTAAGAGCATGAACATACTGTCACGGTCCCGAAGTCTACGAGTCTTATTGGCAGGGTGCCGTGGGGATTCTGCTTAGACTTAGGGCCTAGTACAGTATCAGCAAGTAGCAGCTATACTAACTCCAACAGGAACCCCCGGAATATCTCAGTGCCCTATTGCTCCTGGTTCTACATTCACCTACAGGTTCCGTGCTGAGCTCTACGGTACAAGTTGGTACCACAGCCACTAGTTCGTCCGCTCTTGCTACTATTACTCAATCAATCAATGCTAATGTTTGTGATTTTGCAGCTCAGCTCAATACGTCGACGGCATGGTCGGACCTATTGTCGTTCACGGCCCGCAGAGCACTCCTTACGATATCGATCTTGGTCCAATTATGGTAAGAGCATGCCCAATACTGTCACAACCCAAAGTCTAGGAGTTTCCCGGGAAGAGTGCCGTGGGGATTCTGCTCAGAACTCGAGACTAGTACAGTAGCATTATCACATAGCAGCTATACTAACTTACAACAGGTCTCCGATTGGTTCCACGGCTACTACGAGGACATGGTCGCACAGATCCAGCTGGCAAGCCCCTTCGCACCTCCCGGACCACCATTCGCATCCAATGTCGTATGTATCTTCCCATTAACGCCACCTCCCACAACTCGCTAACCCCTCTCCCACCAGCTCATCAATGGCAAAGCCAACTTCGACTGCAACACCCCCATCAAGAACTACATCGACTCGCCCGCTAATGGTACCTGCATTGACAACGCCGGTCTTTCCATGTTCAAGCTGCAGTCTGGCAAGAAGCATCTCATGCGCTTCATCAACTCCGGCGCAGAAGGTGTGCTGTTCGTCAGCATCGACAACCACGAGATGGAAGTCGTTGCGCAGGATTTCGTGCCGCTAGTCCCGTACAATACCACGCACCTCATCCTTGGTGTTGGTCAACGTAACGATGTCATCTTCTACGCCGACGGAGCGCCGACTGACTCTCTTTGGCTACGTGTCGTCTCTGGACCTCGTAAGTGTCACGTCATCTCGAAAACTGAACCACTTGTACTGATTCCCCATCACAGCCGGCGAGATCCCAGGCGGAGGTATTCAGCCCCTCGGCACCGGCGGCTGCAACACCAACACTGGCTACAACAACTTCACCACCGCGGCCCTCTACTACGAAGACGCCGATGTGTCCATCCCGCCCAA
>Ga0268246_10001041_pt1 | contig 10617 bp, 7 predicted proteins | sample AgamicOrSfe_FD_200242 | JGI IMG/M metagenome (GOLD analysis project Ga0268246, IMG submission 200242) | Agave microbial communities from Guanajuato, Mexico - Or.Sf.e (v2) (version 2) | ecosystem: Host-associated > Plants > Phyllosphere > Phylloplane/Leaf | place: Guanajuato, Mexico | collected...
TCCGGGTCGGACAATGGATCGTTGGCCTCATGCTGTGAAGTGTTTGAATCCTCTTCTCCCGCCCACAGATCTTGATCACGGGTTAGCCAGTGAGGATAAGAGCCTCCGGTACCATTCCCAAGGCATCGAGGAAGGGCAGTAACACCATCAAAGTCGATCAGACCACAGAAGCGGCCCTCACTATCGACGAGAACATTTTGTGGGCCAAGATCAATGTGGGAGAACACGAACTTCGCGTCAGGACCGCCTTCTTCGTCCATCCAAGAAAGAATAGCCTTGAACAGATCTTGGTGTGCATTCTTGTAAGTGGTATCATCTTCCTGTCCCCACATATCAACCTTCCAGCTGAAGTATTCAGAGGCTTGGCTAAACGGCCCAACGTCAATGAGATCTGGCATGGCGTGCATAGTCTCTGGGCCAAGGTCGCGAGTAATGACAGGTCCGATTCCAGAGAACCTGCCGAGTGCGTCAAAAGAAGGCGCACCACAGTTGTTGAACTGGAAATGATCAAGCTGAACCACAGCAGTAGCAAGATCAATCAGAAGCTGAACGCGAGTCCGTTCATCCTTGAACAGCTCGTGTTTCTTTGCGTAGCGATCCCAGTGCGGCATCAGCGCTTCACCAGAGAGCCATTCCATCATGATGTAAGGACACTTGAGCTCGTTGTCGAGAGTCGCGTTGAAGTCGTAGACTTCAGGCAAGGGAATGGTAGTCTCTTCCTTCAACAGGCGCATTGTGTACGCCTCTGAGAGTAGAGCTCGAGCCGCGATCTCGGACCATTCTTCGCGATGACCTCTGCGAGGTATTTTGAGAGCCCAGACGGTGCCGTCGCTGAAGCTGATCTTGTAAACGAGATTGTAGAATCCTGGCATTGGTTAGCTCCGTGTCTGTCAGCGTCGTCCAAGTTATTCGTACCATTGAAAGGTGGAGTTTCGAGCTTGCACGTCAACTTCTCGTGCTTGCCGCGGCGGATGCCAGCTTTCTTGTCAAGATATTTGCGGTTGCTGAGAGCAAGATCTTCGGCTGCTTCCAGTTTGACCGACGAGAGAACGTGTCTGAATTGGGTGCGCGCTTTGTGAGAAGCTTGATGTGAGAGTGGGCTCCCATCGCCGTCTTCATCGTGAGACGCGTCATGGAAATGTTTCTTGACATGATGGAAGAGCTCGGCAATGGGCTCGAGGATGGCAGAAACCACCTTGGGAGTATGCATGATGGCGACAATGCGCAAATGAGGTGTAGTTATTTGTTGAGATGAAAGAAAGTAATAAAAAGTGACTGTGGTGTGGACAAGGAAGAGGATGAAGATGAAGAGCAAAAAGGCGCGCTGGCAGGATGTGGGAGATTGGAGAGCGTGACGGTTCGGATCGCGTCGAGATGAAACTGCAGAGCTTGAAACAAGTGGGCCCGAAAGTCTGAAACATGATTGGGGAAAGAGCATGGTCGATCGCTCCTGCCTTGATGGGTTTGGGGAGAGTACCGTAAGCAGGCTCGATTTCCGCATTGTACTTGCGGTGCCTACTCTACGCTGTCACGGCTGGAGCTCAAGACCACTCTGAGGAGTGCACCGTCCGGGTTCTGCTCGCCCTTTTGTCTTGAAATTGAGCAGCACCGCGTAATTTGCCACCCTGAACATGATCTAGGTCGGAAATAGTCCAGTGGAGGTGCCGTGGTCTTTCTGATCAAATCGTATCTGGTTGTCAGTGAGGATATGTCGGTCTCGGGAAGTCCGCAAGGACAAATTGTAGCGGTTTTAGACTCTGAAACACTCCTGCGACAATAAAATCTTGACATGACCTCACTGTCCAGCCCATACATCGCCGCACAAGCATGCGCATACATTTATGCCCGTGCTTAGTGTCCTAAATTGTATGAGAACTCACGTTGCAGGCCGTGAAGACGCACGGTATAAATAAGTAGAAAGGATCATTGTGAAGTGTCGGCTCATCTATTCGTGTCTACTCAGAGACGCACGGATCAACCTGTACTTCTAGGTTCATCCTTAATCTTGAATGGCTCTTGCGCGGTCTTCGACTAAATCATCCTCTGTCTCGGGTTTGTCTCCCTTTTCTTCTGCAATACCTACAGGGCCAACCTTGACTTTGGCCCTTTCTTGTAAAGATTTCCACTCCTCAACCTTCTCTTTGGCTTTCTGTTCCCTTTTCTTCTGCTGGATATATCCCTGCACTCTACCCCTAGCGCCAAACGTGATCTTCGTGATCATATCGCCTGCCCGACCTTTTGTGACTGATCCGTACCGCAACTTTTTGCCTTCCTCCCTATATTTATTCAGCATATCCACCTGAGCCATACTTGCGCTGTCGTTGCGCCAGTTTCGCCGGCCAGGCAACGCGTAGAGCGAGATATTACCGAAGAAGAAATGTTTGGAGGCGAAGGTGTCGGCGCCATGGATGGCGGCTTCGAGGATCGTCGCAGTGATGATCTGCCGTGGTCGGGCTAAGGGCGATGTCTTTATCTTTTTTGGGACGCCTCCGACCATGACGGTCTTCGAGGACTGCGTCAACTTCTTGACGACGCTGCCAATCCAGACTGGTTCATCAGGATTGGGAGATGCAATGCCAGCGGGATCAGCAACTCTCTCTACAGTGAGATAGTCACCTATCGTGCCATTCACCAGGACATACTTGTCTTTGTCTACGTTAACCCATGCATTTGGACTGAATGCACGAACAAATGTTTCGGCGGAGGTGTCCTCGATCAAGTCTGTAACAGATTCATAATCCGTGAACTTGATCTCCCCTGCAAACGCAGGGCTGTTGCCCATAACTGAAGGATCTGCAGTGATCTGTTCCATGGCTTTCTGTCGCTCCCGCTCTATTGCTTTGCGTTGTCTTAGCTTCTCCAACTTATCAGGATCCATGCTGGTAAGCGTCTCTGATGGATCCAAGCCGAACAGGGTGGGCACCGTCACAATGCCTGTTTGAAGTGAGGCTACCATGTCAATGATGTGGCAATTCTCCTTTCCTGGGAAGAGTCGCATGCCTCGTCCAATCATTTGGATGAGAAGGTTTCGTGACTTTGTGGGTCGTGCAAGTAAGACGCAGTCGATGTTGGGGATATCGGTGCCTTCTGTGTAGACACCACAGTTTACCAGGACAGGAAATTCTCGTCTTTTGAAAGCGTCTAGCCACTCGCTGCGGATCTTTTTCGCTGTATCGCCAGTAATAAAGCGAGCATCCACTCCGTTTTTGCGAAACTTGATGGTTAAGCTCTCAACATGTTTCAGATCAACGCAAAAGACGATCGTTGACTTGCGATCGCCAGCCCGATTCTGCCAAGCTTTGACAGTGATCAGGTTGATGTGATCTTGGTTGACTGCTTCGGCGAGTTGTGCCGTGTTGAAGTCACCACCAGTGGACTTTTTCACAGTTGACAAGTCAGCCGTGGACTCAACAGTGGTGAAGATGACATTCGATAACCAGTTCTCTCCAATCATATCTATGTAATCCCTAGTGATAATCAGTCCCCGAATCTCAGGCTCACGCGGAGAACATACTTGTGGTAGACAATATGCTTGATGACCTTTCCAAGAGCAACACCATCTGCTCGGGACAGAGTAGCACTCACTCCAACCAATGCAGGTCTGCTCTTCATCTCTGGGCGGGCTTCAGGTATGCCGAAGTGATCTAGGACTTTCAGATATGCAGCCGATACAATATGATGTGCTTCATCCACCAAGACAAGCTTATAATCCGCCGCTGAGAATTTGTTGATCCTGTCCTGCGAGTTGATGCTCTGAATAGAGGCAACCGTGATATCTGCCACTCCGGACGCATGGATATTGCCCATTTCTATTTCCACTTTCTTGTCAGGATATCGAAGACTACATTGTCTGGCGGCTTGCTCAACAAGTTCACGTCGATGGACTAGGATAAGGGCGCGAGTTGCTTGAGGGGAGGGTGGCTCGACACGACCGATCAACTCGGTGAAAATGACCTTACGGATTAGCTATTTGGTCCGGACAACGAGATGCATACGCCATACTTACAGTCTTGCCACTTCCTGTAGCGAGTGATACCCCGACCTGACGCTTGCCATCTTCGAAAGCGTTGAGAACAGCATCTATACAGTCTAGTTGATATTGTCTGAGCTGGATGCTGGGGAGGACGATCGGTGCTGGTGTGTCGTGTGGCAGGAGGAGTGGCAGAGCAGCAGGGACAGTCTCTTTTCCAGTGGGAACAGCTGTCGCATATGATCGTAGGCGAGTTCGTGTGACAGCAGCGCGTGGCAGCACGGTCACCGCTCGGGAGAGATGTGACAGTGTATTACCTTGCCATCGAATTACCATGCTACTTCAGTATTATGTTCGAAAGAATCAGGATCCAAGATCGGCACGCGATGTCTGTTTGTCATGACGTCTGAAACCAATCTGCAACAACAATTTGTCATCACGACATTCTACCCGCTCGATTCTGATCAACTCATCACATCACTACAGTCACAGAACAGAAGTCTGGGGAGAGTGCCGAAAGGATTCCGTTCAGACTTATGTCCTAGTACTGTGACATGGTGTGTACAAGCTCAGGTGTGACGAGTATCTCCTCCATACCTGATACTTTACTCCACCATAGAAGAACCTCCTACGTAGCGTTGTGGCTGGACCGCGATCAAGGCACCCAGAGTCTAACCTAGACCTCTGTTATCTTACTGAAAACAGTAGGCCTCTGCTCCTTCAAGCTGTCATATGGCTCCTAATCAGTCCTACTTTAGCTAACGGCACTTATCAACAGTAATCGCAACCTCCGGACCTTCGTCATCCTACCCGCAACACGCCTACCGCAACCCTGTCACATCCCTCGTCGCCTACCTCGACCAAGCTCACGGATCAGACTGGGCAATATGGGAGTTTCGTGGCGAAGGCACCGGATATCCCGATGATGCCGTATACGGACGAATACAGCATTGGGCGTGGCCTGACCATCATTCTCCGCCATTCGAGCTGATTCCGCCAATGATGGGCAGCATGAGAAACTGGATGCAAGGAAGTGATGGCAGGGCGCATGGAAAAAGAGTGATTGTCGGACATTGCAAAGCAGGCAAAGGACGGACAGGGACGATGCTGTGTTCATATCTGATGAGTGAAGAGGGCTGGACTAAGGACGAAGCGTTGACGAGATTCACGCAGCGACGCATGAGGCCCGGATTTGGAAGCGGCGTCAGCATACCTTCTCAGCTGCGGTATGTGGGGTATGTCGAAAGATGGGTCAAAGGTGGCAAGATATGTGAGTATGGCAACAAAGTCACAGTCGTATTATTGCTCCCTGACCTGACAACACATAGATGTCGAGCAAAAGGTCGAAATCCTCGAGGTCCACGTCTGGGGACTACGAGAGGGCGTAAAGCTATCAATCGAGGGCTACGTCGAGGACAACGGCCCCTGGCGCATCAAAAATTTTCATACCTTCCACAGAAACGAGCGCGATGACCTCGATGCTCACGGCAGACCAATCAAACCCACCGCACGAAGCAGCACAATACTAGCAACATCCTCCACAACACCATCCCGCGCGTCCTCCTCGGCACACTCCGCCCACATCCTTCACAACAAAGACTTATCCTCAGAGCACCTCCCTATGGGCCATCTATCGCACCCTTCACGAAAGCACACCTCGATAGACAGCTCCCGCTCCGAGGCACAATCCACAACCACCTCCTCTGCACCCTCCACAACAAACACAATCTTCCGCCCCTCTCATCCCCTCATCCTCCCCACAAACGACATCAACCTCGCCATCGAGCGCCGCCTCAACACCACATTCGACCTCGGCCTAACCTCCATCGCGCACGTCTGGTTCAACGCCTTCCACGAAGGAAACGGTCCCGAGAACTACGCCGCCGCACGACAGAAGCACAATTCCGCTGATGGCGTCGATCCGCCAGGCGCACCCTACGCCGCCAGTTCCGGCGTCTTCGAGATCGGCTGGGACGCGCTCGACGGCATCAAAGGCAGCAGGAAAAAGGGCACGGTTGCGCTGGACAAAGTCGCTGTTGTTTGGAGGGTCGCCGCGGTCATTCCTGCTGGGCAGACGGCTCAGGCGGTGTATCGTGAACCAGCGCGGGACGTGCATCCACTGGATGTTCGGGATGCTGGTGTTCGGAACTCGGAGAACACCCGACCACGAGCGCCGAGTGTTGTGATTGCAGAGCCTGGTCCGGATGAGAACGTCCGAGGTGGGCGTGGCGCGGATTGGCATGGAGAAGACGCACGGAAGGCTGGGGCAAGTGGTGTTAGCAGGCCTGAGGAAGTACTGGCGGACAAGTTTGAGGAACAAGGGGTGGACGTCGAGAGTGGAAGTGATGAAGACGGTGTCGATGGTATACAACGAGGACTCACACATGAAGCACAGCCTTGAGTCTAGCATTTCTGGCCAATGAAAAAATAAAGTCTCGACGCCGTGCCTCGAGCGTGCCTGACCCTGGTGATCGTTGCTCTTGAGTTTCTGATACGTCTGCAAGCCAACCCTCCCACCCTTTGTACAAAGAGTACTTGAAAGGCTTCCGTGTGAAATCTGACGCGTATTCAAAGACATTCCCAGCCCCATACGCGAGGCTGACTGGCTACTTCAAGGACCTGCATACTACCATGAAAGCGAAGGGGAAGATCGGAACCTTCTTCTCCAAGCCTACGGTAATCGCCGCAATCTTAGAAACCAATCCCGCACCTGCCGCCGCAACCTCAACAACCAAAGCTGCGCCTGCCATCCTACCTACAGGCTATGCTCCGCACAAACGCAAGGACTCGGACGATCCGGTTGGGACTGGCGTCTCCACCAAAGACCCAAGAACTCACACCTTCCCGATGGTCAACATCCTATCGATCAAGGTAACGCAGCGGACACCGAAACACTCTCATACGCGCGAATACTGGAAGAGACTGCAATTGTGTTGTCCGAGACAGACAAGTTTGACGAGGACGGTTCTGCTGTGGACACGGATGTACCTGAACAATCCCACCTCAAGTACAAGGAGTTTCTGCGCGGTTTCCGCGTGAAGTTCGACTCATATGCGAAGACATTCCCGACCACACACGCAACGCTCACTGGCTACTTTACCGACCTACGCAATACCATGGCGGCAAAGGGAGAAGTCGAGCCCTTTTTTTCTCAGCCTACAGTTGTTGCCGACCTGACTGCACTCTGGATGGCCAACGTGTCTACCAAGCTGCTCGCACTGGTGGTCAGAGGAATGTGGACTTTTGATGAGCTGATGGAAGCCTGCCCACCACTTCCAAAACGACCGACAGGCGTCCGCAGTGACAATGGCATATACGTGTATATGGGCAAGTCGATCACGCAAAACGTCTTCAACTAGGTCTACTTTGGCTCTGCAAAGGTCGTGGCGACTGGATTTTCGCCATCGTATGCCGGTTTCTACGGCAGGGAAAAGCAACATGAGGGAGACAAGGACACGGGATTACAATTCTTCTATTGACAATGGAGACTCGGCCAGCACGATTTCGGTCGCATGAGAGGGGTGGTAGTATTCAGTCACGAATTCCTCGTATCATGCCCCTACCGCTTCACATCATACCACGCGTTGGAGTCGGCCACGACCGCGATCTTGGGTGGATACAATGCTGCTGTCATGGATCGGCACAAACAGTTGAACGAGATGCGCCACTGTCCCCTCTACCACGATGTCAAATCATCTGGAGATCTGAGCCAGGCAATTACGAAGATGGGAGCCAAGGACAGCTACATTGGCACCAACATCTTATTTGCCTCTGACGAATGGGCCGCATCAGAATCCGCGGCATGGGCACGTATCGGGGACCCTAATGGTGTGGTCATATCCACGGCAATGAACTGGAGATCAAAGACGGCGACGTTTGAAGTGAAACTCCGCATCTGTAACCCAGTAGGTTTGACGTTCAAGCATATGCTGCCAGCTTCGCTCTTCCCTCGCTGGAAGAAAGGCGACAAAGCCCCACGCGTGAGACTCAATGTTGAGTGGTCACCGCAGATTGGCCGCAACCATCCTTTCAACTTCTTTGGCCGCGGACGGTACGGTATGCCACCCGTATACCAAGCACATAAAGTGGCCTCGTTTGCCATTCGCATCACACCGGTGGACTCCCTCCCGACAGACAAACCATGGCCGGCGCAGTATATCGAGGCAGAGGGTCCATGGACGGGTCTATCGCCGCTCAAGCCGAAAGAAGACAAACCGCTACGCTTCTCCCGGCTGATACTCGCTATAATGTCAGTCTGGGACGGAACATACTCTCTGGATACACCGATGACAGCAGACACCTTTGTGATATACAGGGATCAAGTCGACACCCCGGCCACAAAGAAGGTTTTATACACAACCAGCACAACTATGATTGATGTACGTGCGAGGTTAGACCAACTTGCCGGCAGGTTCGACGAGGTCTCGGAAGTGCTAGGCGTCGACAACATCTTCTCGGCCGAAGTAAACTGGGATAACGAAGACAAGGGACACCTATGTCCAATCGGCTGCGGCAAATCGATCAAATCCTATGCTTCCGCGCTTGCACATCTCTTCCTTGGTCACATGTTGGAGCGAGTGAGAGCCAACAGCAAGGCTTCATGCCAGAGGCAGGTGGTGAACATCCTAGATGGTTCTGCACTCCCTGGTGCCCCGATCGTTTACTATTGGCAACAGCCCGGCTGCATGTGGCGCAATGTTGGGTGGTCTCAGGACTCAACCCTGGCATCGCAGACACTACAAGCACGAGTACAGTGGTGCAAGACCGGCACAATCACTTTCAATGATCTTCGGACTGGTGATTGGGATAGCGAGGATGACAATCACAAGCTACTCCGACGTGGAAAAGGTAGTGGTAACCAGGAGAGCATCACTGGATGTGTCTCGAGTCGCAGAAGAGTGGATCATGGCTAAGGTTATGACGTGTTCGACTTTATGCTTGTTGCATAAAGATGTGTTGCTATCTTGCAACGTCGTGGGCGGTATGGGTACGAGTAACGAGGCGCTGCTCAAGCTTATGATAACGTAGCTAATGAACCAATGTATGAATGACACTGAACGAGGGAAGATATAATCCGACATGGCAAAGGACAGAGTGGCAGACGAGACGATGGTAATCAAGATATTTTCAATCATTGTGCATCATTCTCTATGGTTCTGCTTGAATGACCTGGAGCTCTGCATATTGTAGTCGTATCAAGAGAGAGCTTGGCCAGTGCTTGGCATGATCTATAGCACAGAAACTCTTCAGAATGAGGAATGAGGATGAGAGGAGGACAGAATCACGTAGTCCAGGCTCCTAAATGACGGCGCAAGCTTTTTCCAAAGTGATACTCTAGTGAAAAGGCTGTCCCGGTCATTTCTATAGTGCAATGAAACACAATCTTGATTGGAAATGTAGAGCTTTTTCTGACATACGGTACTCTCTATAGTGAAACTAGCTGATTCTGCCAAGAGTAAACGTTAAGAGTATAAGTATCATGACTGATGTTTGTCGTTATATTGTTCAAGTAGACCAGGCAGGTTGGAGAGAGTGCCGTACATCTCGAAGATAAGCAGACAGCGATATTTCTGAGCTGGTCTTGGTTATACGCATGAATAGAGGGTAGAATGTGGAATGGTTCTGGACGCGGCATTGTGTTCAGGAGGGCTTTGTGGTAAAGAGATCCTTTCATTGGCGGCCGTAAGACTCTTGTACGATGTTTGGGGGCATGCGCAGTGATGCGATATTTAAAGGTGGAATTTCCAGTCAGACCGCCGACAGGTCGGGGAGAGTGCCGTACACTTCGAAAAATTTCGAGCAACATGTCGATGTAGCCGACCGAGCAGCAGATCTGACGTCGCTTGGTCGACGCATAGGGAGAAAATCAGTGACTGTGATATTGTTCTTCCCTATGATGTTTCGAGTGTGAGCTGGAATGATGGTTGCCAGGGTACTTGAAGTAGCTTGTATGTCGAAAATCGACTCTACCAAGCACTCCTGATGGGACACCGTGGCCACTCAGGACTTTATAGCAGTGATAAATTGAGGATTAAGAAGTTGAGGACCGCAATATGGAGGTAATCAGAGGATTTGTGTCTTACTAAAAAGGTAAAACATCCTTCAGCTGGAGCGAAGTAGACTATGCCAGCATCCTTCTTGAAAGCCCCATAGGCAAGAAGAGATCGAGCTTTGTTGCTATCCAACGTCTGACACTCAGATGGTTGGGATGCTGTTCCTGTTGAGAAGACTGCTCATGTCATGCTTCAGCCTCACGTCGACACTCTCCAGACTTCGCCAAGAAATCAACATAACTCAAATCGTGCCTTGCCAGATATCTGCAGATTTGCCTGATGGTCCCGCCTCACTACTCACATGAGCCTGCTGAGGTTTCGCAAGACCTCGCTCCACATCTAATTCCACAAGCTCAGTCATACCGTCGGGACCGCGCCTCGTTGAACTATCACCACCATCATTCACCTCCGCTTCAAGCAATTTCCGCTCATCTGAAAACGAGTAATTCCCAGCACCGCCCCTCCCTGCAAATGGAACGGCTGCTGAGGCGGTTGCAGAGTCAGACGCTGGAGCAGGAATAGCAGTGGCCTCGCTTTGGCCTGAGTTTGTGGCGGCGGTGCTTGGTGTTGTGCTGAATGTGCCTTGCTGAGACA
>Ga0268246_10001043_pt1 | contig 10613 bp, 6 predicted proteins | sample AgamicOrSfe_FD_200242 | JGI IMG/M metagenome (GOLD analysis project Ga0268246, IMG submission 200242) | Agave microbial communities from Guanajuato, Mexico - Or.Sf.e (v2) (version 2) | ecosystem: Host-associated > Plants > Phyllosphere > Phylloplane/Leaf | place: Guanajuato, Mexico | collected...
GACTTGTCCATCTCTTCCTCCTTCACGATCTGACCATCCGCACCAGCAATGTCAAGTCCACCAAAGATCCTTCCACGATTGAGGAAATCGTCAAACTGCGTTGTGATAGATTGGTAGTCTTGTGATGTGAAGTCAGTTGAAGCTGGGTTCCGCCATTCCACAATCTCGAACTTCAGCACTTGTGCGAGACAATGAAGCATAGTCGTCTTGCCAGAGCCTGCCGGACCTTTCATTACAAGCACTTTCTTGTATGGTTTGCCTTCCAATGCTGCTTCCAGCCAGGTTCGAACATCTGCAATCTTCTTCTTGTGTACCACAACCTCGTCCAGGTTTCCTGGGCTATATCTTTCAGTCCAAGGTCGCGTGTCTACCTGTCTAGTATCCTCGACACGTAATGTGGAACTCGAAGGCGCAGGGACTGCCTTGCCCTCTGCTGAGGTCTTGAGAAACTTCCGTACATTTGAGCTACTTTGCGGCTCGGTCTGTGTATCGAGTATGGATTGAGTCGAGGCAAAGTTTCGCTTCAGTCCAGTAGCGATGGTGGATTTGCTGATTGGCTTGTATCTGCTATGAGCTTCATCGTCCGAGATGTCATCTGGCGCAGAAGTGCTCGGCAGGTTCTCTGAGGATTCCTGGACAATTGGTACTTGAGTGCTTTGCTTCTTGGTAGCAGCATTGAAGAATGAGAAGATTGTCTTTGCCTGTGGTTTAACAGCAGCCTTCCCTTTGCTTTTCTTCGTTTGGGTCTGCTTTCGAGGCGATGGAGTTGGCGAGGCTGTCTCCGTCTCTGTCACGTCTTTTTGACTGGGCTGTTTTGTGACAGCTTGTTCATCTTCTTCTCCTTCATCCGACGACTCCGTGACCACCTGCCTGCGTCCCCGACTTCTCAGCTGCACCATGCCGACCAAGCATATCTATTCGGCGCAATGAATACTGCGCCTTGTTTGTCGCAGTGATCGGCAACGGATGGTTGCATTCTGGCACGTGATGGCGTTGTCACGAAACACCACGCGATACGCGATACATCATGTTCTCGTTGCAAAGACCTTATGCGCAAATTCTATGTTCTCATCGTTTGATCACTGAGATACATTACACCTGGAGGGAACCCAGGATGGATTTCATACTTCGTCTCGATGGGAAAACAGAGAGCCCCTAGCGAGTCTGAAGACGTGTTCGAGATTATCTCGCACACCATATTGCATGGGCTGATCCTTCGAAACCTGAACATGATGAGATCTATCTCTAGCCATATCAGAAGCTCTTTACTAGCCTCCGTGGAGGCACGTCGGATGGTCAAAGCACTCCGGATAGACCCGTAGATCTCTTTTCAGCGGGAAGCTGCGTTGTTAGTGAATACAAACGAGCTGCAGTTTGTCAAACGCTACCCGCAGTCTGCGTGGTACAACCTCAGTTATCTTTCTGCAAAACAAGTTGTGAAAGCGAGAAAGCATGATATTCAAAGATATGACTTCGATGTGATATCGGGAGCATAGCAAATTCAGTTTACTTACCTCATCCATCTGTCAGCTCCAAGTTTCAGCGATGTTTCACTCTCAAACTGATTGAAGACCCCTGACACGTCACGACCCACTAATTCAGCCGGTCGCCTAGTCCCATTGCGGTCTCACCCTGCCATTCCCACATCGTTTCTGCCTCTCTTCCTGGCACCTCCGTCTTCCTACAACCTCAATCTTCTTCTCTATTACCACTCTGCTCATCCACGCTCATCGATCTCTCATCTTAACAGTCTTCTCGCAATCGCAGATTCAACGACAACTCTCTCGCATCACCTTCTTTCGACTCGACGCTCAACTTCTCACATAACTTCAGATCCAGGTCAGTTTGATTGTTTGCACAATGACAAACGCTCGCGTCAGATTTCTCGCTTGACTTTCAAGTGAAGAATATCTCACATCTCATTCTCCAATCCACTCTCGACCTTATAAATACCCTCTACCTTATCATCTCTCGCGCAATCTCTTCAACCTTCAACAACCTCCGTCAACCTTCATCTACCTTCAACCCTCTCCCAGCAACCTTTCTCTTTTCGAATACACATTCCCATCTCAAAAGCTAATATCTTCACGGTCAATCTACAGACTACGACCATGTCTTGGGCCGCTCCAAACACTTTCGATATGGGCGACATGGCCCAAGCGGTCAACGGCGCCGCCGACTCTGACGGCAATCCACAGCACGAAAATGGTCACGATGCGTCTGCTTCTGCAGAGGCTCCTGAGCGTGTTGGAGGTTGGGTCGCGAGGACTCCTCTTAACTACGAGGCACTAGGTGCAGACCGTGACACCGCTCACATTCACGAGGAGTCTGGTGCCATTCCAGTGTGGGCTCATAATGCTGCAAAGTACGAGTGGGTTGATGAGTATGGAGATGGTAAGTCAGCTATGGTTATGGCACCCTTAAGACTACGCTGACATGACCTTGCCATAGTCGGCCCTCGCGTCCCTGATCTCGAGGAGGAGTTGTTCCGCGCCGGCAAGGCTCATGTCTCCCAGGCTGGTGTCGACATCGGTGTCTACAATGAGATCCCTGTGGAGACCGAAGGTGGCGAGAAAGTCAGGCCCATCCAAGCCTTCGCCGATGCTGGACTCCACCCTACCATGCTCGAGAATCTCAATCTTTGCATGTACAGTGGCCCAACAGTTAGTCTCTCTCAACGTTGTCGATACAAACTCATGACTGACACATTTGATCAGCCAATTCAGGCTTACAGCATTCCTGCTGTCCTGACCGGCAATGATCTTGTCGCTGTTGCTCAAACTGGTAGGCGACTTTTCTTTGTCAGGATAGACTCATTACTAAACATCTCACAGGTTCTGGCAAGACTGCCGCGTTCCTGGTCCCCATTTTGTCGCGCCTCATGGGCAAGGCAAAAAAGCTTGCTGCCGCGAGACCCAATCCACTCCGCTACAACGCCGTCAGCGACGCGGTCCGAGCTGAACCTCTGGTACTCATTATGTGTCCAACTCGTGAGCTGGCCATGCAAATCTTTGACGATGCACGCCGTTTCTGCTACCGTTCCATGCTCCGCCCGGCGTGTCTGTACGGTGGTGCGCCCAAGCGTGAGCAGATTGAGGAGCTTAAGCGTGGTTGCGATGTGCTCATCGGCACTCCTGGTCGATTGAAGGACGTTGTGGAGAACGAGCCTCGCTGGCTCTCACTCGATCGCTTGAAGTACACGGTCATTGACGAGGCTGACGAACTGCTCAATGACGATTGGGAAGATGAGATGAAGCCTTTGCTTGGTGGCGGTGCGGGTTCGATGGAAGGTCAGTACAGTTCTATCTTCTTGGTCGACAATGTCTAACTTATCGTCAGGCGACCACCAGTTTCTCATGTTCAGTGCCACGTTCCCGAAGCAGGCCAGAGCTTTGGCGAAGCAATACCTTGATCCAGACCATGTCAGGATCAAGGTCGGACGCACCGGTAGTACACTTAAGAACATTCGCCAGGATGTAAGTGTAATTATCCAAAGCATCGTCTTGCCTTACACTAATATTTTGCAGGTCATCTGGGTTGAAGGTAACATGAAACAGAAGGCCCTGATTGAGCTGCTGGAAGATGTGAGTTTGCTGATCGGCGTTTGACTTCAACGACTGACTTTCCATAGCTCCCTCCAGCTCGTACGCTCATTTTCTGCAACAACACTGACACTGTGGATGTTGTGGATGACTTCCTCTACAACGCCGTATGTTCATCTCGCTCAAGTGTCTCGATCATCACTAACAGAACCAGAAAATGCCCGTCACGTCCATCCACCGCGACCGTACTCAACGTGAACGTGAGGATGCCATCCGTGCCTTCCGCACAGGCAAGGTCCCCATCCTTGTCGCCTCAGCTGTCTCCGCCCGTGGTCTCGATATTCGTTCCATCATGCATGTGATCAACTACGACTTGCCCTCTATGATGTACGGTGGCATCAATGAGTACGTGCACCGCATCGGACGCACTGGACGCATCGGCAACCAGGGTCAGGCGACCTCGTTCTATAACGAGCGCGACGAGGACCTCGCTCCACATCTTGTCAAGCTCCTCGTGGAGAACAATCAACCTATCCCCGACTTTCTGGAGCAGTACAAGCCCGAGGAGGGTGCTGCCATTGACTGGGACGACGCCAGCTTGGACGGTGAGGAAGCTGACGAGGGTGGCGAGAATGGGGAGACCGGTGGTGGTGGTGACGATGGCTGGGGCGCACCGACCGAGACTGAAGCACCTGCTGCGACCGAGGCTGCTGACGATGGCTGGGGTGCCGAGAAACCTGCTGCTCCTGCTGCAGCTGCCGCTCCTGCAGCTAACACCAATGATGGCTGGGGCGCGCCTTCCGGTCAGGACTTGAGCTGGTAGATGCTTGCGAGTACTCTGATCAGAGGACGACTGACGGTGATGATTGAGATGACACGACATGACATGGAGATGATGCCTCGAGACCAACAAAGTGTGCTTCTTGCCACACCCACGAAATGGCTTCTGAGATGATGCGTTCCTTTCCAGCCAGCGAGCTAGGAGATGAAAAGTGTGTAATCGACACGCGACGGGTTCAAGTCCTTGGCCAACGAGTGCCCGAGGAGCCGACTGCAGACCTGTCCGACATGGATATAGTTCTGCAAATACTGATTCGAATTGAGGAAGAATGCTTCAACCTTCGTGCCTCTTCCTGGTTGGGTTGTGATGTGTTGTGATGTTACTGACATTGTATGACCTTCTCGTCTTCATCTCTCATGTGCCAGGTTGTGAGGTGATGGTTGAGGTCACTAGCCTTCCACATCTACCTCCCTGCTCTGCTCCCTCTGCTCTTTCTGCTCTACTCTTCTGCCTCGAGAGGAGTCTCATGAAGGTCGCTGTGGGCTTAACACAACTCACGGCTCGATCACCAAGGCAATTTCAAGTTCTGTTCGACCCAACCAACCACCCACTCGACAAGAGACAGGCACGAAATACAGAAAAGTCTGGAATATTTATATTTCTTTCATTGTATTTGTGAGGGTATATCTAACGAAAGGAAGGCGCTCAGCGCACTTTCAAGTATCTATCTATCTAATCTGTACAGTCATGTCTATCCCATCCCATTCCCATATTCCTAAACACCATTGCAATGCAATGCAATATCAATAACCCGTCATATACAGAAACCTCAACTATTCCGTCTCTTCCTCAATCATCTACGGCTTAAAAAGCTGCTCCTTCCTGAAAAATCTGAAAAACCCAACACAGATAATCAACTGGAAGATCAACGCACCCCAAAACCAGCCCTCCTGTGCCGCATTCGCCGGGTGCAACCCAAAGTTAGGGAATTGCCCCCCAGGCCCAAGTGCATCCGGCGCGCTCGCCCTCGCCGCAATAGTCGCGACAGATCCAATAACCTGTGCCGCAATAAGCGCAAACACGACATAAAACCTCGTCAACGTCTGCAATAGAATCATTCCAAAGCCGACACCTTGTACTGCATCCAGGACACCTAGCCAAAGCCAGAGTGAGCGACCCAGCAAGGCGCCGCACACAGGACCGCCCCAGGGGACGTAAGTGCCCAAGCCGCCCACACCCCACAGCATCTGCGCCCAGCGCGGCGCGCCGAGCCCGATGGCGAAGATGGGCAGGATCCAGCTGTGGTGTTGGGAGAGGCGGTGGAAGCCCGTCATCATGAGGGCCCAGACGCCGATGAAGAAGACGAGGACCAGTATCAGGATGGCCCAGCCGGGAGCGTGGGTGGAGGACCACAGGTACGACCAGTTGCGACCGTAGGTGGCGGAGAGGAAGTAGTTCTGAATTATCACCGTGACGAAGAACCAGAGGACGATTTTGCGGCGGAAGACGGAGCGGTAGAAGGAGGGGATTGCGCCGGGGGTCTGGTGGTAGTAGGCTGGGAGGCCGAGGTAGGATATTATGCCTATGGACCAGAGGAGGAGGGCGATGGGGGTCGTGACTGCGGCGAGGGAGACGTGCGAGGTCAGGAGGTTGGCGGTTCCCAGACCGGCATTTGTGAGCGAGGTCAGCGCGTCACCCCAGTACCAGAGCGCGGCGATGTAGATCTGCTGCGTCCCTTGAATGACACAAGCGCGGTAGACCCAAGTTTTGACGGGCGCACCGCCGTCGGTGCCGAAGTTGATGCCGAAGAAAAGGGAGCCGGAGGAGGCGGCGATGGCGTACATGGCGGTGGCGACGTTGTCGATCCAGGCCCAGCTGTTTGCGTTGTGAGACGCGGGACCCATTCCGATGAGGAAGAAGGCGAGGCCGTAGAAGAACCAGGGGAGCGCGAGGACGTAGACGGATTTGACGGTGCGGTAGAGCGCCCACCAGCCCATGGAGGCGAGAAGGTAGATGCTGGCGACGATGTAGAGCTTGTTTGCACTCTCACCGATGGAGCCCGTGAGGAGGGTCACTTGGTAGGAGTTGATTGCGAGGATTTGACCCAGGGCGAGGATGATGGTGTAGAGTGGCCAGTCGCCCAGCTTGAGTTGCAGGATACGGGCGATCTTGTTCGGGCGAACATAGTCGGCGTCGATCTCGAATTGCTTCTTGTCGTAGTCGGCGTTGTGGTTGGAGTCGTTTTCGCCGACTTCTGTCGCGCTGTCGGACCCGGACCAGCGGCTGACGGATCGGACTGATGCGGCGGCACCCTTCTTGGAGCCCATCTTGGCTGTCTGGTAGCGCTGGAACCATTCCTTTTCACTCTTCATGATGTATGACTCGATGGCCATTGAACCTTCCGAGTTACTGGCCTCAACACCGTCGAGCATGTGGTCGAAGGTCCTGTAGTACAGGCCAGTAGGGTCGGTGAAGAAGGGGTCGACTCTTTGCAGGCTGTAGTCCTTGCGATCACCTTCAGGCTTGATGGCCTTGAGATCCAACATGGAGCTTTGACGGGTCATGCCACCGGCGGGAGAGTAGATTGGCGACGGTGCAGTCAGTTGACTCGAGCCCAAAAAGTTGGTAGCACTGTTTGGTGTGTCTGGCGATCCTGGCGAAGGCGCAGACCTGTTGTGCGATTCTTCATCTTCGATGATGGTGCTGCCACGGTTGTTGGCAAGGTGACCAGCGAATAGATGGCTGTTGCTTGCGGCGCGTCGAGGAGTAGTTGGGTTACCGCCGTTGGGAAGGTAGTTGTGGCTGACAGAAGGAGAACGTGTTGGACTGCCGGCACGGCTACCTGCACGACTGTTTGCACGACTGTGATCGCGGCTCGAGCTGGTGCTGAAGTTGCGAGATCTCATGCCCCTCAGCTTCTGCCTGATGCGCTCAATAGAATTCATCTCGGCCGGCTCCTCATCGACATGGCCCGGACCGAATGTCGAGGGAATGATCGGAGGCGTGTTGTCATCCCATGGCAATGCACCACGAGTTGGAGACGATGGACGAGTGTTGGCTCTGCTAGGTCCTCTGCTGTTGGCTTGCGAAGCCCAGGCTGAACCTGGTGCTGTCGGAAGCTGAGAATGGAAGCCAGATGGTGTTGCGGAGCCAGGAGTCTGAGAACCCAACAGCGGGCTGGAGTAACCCGTCATCAAGAATGGTGTTGTGGCACTGGAGCTCTTTGCAGACTTCTTGTAAGCCTTGTTAGCCTCGCGGTTGTGGATCTTGAGTGCTGTGGTCTGCAGCTTCTCCAAGTCCTCAACCCACTGTGCAACGGGGAATCTCTGCACAGCCGAACGAGCACGCATCAGTGCACGAGTCTCGCGGCTAGAGGCCAGAGCACCACGAATGGCTTGCTTGAACTGGTTGGTCATGTGCTTGGTCGTGGTAGACTCGACAGTGAACCACCAGCCAGGCATCTGACCAAGACCACCGACACGAGCACCAACACCGAGAGCACCCTTACGACCGAACTCTACAGCGACAAGACCGAAAGGCTCGTCACGGGACGGGATAAGAGCGAACTCAGCTCCGCTGAAGATGCAAGGAGGAAGTGCTGTGAACTCAGGCTTGGAGTAGACACGGCCGGGGTACTTCTTCATCATCTTGTCGAGCTTGAGAGCAGCAAACTTGCCGTACAAGTCAATGACAGGACCGACACAGAGAAGCTGGACCTTGGGATTGGATTCGAGAACGGAGAAGAAACAGTCGGCAATGAGGTCGACACCCTTTTGCATAGACCAACGACCGACAAAGACGAAGAGCTCGGCTTCAGGGTCGACATTGAGTCCGGCCCATTCCTGGCACTCCTTGCGGAGGGCGCCACGCTCGGCTTCCAAGTCCTCCCGGATGACTACCTCGTTGGGGTTGACCAAGACCTTATCCCAAGCAGCAGTGTCAGATGGGTCAGGATTGGGCAGCCCACCAATGTCAGATAGACCCCAGAAGATAGGGTATCTTGCCCAGGCACGCTTGCCGTACTTGTTGGACACACCTACTGCACCATAACCCTTTTGGTGAATGCGAAGGTAGCTAGCTCCTGCATGAAGCAAGTTGAAGACTTCACCAAACTGGACATACTTCTCGACGATGCGTGCTGGGAGGTTGTATACACCACAGATCTCAGCCCGCTCACCGGGAGTCTTGATAGGCCAGAGACCCTGGAACTCAGCGTTGTGAAGAGAGAATGCACAAGGAATTGTCCTTGGGAGGAGGTAGAGTGGTGCGATCGTGCCGTGGTAATCGTTGATGTGGTACAAGTCTGGGTTCCACCTGTCAACGGCATGAGCGATACACTGGTTCCAGGCTGAGTAGTAGACAGCAGAGTCCAAATCGTCCATACGAGCGGGGTATGGGTCCTTCTTTGTCTGAGCACGGAAGACAGGAGAGTCGAGCAGAACATAAGTGATGTTGGCGACTTGGTGAGTTTGGACCTTGACCTCGTAGTCTGTGTTGAGAATGCGAACCCAGAAGGAAGGAATTGGCTGATCGATAGGGTACTCAATCCCGCCAACGCAAGGCACGACCCAGATAAGATCTTGGTGACCAAGGTTCTTACCCATGAGACCAGCCATGACACCAAGACCACCAATCTTCACACCAATGTTCCAGTCAGTAATGTTGTACTCCATTGTGGCGATGAGGACCTTGCGTCTGTTCGGGGCACCGATGGCAGCCTCGACAGCACTGGCGAGTTCGAGAGAGGAGTTGTCACCACGAAGAGTGGCATCGTCATCGTCGTGATGGCGCTTGAAGAGACCCATGACTGCCTCGCGAAGCTCAAGTTGCTCCTTGGGCAAGTTAGCTTGAGTGGGAACCTTTTCGCCGTCCTTTGCTCGGGAGAATGGCAGAAGACTGCGTTTGATGCTAGCTCCAGCTTCGTTGAACTTGACCCCATAGAAGGCACGCGTGTACGCCCAGATACCAAGGATACCAGTAAGGAGAGGCACAAAGGCCAGAATAAGGGCCAGTACGATCTGAGTCGCAGAACTACCTACACCAACAACAGTGTAGCCCCAGTTGCCGTCGTTGACCTTGATCCTCCAGCCGAGCGAGCCCCGAGGAGGAATCGTGACATTGACGATGTTCTTGGACAATGTGTTAGGTGGGAGCAGGTCCAGAACGCCATCGTTGTCGATATCACCAAATGCCTGGGAGATATCTGGCCGACCATCAGGGTTCATACCCCAAACATTGACCTCGAACTTGCTTGGCCATTCGTCGACAAGATCAAATGTCCAAAGATTATCAAGGTCATCCATGTACATCTGAGAGTCAAGACCGCCATCATAACCATACTGGTTGAACGGTCCTTGAACCCAAGCATGGGGCCAGTGACGTGGAATTTGGGGTTCGCCCATGAGATCAGCATGCTGGATGTGGTCCGCGCTTGCAATCATGCTGCCCCAGAAGTTGAGCTCAACATGCGTGCCCTCCCACTGCTGTGCCACTGTTCCGTTCCATGGCAGGACAGTGATTGGCGTGTCTGCAGTCGTGTAGTTCATCCAGGGACTGTAGCTCGAACCCCAGTTGGTAGAGTAACGGAACAACTCAGCACCTGGTGCGCGCATAGTGAGGTACAGCTCGCCAGCAGCGTTCTTGTTCAAGACATTGCTGGTGTAGTTTCCAGACCATGGGAAGACAACTGGGTTATCAGCTTGACCAACTCTGAGCATGAAAGTGTCCTTGGCACCAGTGGAAGCTGTTCCGTCTGCGGTAGTGGCATTGTTCACAGTGATGGTGTGGACACCGTTGGACACACTGATGAGGCTGGCGCGGTATACCCAAGCATTGCCAACTGCGCCGGTGTATGGCACGGTACCGTTGGAGACAGCACACGAGACCGTTGAGTTGTCCAATTGAGCTGTAGTGCCGTCCTGCGTGGTCGAAGCCACAGTGATAAAAGAGGCCATGCCTTGGCAGTCCATCTCGTAGGAAAAGTAGAGCTCAAAGTCCACAGTCTCTTGTTGACCGAGGGCAACGGTTGACAAGATACGTGAGTCGTGGCCAGGGTAAAACTGTGTGATCGATGGTGCAGGTGTTATCCAGGTGTCCTTTGGCACAAAAGCCTTGAACTCGTAGGGTGTCAGTTGAACCGCCTCGAAGCAGCCATTGGGTTCAGTCGAGCCCTCTACGCTTTGAGTGATTGCGGAAGAGCCGAGAGTGTACTCGTCATAAGGCCAGAAGAGGTTCTTAACTGTTGTACCTTGCTCGAATGGTGCAATGAAAGCCTCGGACGCGTTCGATGT
>Ga0268246_10001044_pt1 | contig 10600 bp, 22 predicted proteins | sample AgamicOrSfe_FD_200242 | JGI IMG/M metagenome (GOLD analysis project Ga0268246, IMG submission 200242) | Agave microbial communities from Guanajuato, Mexico - Or.Sf.e (v2) (version 2) | ecosystem: Host-associated > Plants > Phyllosphere > Phylloplane/Leaf | place: Guanajuato, Mexico | collected...
TATGGACATGTTCAAGAGGGAGAGCGACGTGGTAGAGCCAGGAACGATGCGGGACGTGGACGACAGTCGGATGGCGAGCGAGAGCGTTTGATGATGAAGATGGGTCGGGATGTGGAACATTTTCGGAAAATTTCACGAAGAGTGCTGGAGCTCCGGGCAGGAAGCTCGACGGTGAAGATCTGGCTAACGAGGAAATGATCTAGGATGGGAGCGGACATGAAACATTATGGGCCAGAACAATGCAGAGACACCCCGTGATGATGTTCAGCTCTTTGTTGCTCGCTTATTGACGACGCTCAATAGATAGTGCTTGTTTTCCGGAGCAACTATATAGTCTATTTGTAGAGTAATCCTTATTAACATATTAGCTTTCCCCAACCTTTCATCAACATTCATCATTCCCAAGCAGCACATTCCCCACGATCTCGCATTCTCACGCACCACACTCCTCATCCCACCACTCTCTAAACAACTCCAACCTCTTCGTCTTCGTCTCCGCCATCTCTCTCCCCGTCTTCGTCTTCATGCGTACTTTGTAGAGACACAGTCTGTTATCTATCAACGCCCTCGCCGCCTGAAGTGGCAGATCATGTGCGCCGCTGTACATGTACGATCGTCCGATTCCGGTGGCGCCAATGGCATCAAGGCGGTCGGCGTCCTTTGATATCGATCAGATGATTCTGCCTTATGGAAAGGGAGTTTGTGGGAGGGTTAGGATGAAGACATACCTGCACGATGGCCAATTCTGGGATCTCCTTGATCAGATCCGTCACCTTCTTGGGGTCGGCAAGCTCGGACGTGTAGGAGACGCCTGTTGCAATAGCTTGGACTTTGGTTGCGAAAGTGTGATATTCTGCTTTATCTTCGACTACTGACATGATCATGTCGTAGACCATCCTGGTTACATCCTCACCTAAAAGTTTGTGCATGAGAGTCGGGTCAGAGGGTTCTATCGCGGAAGTGTGACCCACCTGGAAGCGCATACTTGTTGTCGCCCACATCATGCATCAGCGCACCGAAGCGGACCAGGGCGACATCGTACGTGTATGTTGAGTTTGACTTTTGCTCGCTTTCCATGATGATCTCGGCATTGCGCATCACACGCTGTGTATGTTGTCAGTTGAGAGAGTTGAAGAGGCCTAACGCTAGATTTCACCTTGATGTGTGTCATGTCGTGAGAGCCGTCATACTTGCTCATAGCACCCTGAACGCGGACATAGATTTGGTCGAATAGTTCCTGCGACCCTGGGAGGGCTGGGAGAGAGGGCGGTGGCATTGCAGTGAAGATGATGAGTGTTGACGAGCGCGTTCGCTTCACGCGACGTCACGCGTTTGATGAGTCAGATGGGTGCGGACAGACACGATCGGAAGAGGCGACTCAGAGTGTAGTGATCGCGCCGCATGCTGAATCTTATGAGCACTATGAAATACCGACACTGTAATGTCGGCTTCTAATACCTCGTGCTGCTTAGAGATGATACTCTTGAAAACACAGACGTGGTTGTCTTTCATGTTGAATGTGAGACCGCTCAGGCGTGGCAAGTCGAGTGCTCGCGTTCTGAATTTTATCAAGTATTCCTTGTTATGGCAAGATACGATGGACATCTCCGGCTGGGTATCCGTGTTCCGCGACTCCTGAATCCGGTTTCATTTCATTCAGCTCAGCTCGAGGCCGTTCCAAATCCAGAACTTTGCTTGTCCTCTGCCGTTGTTTGTTCAAGCTCTAGCAGCCGATCCATGGATGTCTTCTCAGCTCAGTTGGAGCATTGAAAAGCAAGCCTTTGGTGCATGCTCTAGTGCGTTGCTAAACATCTTTGCATGAAGGACTTGTTGACCCAGTCACTCGAGCGGAAGATATGATGTTTCCAGTCCCGGACGAAAAGAATTGCAGTGATTGGCTGTGCATACAGTGCTAAATCCGCCGTCGTGGCTTTTCTGCAGCAGCAGTGGTGTGAACTTGTGATACTGTGGTCGTGCAGACGCCTTACAAGAAGGGACCGTTTTTGCGAAAGACAGACATGCCAACCACAAAGAGCATCGTCGGCTGGCGGCCGAGATCCCCATGGTGCAGCTAGTTCCTAATCTGGTTTAGCAGATACTTCTTGTAACGAACTCGTCTCGAAAGCTAGGCTGCTACGTTGTGGTCTAACGCGTCTACTTTCTCCATTCGGAGTCTGCTAGATTGACTTCAGCTGAGCTCGATAGAGTAGTATGTCGAGGCTCGAGTCTGCACAACGGTCGAGCTAGCATTATCCGGACCGTGCAACCGTACTGAGGTCTGTTGTCAATGTGAAGACATAAAAGCATGCTTCGTCAGCGATCGCGCATATTTCCGTGGACCTGCACTGTGTCTCCTCAACGCGACGGCCCTTCGTGCTTGTCTATTCATCCTTCACAATGCTTCTCTCCATCCTTTTCACTCTTACATGCCTTACCATCGTACAAGCAGCAGCACTTCCTCAAAGCCTCAATAATGCGTCTCAAAACTGTAGCATGGTTCTACAGGCAAAGCCGAATGCGAATCTCAGATGCGGAGTCTCTGGATCTCTTGTGGCGAGTCGAACAGTGACACTTGGGCTTCCGTCTACAGTTACCAGCATTGAGGACTGCGCAGAGCTTTGTTACGAAAATAGCAAATGTGTCAGTTTTGGAGCGACCACCTCGTCTTGCCAGCTTTATGGCAAGAGTTTGCTGGATATGGGTTATGTAGCTTCTACGGCGACGAATCTGACGATAGAGTATTATAATGAGGGTTGCTGGACCTCTGTGTGTACTTCTGCACCAGCTTCTTCATCAACGGCCTCTTCGTCAACGGCTTCTTCATCACTGGCATCTTCATCACCGGCATCTTCATCACCGGCTTCTTCTTCATCAGCTTCATGTGTATGCACAACAACAATGACAGGTGTATTAGCGTCTTAAGCTATGATAGCTTCACAACATATCATGCTGATACCCCATCAGAGACTGCGCTTGTCTACAATATTTTCCGAACTCGATTGTCAACCACGTTCATTACTACTACACTTCCGCAAGCGACTCATACAGTGGTGAAGACTGCGAAAGGCCTAGCCTGTAAGTGACGATAGTGACATTTCTTGGTTTTCCCCAAGCTAATCAATACTGTATGCTAGCCGCCACAGCAAATGTGACTACTGATGTCGAGGTCATGACTACTGTAGCTGTGGATGCGAGTACCATTACTCTGTTTCCGACTGTTACTACCGTCGATTGTGGGTAAATTTTTCGTCCATGATACGACTGATATGCTTACAGATTGTCTCCAGCATTTGTAGCCATGGAAACGCTGACGTCTTTTGTAACTACTACGCTGACAGAAGCTCCGGATCAAGCGCTGGAAAAGCGAACGAAAAGTAGTATTGCAGCTTGCGCATGTACTGCGACTGGATCAGGATCAACTACTACCACTACTACCACGAAGACACAGACTGTTTCCACGACTATTGTGAACCTGATTACATCTTACCGAACATCCAGCCCCCCTGCTGCCACGGTTGTCTCTTCCATTCCCAATAACATCACCACGACGGTCGCCACACACACGATTAGCGAGACTTTGTATCAGACCACGACGTAAGTTAATCCAGCTTGTGCTAACAATTTTAGACTGACTCACAGGCCACAGTGTCACCTTTCCTTCGGTCTACGTTAACGCTTCCACTACAACAATCACTTCGGACTCGACTTACACCACGTCCTATCTGGACCTAACTATCACATCAACGTCAGCTTGTTATTCTCACGTTCCACTTTCTCAAAAACTGATAGAACTGTAGATTGACTGAGATTCTTTCCGCGACGGGCGCAACTACGGTGACCGCGCCGGCTGTTACCTCGTCTGTCACGGTAGCAAGCACGATCACTGTGACTGTAGGAAGCACTACATCTGCGACTCTTTGTGGCAACACTGCCGCTGCTTTGCAAAAGAGGAAGTATGTATCTGCGCAACAAAACACTCAAACAAAGCCCGAGTTGGCCGGACGAGCGGTGACAACCGACATCATACCTGGAGCAACTGTTACAGTGACGCCAACTGTTTACGCTACGTTCACTGAGCTCTCAACTACGACGATTACTGCTAGTGCTCCTAGTATGGTTCTGCCAAGTCCCACTCCTATCATGGTTGGTAGCGATGGGGTAGATTGGGATGAATATAGTCTGGGACTCCAGTTGCCGTTCCCGATGACAATCTACGAGCAGACGACCCAGAATCTCCTGATAAGCATCGATGGCGTGAGTCAAGTTCTTAACTTACCTCGTGCCTTGACTGATAAGCAATACCTACAGTTCATAACCTTGACTTACGCCTATCAAGTTTGCGATGGCACAGCCTTTGGCTTCTGTTACTACGCACCATTCACCAGTGACAATGTACAGCTTCCCCAGTTCGATGCGGTGGGCGGTGACGGCGAATATGACCCTATCTCTGGAGATGTGTATTACGAGGTACAGGCTTTCAGTGCACTCGCCACAATGTTTCCATTATGGCAGGCCCTGCATCTCAATCCTGGCACCGCACAGGGTATTTTCTATGAGATTGATGGCGAGCCCGGCACGCGTGTTGTGACCTTTGAGTTCGTGATGGATCAGCAGACTTCAGGAGATGCTAGTCCTGCCCATTTTACGGTCGCTTACCAAGAAGCTGTGCCAAATGTTGTCGAATACACATACTATGACGTCGCGGATAATGGCGCTGCAGCTACAGTTGGCGCACAGTCGATGGATGGTACGTTATCACAGTTCGATGAGTAAAGGATGCAGCGTCGTGAACAAAAACTGACCGACTATTCGCAACAGAGGACAATGTCAACGGATGGATGCAGTACTCGTTCATGAACCCGATCATCGCGCCTGGCACGAAATTGTCGTTGGATACATCAGACAACACCATCACCGTGCTGACACAATCAAATTGTTCACCCTAGGATGCGCATCCTCTGGGCTCACGAACGTTGTCACGACCTTGAACACCGCGGTATCGCAATCTGCCGTATGGCATTCGGTGCTCTACTTACCTTCAAGATGGTATCATGCAAGCACAACAAGTGGACGTCACGTCAGTCTGATAGAGGGGATGATGAGTATGGTAAAGGCAATATGCCATTCGGCCTGCGACAATTACTCCCTGGCTAGCTTACACTTGGGTCGAAGGTCCTGGGTCGTCCCATGAGTCCTGTTGAAGCAGGCGAGTGCGTCGGTGCGGCATCGACGTCGGACTTTCCTGACGAGGCGAGACTTCATTAGACGGGGAGCCGCGCATTATGCTGCAGGCACTGGCTCCGAATTCTTGGCCAGAACCTGTACGATTCTGCAAATGCAAAGAGACATGGCAGCGGCATTGAAATTGGTACAGGCGTATGGAGTTGGTTGTCATGTTGATGTCGAATGTTTTATTTTTGCGGGCTTTCACATCCACAGTTCTCGGTGTGGAAGGCCTGCTTCAGCATCTTCGCAACTGCTGCGCGATTGACATCTCTCTGCATTATTAACTCTGCAGTTGTCAAGCTTTGTAGTGGTTGGCGTTGTGTTCCTTACCTTACTTGACTTGACCTTGTGCTGTAACAGCTGTCGGACCCATCTCCGCTAGCGACTTCCGCATTGACTTCTCCAATCCCGCATGCAACATCATTCACGAGTAACATAATACAGCCATGTCCGGCAAATACGTCTTCAAGCAAGCCTTGAAAGAGCTGCGCTTCCACCTCTGCCAGACGTCTGAGCACAGCGCCGCTGCAAGGTACGCCCAGCTCCAATCCTCTCCATGCTTCTCCTCCGTCGACGCAACTTCAGGCCTTTCTCTCCTCACCGGCCCAGCTCAAGCTCGCACCGCACATAAGCCAGGCGCTTGCGCCATCACTGCTCTTATCTCATATCCTTCAACTTCAAACACGGCGCGAAGACGAGATGTCGCATCACACAGCTAACGCACGCCCTCGGCTCTGCTAATCTATAGATCCTTCCTCGTCCGCGCATACCCGACCATGAAATCCAAGAACCCGCAAACACCGATCCTGATACGGGAAGCGATAGATGTGGAGCCGAAGGTGTGGGCGAGATATGAATATGGGAGGGAGAAGATGGTGCCGTTGAAAGGTATGTCTGCTCTGCTTGCGGTGAAGTGAAGGGAAGGGTAGTAGGGAAGAAAAGGAGGTGCCAGGGAAGGAGGTTACCGGATAAAACGGGCACGAGGTGTGAGAACCGGGGCAAGGAAAAGGGAAAGGAGAAAGGGGAATGAAGGAGTGATGGACATGGGTCGGAGAATGGGTTGGACCTGGTTTGGGGATTGGCGACACAAGAAGCGAGATTGGAATTGGAGAAAGCCCAAAGCCCAAAGAAGATGCAAGAGAGGAAGCGCAAACGCTAATGCACTGTATAGGACTCGACGCGTCGTCAATTGAGCAGAAGATTACGGAATTGGTGAAATAGATTTGGCGGCATGATGAACAAGGAGGAAGTCAGAGTTGGACAGGGAACACAGCTGGATGAGGATGAGCCGGATGAGGCTGAGCGCGACCTACAGAACGATCAAGGTAGCAGCAAGGGAAAGCATAGGCGCACGAGGACATGGTTAGAGCTGTAGGGTCTTTCCACAAATGCATGCAGCTCGCATCGAAACCATTTCATCACAACATTCTCTACCTCGACTCCTTCTTCCAGTCGATGCTCCACTCTCGTGCTGACGCTGTCATCGTCCATCATTTCACTGCCAACCCGAAGAATACCTTACTTCCGCGCGATCGTCACCACGGGCGCAGGTTGATCAGATATATGCGCTAGCATACGTCCGTGCTGCGAGTTGCAGTTTGCAGGATGGATGTTGGAGGTTCCAGCACAGATCTGCGTGCTCTGTCGCTGTGCTCCATCCCGCTGGAGCTGCACCAGCTTTTCTCCATGTCGGGCAATTTTCCACTGAGACCGCTCATCGCCTTCGTGTCTGAATATGGTTGAGCCCGTTATGAGCACGTATAGGCCGACCTTGCGCCAAGTACCTGCAACACACGCAGTCATTTGCCATACTATGCCAGAGATGAAGTTTCCTCAGCCCACGCGCTTGCTTGCGGAACGTGGCCGCCCCTTCACATTGTCAGGTCTGCCCTGCCCATACTGCCCCTGTTGCTGCTTCTGTAACCACTTCACAACAGTCTCCGCATCCCTATCAAGAGTCTCCTTGCTTGCCGTGACCGTCGCAGCTTCCACGCGGAGTAGCAAGCTCCCGGAGATCGGTTTGGTTGGCTTTTGCTGTACGTGGTGTCCTTCACCAGCGACGTTCATCTCCTCTCTCACAGCCCTATCCCCTTCTCGTCTCTCCTCCCCCTCACCCTTCGCCACCAACACAGTACCATCCCTCTTCAGCCCACCCTCCCTCAACGCCTCCTCAAACGCCGCTCGCACCCTCCGCGCAGCCCAATTCCGCACCACAGATTTCGAGCACTGCGCATTTGGGATTTTCAGTATCGACCATGATAGACCGTGCCCAGACGGCGGCGACTTGCGATCACGGTCATCGACTCTGCGGTCTTCAGGAAGTTTCAGCTTGGTGGAACCGCTGAGGAAGGGCGATTGATGCATTCTAGAATTGTATTTAGGAGAGTAGTTGGGGCGGAAGGTTGTTAATGAGAGGCGGGGGGAGATGGATTTGGACATTGCGGGTCTTTTCATAGGTCACGGTGCAGGCAGTAGAGATGGAAGAAGAGCACGGTGGCTCATAACTTATTCCTGGGCCTCATGGCAGTTTTGTTCGTGCAGCTGTATGACTGCGTTTGTTGCGTTTGTTGTGATATATTATCATCACAGTTTGCCGGATGCGTCATACCGACGAGTCATGGACGCCCCTCACCGACGTCAAACTTCAAACACCAAGAGGGCTGTGAATTCACCCTACATAACAAAAACACACACACCACCACCTCTCCCTCACATCTACAAATCCGCCATCGCCACTTAAGGCCTCCAGGAACACATATCTCAGCACATCAACAACTAGCCCAACATGCCCAAGAGTACGTCCCCGTTCGCGCCGCTACATAACGCCGCATTGTGCGATAGATCATGTGCTAACGTCAGCCGCGCCCTACAGACAAGGGAAAGGTAAATCGAACCATTTCCGCCGCTCCCCCGCGATGCGAACAAGAGAACGGCGCCAAGGAGGAGATAACGAATATGAGCAAGACTGACGCACACCCAGGGTGGTAAAAACCGGAGAAGGGGAAAGAACGAGAACGACAACGAGAAGCGAGAACTCACATTCAAGGAGGAAGGCCAAGGTGCGTTCTGGTGAAGATACCTCTTCGTTCACGGATTCTGCGCAGTCCGGCGATGCTGTGTGTCTGTGATGCATGGGCATTCCCGGGACGTGAACGCGTGCGAGGACGGTTGACTACTGCTGCAACAGCAGTCCCGATCCATCATCCTCGTCTCCCGGCACTTCGCCCTCCTTCGATATTTCCACGCACAAACCGCTAACACACACTCTCCTGCTCTCAGAATACGCCCAAGTCCTCAAGATGCTCGGCAACGGCCGTCTCGAAGCGCTCTGTTTCGACGGCGAAAAGCGCCTCGCGCACATCCGCGGCAAGCTGCGCAAGAAGGTGTGGATCAACCAAGGCGACATCATCCTGCTTTCGCTGCGCGACTACCAGGACGAGAAGGGAGATGTGCTGCTCAAGTACAGTGCGGATGAGGCGAGGAGCTTGAAGGCGTATGGAGAGCTGCCGGAGAGTGCGAAGATCAATGAGACGACGGACTTTGGGGAGGGTGGAGAGGAGGGAGGGATTGGATTTGAGTTTGATGAGGACAGGAGTGATAGTGATGATAAGGATATTGATATTGATGATATCTGAGGGGAGAGTGGGGGTGACGGGGTGAAGAAGATGCGGAAGCAAGAGGAGAAGGCGAGGCTGAGTCTGGTTCTGGGACGCAGGTGGACAGGCTTCGGCCACAAAAGGGAAACATGGGTCAAGGCAAGTGTTGAGTATGCAAGTGTGCTTCGAACTCAATGCGAGGCTGTGACTCCTCTCAACATGGGGAGAATGCAGGGCATACAATTCAGGCGTTATCTGCAGGTCGTGTCGCGTTCTCGACATCGATCGTTTCATTTACGACCTCTGTTGGTAGCACAATATGAGATTTTTTTTTCAAGTCCTTCCTGTCCTGCTTTTTTCTTCTCCGTCAATGAACGCTGAAACGCGTGAGATGCCTGACCTGAGCTGGGCATGAAGCATGAAGTAGAAGTACTGCCCGCCATGCCGTACTTCCACGCGCAACCCAGCCAGAAATCATAAACACCCTGTGCACTTTACTTCCGCCCAGCAGCCTATTACGCCGTTATAGCTGTACTACCGTAAGGCATCCCAGATCGATTGCACGCTTCACGGCCTGTGCACCACCTATAGTACCAAAACGCAGACACGTCCGGCTTGCCTGCGCGAACGCGATATTGTCGACATTGACCATTTCCATCTACGACCTCCATTGATAGCACAACATGGGATTTCATTTCAACCTCTGTCGTCTTCATTCCCGTCTTGCTTCCCTTCATGCCCATCGCACAGTTACCACACTTGGGCAGCCTGACCTGGCCTAAGTAACCTGTCCAGGCCCTGCAGATGCTGTCGTCCAGCTCTCCCGACCTTTCCGCCAAGCTCGCTGCCCCTGTCTGCCATTCTTTCGCTTTGCTGTCTATCTGGCACACTAATACCTCCACTCCTCTCTTCCAGGCCATATTTCGCAATAACACTGAAGTAGCGACCTCAAGCGCTTCGTTACCTACTATTCGATATGACCACTCCATAGCACAGGATACCAAGATTCGCTCCCCACAATCCGTTCCCTCAACTTAAGTACGTGTGTGTGCCCTACTGCTGCCAGCCCTTCAAGCGCAAGTGGAATTGAATCGAATAGCACATTGACATCAATACTGGAGACAGAGAGAGGCATGAAACATGTGTATATACAAAAGCTCAACATGTGCTGCGCAGCGCCTCTATGTCTATTATCCTTACTCCATGCCGTCACCCATCCCAGCTCATCTTCTATACATATACCAAGCGGTGCGGAGCGAACCCCAGACTCAACAAGTCCAGTCAAAACCTCCGCCATACGTGACACGTATTGCTCCCACGTCCTCCCGCTGAGTGCGTCCATGTAGTCATGGCGCGGCTGGAGCAAGACGCACCTCAGTGCTTTATGTGTCGTCTGTTTCTTGTCGCTTTGCTGCTCGGTCCTGAGGGTCGTTCTCAGCACCTTCCCCTCCCCTTTCCCCCATCTCTAACTGTCCAACCTGCCCCACCCATCTCATCATCTACCACGTAAACCGCATCAACCCCGGATTCAACAGTAACGGAAGTGTCAGATGTCCCAAAACGATTGAGAGTAGCGGCCAGACGGCGATGATGTCCGTGATGCGCCACATTTCGGGGATGACGCCGATGCCGGTGCCGAGGACGATCATGAGGGCCAGGCAGAGGATGCAGAGGGTGAATGTCCACTAGAGAGGAGAGGGGGAGTTAGTGATTGGTGGAGGAGGAGAACGGTGATGGGAAGAAGGGAGGGAAGAAGGGGAGGGGAAGAAGGGGAGGGA
>Ga0268246_10001047_pt1 | contig 10579 bp, 9 predicted proteins | sample AgamicOrSfe_FD_200242 | JGI IMG/M metagenome (GOLD analysis project Ga0268246, IMG submission 200242) | Agave microbial communities from Guanajuato, Mexico - Or.Sf.e (v2) (version 2) | ecosystem: Host-associated > Plants > Phyllosphere > Phylloplane/Leaf | place: Guanajuato, Mexico | collected...
GGACAGTCTGAGCGCGGGGATTCTGATCTATACGGGATTAGTGGAGTTGCTGGCGCGGGATTTCTTGTTCGATCCGAAGAGGACTATGGATGGGAAGAGGTTGGCCTTTATGGTTTGTTGTGTTATTTTGGGGGCGGGGCTGATGGCGCTGTTGGGGAAGTGGGCGTGAGGAGAGAGGTCTTGCTTGATCATATGATTGATCTGCGGCGACAATTGCGAATCAGTCGTTATGGCGGGTCAGTGCAGCTATAATGATGAATTGGAGAGTGAAGAGAGTGAGCAGGGAAGACTTATGCGCAGCAGACATGTACAAAGAGATGCCCTCACGACAACGGCCTTATATATCAGAGTGGAAAGAGCATGGTACATATGATAGCAGATTTGACATATAGCTAGCAATGCTCAAGCTACGAATATCTGTCCTCCGAGAACTTCTTCGCGGTCTCCCTTGCCTCCACCTCTGCCATGGGATATTGTGTACATATGTAACAGATGTCTATATAGATATGGCAACGACTTACAGCCACTAAGTAGACTTTGTAGCCACCACAAACTGTACTATCCTCGCAAACTGTACTATCCTCGAAATCAAGACTGTACCATCATGTCAGATAACAATATGGTGGTGAGATCTCACCGTGGGTGCTCGCTACGGCGTGCTACGTGTATACATACGATGAGATGAGATATAGACGGAGACGGATAATGTGTAGCACGATGAGGCATAGCAAACGCCATGAAATGAACTGACCAACTACAACCCACCATCACCACGCCTCCATCTCCCCCAGCACCTCCGCCACCCCCACCACCCTCGCAAACTCCCCATCCAAACTCGCCAAATGCACCTTCTGCACCACTTCAGCCTCAAATCCCCCTTTCGCATGCGCAGCAGTCGCGTCGCCCACAAGGATAATCTCGCCTTTTTCCACTGCCACACCCTCTTCAGCGCCTTTCCCTTCAACTTCATAGTCGCAAACTCCCAGGTTTGCGGCCATACGTACAGACGTACTAACGCAATGATCCGTCGTCAATCCCGCCACCACCAACCTCCTAATCTCGCGTGCCCTCAACCAGGCCTCCAGGTCTGTGCCCACAAACGCGCTGTTGACATGTTTGATCATAACGGGTTCGCCCTCCAATGGCTGCGCATATGGCTCGAACGCCACGCCAGGGTGAGTGGGCTCGAGAGGCGAGCCGGGGATGAGGGAGTGGTGGATTACGTGGATGATATGTAGGTTGTGCGCACGAGCAGCCGAGAGGAGGAGGGCGGTGCTGGCAGCTATATGGGCGTTGGAGCGGACCGGGCCGAAATGGGTGGGGTGGGAGAGGCCGGTTTGGAAGTCGATTAGGAGGAGGGCGGTGGGTCTGGATTCGGTGAAGGGGTATGAGGGGGGGGAAGGCATTGTTCTTTGTGCTGAAAGGGTTGAAGGGCTGGGATGGTGATGGTGATGAGGATGCTGGGACGATCAGAGGGTTTGACTCCTAACGTTGCTTATGGGACTAGATGTGTAGAGACACTTCATGAATGACTGCTGTTTCCTACGGTTTCAGAAGTGTATGAGGCATTGTGAGTCAGCTGTCGACACAATTGTGGGTCTATTAGTAATCATCCATGTATTTGTGTCAAGGCTAGATTAGTGTTTTACAGTCACAGGACAGAAGCCTGAAAGGCTTTTAGGGAGAAGTGCCGTAAGGCCTCCGTTCATAGTTGTGTTCTATTACTGTAGATGATTTAGCCGGAATCGTTACTCTACCCTCTACCCTCATCCGCAGTATTAAGATTCCGTTCCCGAATCCAAGTTCTCAACCAATACAGAAAGCAAGTTGCTCCGCCTACTCAATATCGTTGTTCACGACTCATATAGCCTCTTGAAGGCACTCTCCCTGGCCAGCAGGTTCTGTGGCGTGTCACACTCAATGATCCTGCCCGCATCCAACACCACAATCTTGTCGAAATCCAGGATCCTGTCAATCGCGTCAGTCAGACCTGAAAAATAAGAAGTCGGAAGACCTTACGTGTCGAGTCTATGGGCAACGGCCAAAATGGTACAGTCTTTGAACTCTTCCCTAATGATCTAGATATTTTCCGGGTCAGCAGACTGTCCAGCACTCTAGTCATGGATAGTGTTATGCATGAGCATACCTTCTGCATCAACTGATCCGTCTTGACATCAACACTACTCGTCGCCTCATCCAGCACCAGAATCGTACTCTTCCTCAATAGCGCCCTCGCCAAACAGAACAGCTGTCTCTGCCCATGGGAAAAGAAATCCGCATCCAGATCCGCATCCAGCCCGCCCTTCGCAGCCACGATATCTGCCAACTGCACACGCTGCAACGCCGCCAATATCCCCGTATCGTCGTGCTCCCCGCGGGGATCGGCATTAAACCTCACAGTCCCATTGAGGAAGAACGGCTCTTGCGGGATTGCGTTGATGGAGCGGCGGATGCCCTGGCGTGACATGGTGGAGAGATCCATGCCGTCGATGGTGAGGCGAGAGGTGGGGGAGACTTCGAGCATGCGGAAGATTGTGGCGAGGATGGAACTTTTACCGCTGCCGCTGCGGCCGCAGAGGCCGATGCGTTGGCCGGGCTCGATGACGAGCTCGATATCGTTGATGACGTGGGGATCGCCGGCGACATAGGCTGCGGCTACATTGCGAAGTGCGATTTGGCCGCGAGAGGGCCAGTTGGGAGGGGCGACTTCGGTCTCCTTCGGCAGGTCTTCAGGTGTTGTTTCGGTGCAAAAGGTGCGGATTCTTGAGACTGCACCGAGACTGGTCTCAACGCCAGTCCAGCCACGGACGTCTTGCGCGAGGAGCTGGTTGAAGGTCATCACGTTCACTAGTGCCAGTCCGACGAACCCACCCGAAATATGGTGCTTGAGCTTGACTATCAGGATCATCAGAACCATCCCGAGAATGGCAACGATCATGTCGAGTGAAAACGTAAGCCATTGCTGGATACAAAATAGCGCATAGTAAGGCTTCTGAGAGGCATCTAAGAGTACCAAGTTTCTTTCCTGAAAGGTAGATGTCCATCCAAAAGCTCGTAGCGTGATCAGACCGGAAAGCGATTCGATGAAGTGGGAATACAGAGGTGACTTTGCCTCGAGATCTAGCAATCGTATTTGTCGAGAGGTCCGTAAGTAGTACTTCTGCAATGCATACACGACCCCCAGCACTGCAGGCAGCGTGGCAGCGAAGTAGCTGGCCGATACACACATCAGAGCTGCACTCATGATCGTCATGATTACGGCCAGAGTACAGTCGATGAATCGATATGGAAGTTCAATGTCGTAGACTGTCAGGTCTTGGCTGAAGCGATTTACGGTCGTGCCTACATCAGTACTTGTGAAGAATGAGAGTGGCGCCCTTCGGTCAAGGTTAGCACGTTGCACGTTGGTTGTACATTTCGACGAAAAGGTCACTTACCTCATGACAGTGTTGAGAAGTCTAGCATGAATAAGCTCTGAGCTATCAGGAACCATTCTGTGTATGGGTTAGTCAGGATATCTTGGCGCGCAATAGACGGCGATCGTTGTTCCGCTGGTCACGAGAGCGTGGAGGAAGTAAGCTAATACAAGCTAAAAGACCTGCAACCATTGCCAAACTCAGCGCGCATGGCCGTGGACCAATGCATGCTTGATATTGTCGCGACGCAACCGCCAAATACGTGATGTAAGCGGTCACATTAAGGAACAGAGGACTTACATTACTAGGAAGTGCCTTACATAATATGTTAGTGACGCTCAACTCAGATTTTGCTGGTAGACTCACCAAGCCAGCACGAGGATCGCGATATAGCTAAAAGCTGTAATCGCCCCCAGGAGACCTAGGTAGAAGCTGTTGACACCTTGTCCCTGCGCATCGATTGCATTGCTCCAGAGAGTTAAAACCAGGTTTTGCATACCAATACTGGCGCCAGCAATGACAACAAGGACGGCATAAATCACTGTCTGCCAGTTTCCGAGGGCTCCAAAGTAATAAAACCAGGTTTGTATGTCTCCTGCTGAACGCGTGTCGCTTTGAACTTCAACTTCTGTGGTAGTGGCTTCTACCAAGCCCTTTGCCTGAACGGAGCTAGGATCTTCTGGCTCGGCATGATCGGTGGACACTCTTCTCTCAGGACGATCGCTGGCCAGACTGCTCACGTAACCACTGCTTTGTGCGAGGCTCTCAAAGCTGCCTTGCTCGCTAATATGACCTGTGGAGTCCAAACTGATGACATGGTCAGAATATGACAAGCGATGGACGGCGTGCGTGACGAGTACTACGGTGGTGTCTCGAAGAAGACCCCGAGCACCCAGAAGTCTCGAGAACACACGTTCTTCGGTCTCCGCATCAAGACCGGAGAAAGCATCGTCGATCATAATCAGCTTGTGTTTGGAGTATACTGCCCTTGCTAGTGCCAGACGTTGCTTCTGCCCGCCTGACAGAGAGATGCCTCCAGAGCCGACAAGTGTTTTGTCGCCCTTGGCCATCTTCGAAATATCATAGTCGAGAGCACAAGCCTTGACCACTGTCTCATACCACTTGACATCGTAGAGTGAGATACCCAAAATGTTGTCCCGAACAGAAGCGTTCTGTATCCATGGGGTCTGGTCAACATACCCTGCGTGGAGTGCACTAGTGTAGACAAAGCCTTGTTTCAGCATAGCTTCACCGACCATTGCCTTCAGCAGGGTACTTTTGCCGATACCAACTGGCCCGATGACAAAGACTTTTTGCCCTGACTTGATGGTGAAGTTGATATTGTGTAAAAGTGCCGGATCTGTCGTCGTCCACCCGATTGAAGCATCCTGAACCACAAGAACGTCTATGGAATTTGTCCCGTCAATATCAGGAACAGATTCCGTGCTGCTGCTTGTTGGTCCTATAGTCAGGCGATGGTCTTTCTGAGACTCCGACGTCAGGAAATCTTGGATGCGCTGGAAACATTTGAGTGCTGTGGCAATCATTGGCAGGATTTGTACGACCATTGAGGTCGGTTCTGTTATATGTGGTCAATATGGAGCTCATGCGTGTGTAGGGAAAGGTATTACATACGATCTAGAAGAGTCAAGATTGAGACGAGGGAGAAGACCCTAGCGGCATTGATCTCACGACCACTTGCCCTCGCCGTCAGAACCAGTATGACGAACGTGAACAGAGGTGCAAGGAATTGCGTAAAAAAGGCTAGTCGATGTCAATCAGCAGGTGAGAGGTACTTGATCGTGTACTTACAAAGCAAGATTCGAATTGTAAAGATCCTCCTGTACAGCCTGGAGGAGTTGATTTCATTCTGCCGCAGCTTTTGGAGCAAGTTTGTGAGTACGTCGGTAAACCCAAGCATCTTGACAACCTGAAGACCTTGTTAGCACGAACCAAGTGTATAGTCATGGACCGAGGATCCGAAAACATCTTTATAGGCGCTGTGCAGAACAGCTTCCAGAGGTTTGTCCCCAAGCCCGAGTGTTCAGTGTCAAACACTCCACAGGGAAGCTGATAAGACAGCTACGTACGCACCTTTGCATTGCTTAACCATGTGGATGTTGCAGTAACACGGGTCTCGATGTGTCCAATCCATGCTGCCTGTGCTCTACCCATGTACTGTGCCACCACAGCCATACATGCCACGGAGACTGACTATTAATAAAATACCAGGCAGAGGAGAAACAGATCTGACTCACATAGTGCCGCAATGATCGGTGCTATGAACGCGACTTTAGCTTCGTTGTAAATCAACCAGAATGCTATGGCGCCTTCGACAATCGAGGCTGGTAATTCAAGCATGTCTCGTGATGCCTCACAGATGGCTTCGACGTCCTGGAAGCTATCAGTCGATTACCACAAGCAAGATCACTGCTAAACTTACGGTCGAGAACAATGTTAAGGCTTTAGTACTTTCAAACGCGCCGGTACTCAAGCCCATGGTGTTAACATATATCATAGTTACTAGTGAGCCACGGACGGCAGTCGTGAACCTGTTGCAATAGTACCTATAGACACTAGTCGAGATTGCGGCTCCTCCAAGGACTAGACCGAATGCACCAACGAGCGGCCAGCCAATATTGTCGCTTTCGGAAACAGATTGAGAGTAAGTGATCACTCTGGCGATTAAGAAGGGTTGAGCATATCTGAAGCCAATCAGACATAGTCGAGGAATACCACAAGATATAAGAGGCCATTTCAATGCTGAGATGCTCGACCAAAGAAAGGCACGAGGCGTTGCATGATCTGCTTGTGCCCACGTATGAGAGGAGCGCTTCAGTAGAACACTCGTCTGCATATCGTCATCGAGGGGATAGAGATCGTCCATATGTAAGTTGGTTCTGAAGCCCAATTGGAGTAGAGAGTAAAGCCATGAGAAAGTGCTGATTCCGTAGATGCCAGAGGTCACCTCCGGAGACGGATGTTTGAAGCTGTCGAACAAGATTCCTCTCTTTTCCATTGACTCTGTAATGATTGTCAGGACTTTGACACCAACCGAGCTTGAGTACACCGCAGCAAGCTTTCCAGTGCCTGGGGTCTCCCATAACGTTCTAACTTTGGCAACATCAAACAGAAGGGTAAATAGTAAGTACACGTTGATGATTGCTGAGGGACGTATGGAACGAAGATGCTCCAGATGTGACAGGCCGATCAGACACACTGCAGCCAAGAATCCAAAGGAAGATGCGAGCACACTAGCTTTCGACCCTAGCTCCGGAGAAAGTGACCAAAGGACCATGAGAGCAAGCTGAAGTATAGCGTAGCTTGAAAGGAACAACTGGTAGTCGTCAGTGAAGCTGTCAATCAGGCACTGAAAAGAAGTGGAATGTTGCGTCGACGAGGGTTGATATCAACTGCAGCCTTACCAGCTTGCCCTCGTACAATGGCGAGGTCTTCACTTTTCGTGGCTGCTTGTATAGCGTGGAAATACGCCATACTGATGATGCGAGAAGGAGAACAGAAGGCACAAGCGATAGGAAGATGTCCTCGAACAAGAGGGTGAAATCAAACCGTCCGCTGGCGGCAGGACCAAAGCTGTCATTCGCATGGACAGCGAGGGTGACTGTGTAGTTTGCCATTGTTGCTTCTCACTGTCCGACGAGCAGAAGTGAGAGGATACAAGCAAGATATAGCTTGCCCTGACTTATCAGCCGTACCCAGGTACACCTTGGCAGGAGGCAGTATGGAATACTACGGAGTAGCACGGAGTTAGTCGGAGTCAGATAAATGGCTGCCTGTCGTTCAACTCGGCGTACTCCAGGCAGTCATATTCGATTCGATAGGAGATGTGCAGAGAGGACAATTCTTCCTATCTTCAAGGATCCCAGCGCGAGTAGGCCAGTAAGCCGGTACAACGCGGAAGGGCCATGTATGAGGTGCGAGGCGGCTTATCGTGGACCAAGTAGCAGTCGTCTCCTCACCATGGCACGGACAATCATAGGCTGCAGGATTGAGGATACAGTAAGCCGAAAAGGGGTCAACGACGATCTGGGGAAGATCGGTTTAAGCTTTCCAAAGTTGACTCGCAAGTCTGAAACATCATCATACACCATATGCCCATTTGCATACATTGTCGTCTGCCACTACCCACCCTCTACACGACCTACTCTCGCGCCGACGACTCCTCGCTTGGTAAGGGCGTTCGCCTTACTTTATGTCCAAGATGCAAGCGATTCGCCGATAAATATGTCGAGCACGACTTTGTGGTACTGTTCGTCGACCTGGTCTTGATCAAGCCAGAGGTGTACAGACACCTGCTGTTCAATAGACTAGGCGGAGGCGGTGGCGGTGGTGTCGAAGCTGGGAGTGGCGCAAAGGAGACGAAAATAAGAGCAACTCAAGGGAAAGAGGGATGGTGGGGAGCTTGGGATGTAAGCGCACCAGGATTATGGCAGAACAGCGCGCACTAGCTGACACGACGTCCGTTGCTAGCCTTCGATCCTGCGATTGGGTATTCTCCTTCTGCTCTTTGACGTCTACCTGACCTGGGCGCGCATCGAAAAGCTTTCACCTAACCCAACCACCGCTTTTCTGCCTTCTGCAAACATCACAGCCACAGACGCACTAGCTTCACTTACAGCGTCGCCACCACCAGCAGTGCCAGGGCATTCGAGCGAACATGCCGGCTTCCTAGCAAGTCAGAGTATCTTAAACCAATATTTATTCTTCTTGTCACTCTGCACATTGCAGACTGTAACATTCCACGGCATTGTCCGCTTTATATGTACTCGGAGCTGGTTTTATAAGGATACAAGAGGAACAGGTAGAGAAGAGCACCGACTGCGATCAGAAGGCCAGAGTTACAACGCATATAGCAGGCAGGCATCACGAGAAAGAGACGGCAGAGGCACCTGGTCAAGGTCACGCGCTCTCTCCGCCCGACAATCCATGGACAATCTGCTGAGCGCACCAGCGACATCACTACTGTCATCATCCGTCAACTTGCCATCCTCGATTCCAGCCACCGCCGAGTCCGCGACATCTCTAAGCTCCCCCCGAACCACCTCCTCGAACTACACAGCCATTCCACAACCAGAGAACTCTACGACCAGGCCCGGCCACTTAACGCCCACGCACTCACACTCATCGACCAGCACAACCTCCACAACCGCATCTGCTTCTGCACTCGCGCCGACACCCACAAAACCCACTACCATCAGCACGGCACTTCTAGTCTCATCCCTTCCAAATCTCTTCCCACTTCTCATGGTGATCTGGGCCTACGATCTGCCGTCGTCTGCGTCAGCTGTCAGCTGGGCCGTCATTGTCAACAACATTGCGGCATTGGAAATCCTACTTGATTGTGGCGTGTTGAGGGCAGCGAGTGTGGTCGGACTTGCTGGGCTGGGCAGATGGGTTGTTGGCGGAGCAGTCCTGAGCATCGTGGGATTAGGCGGTGGTGAAGCTAGCGGAGTCCTCGGGATGACTGCAGGAATACAAGAGGCGCTGGGACTAGGGTAAGATCTGAGTGGTGTACTTCTAATCATGTGAACTGGTTGATGTTATTTAGATCGTTTCTACTATGATCGCGCTATGACCAGGTGTGTTTCAAAGGCGTTTGCAGGGGTTTCCCGGTACCTTCGTACCTCCATCATGCAGCGATGCAGCTAAGGCAACAGCTAAGGCAGGGTCCACGCTTAGCCCGTCAACTATCTGTTTGCTCCTACTTTATCCCCCCGTCTCTTGTCCTCTTCGTTCTCTCGAACCCTTTTGATCTTCTCCTTCACACTTTTTCCTCTCATCTCAAAGTGCATAACATTCCGGTTCTCATCAGTCACTCCTAGCCTGTGGCCTGCAGATCTTCAGCTACTACTAATTGCTTGTCTCACTCGATCTCGCTCCATCACTGTAATATCCAGCAAACGCTCCAAAATGCCTTCACGCTGTGCCGGCACCAACTGCACCAGAGCCACTGATCAGATGTGCAACAAGTGCAAGGTCACTTGGTATTGTTCGCGTAATTGCCAGAAAGCTCACTGGCGTCAACACAAGTTCAACTGTCGCGCTGGCGTCTTCCCCTTCCTGCAGCTACCACGAGAAATCCGTGACAAGGTGAGTGCTATCAGCTGCTTGGCTTACACAACCTCACTCGTTACTGACACAGACACAGATCTATGCTCAGCTACTCGTGGCTCGACTCTCTCCGGCGGACTCCAGAGAGCACGCCCGTCTCGTCGCCGACACTAGCGGCCCATCCTTCCACCGTCACGCCCAAGTCCAGCGCTTTGAGCTCGAAAAGCTCGCTGTAGCCCCCGGCACCACTCTCGATGGCCGTGGCGGCTTCCCCGCCCTCCTCGCAGCCCGTGGCCTCCTATCCGTCAACAAACAAATCCATAATGAAGCCTCCACAGTACTCTACTCACAGAACACGTTCCTCCTCGCCGTCCACGACATCGACCTCTTCGCTCCGACCTCCCAACTCTTCTCACACCGCGCAAGCCCAACCTACCTGCCCAAGATCCAACACGTCATCCTGCTCGCGCTCGAGAGTGTCGTCGCCGAGCATCCTCGCCGGGCTCGTGCCGTGGCACTCATGCATCAGAACCTCTTCGGCGTGGTCACGAACCTGAACAGTCTCGGCGTCACCCTCAAGAGTTTCAGGATTCAGTTCGTGTCGTGCTACGAGGGCGAGATCGAGCGTACCCGTCGTAACATCGACGCGCTGCTCACCCATCCGCGAGCTGCCCCTGTCATGGTTCGTCGTGGTGATGGCCGTATTGACACGTTCAAGGCTGACAATTTGCGTACCTTCCTTGCTAACGCCTTCGCCATTGGCGACGTCTTCGAAGATCTGCACACTGGCGTCGACACCTTCGAGGTATATGGCGACTTCCCCACTACCGTCATTGAACAACTCGAGCGCAAGTTTGGCGCTGCGAGTCCTGAATCCAAGGCGATTCGCGAGTCAGTGGAGGTCACTGGTATCTATGGTCGTGGTGTCAACAACGAGACTGGTCAGAATGCAGATACGACTGCGGCCTTCATGAGACAGATGGCTGCGAGGGACCCGGGCAATGAGTTTGTGGCGGACATGGCACGCAGAATGAGCAATCGGCCGATGTACAGCCCTGCTGTACAGGCGATGCTGTTCGGACCACCGACGC
>Ga0268246_10001050_pt1 | contig 10554 bp, 12 predicted proteins | sample AgamicOrSfe_FD_200242 | JGI IMG/M metagenome (GOLD analysis project Ga0268246, IMG submission 200242) | Agave microbial communities from Guanajuato, Mexico - Or.Sf.e (v2) (version 2) | ecosystem: Host-associated > Plants > Phyllosphere > Phylloplane/Leaf | place: Guanajuato, Mexico | collected...
AAACACTTCGCGACAAGCAGCACAGATAGCTGTGATCTCGGCGTTCTTCAAGCACAGTGTCTTCGTGACTTTTCCTGCATAGCCAGCATCGAGGAGACGCTGGATCATGTCGTCCAGATCGATATCCTTGAGAGCTCCAATGTCCATAGCACCATCTGTGCTGAGATGCCTTTCTTTGCTCAAACCACGATCCCTACTCAGACTGCGACCCTTGGACTTCGATCTTGGCTTGGGATAATCTTTCTTGATCAGGATAGACTCTCCAGGCTGTTGCTGCAACATGGTTGGATGCATAGCTTGGTTTGGTCCACTGTCTGATACCTTGCCTACTTCACCAGTCTCTTTCGCTTGGTCGATGTCTTTGTGTCCGCTACCCGCAGTGGGCCCCATTGTCGGGGAGGACGGTGGTTGTAGTCGTGGTGAGCTGGGGGTGTCGGTAGCTTGCGCCTCAGCACTCCCAGATGCTGCCGGCTGTACAGAAGGCACATCAGCCTCTTCTTTCTCCGCAGGTGTGCTGGTCTCTGAGGGTGGTCCCGAGGTTGGTGGTGGATTCAGAGAACCTGTTGAAGGTCTTGGGCTGGCTTCCACACTCTTGTCTCTTCCGGGTATCTTGCTCCTGATAGATCCCCTAAAGGACCTAGCAGACTCGCGTGTATCTGATCGACTAAAGGACGGGTAAGAGTCCAGAGACGGCCCATCGCCTGATTGCCGTCTTTTGTTTTCGCTCGAAGGCTGGTTCCCCATCTTGGTACAGAGGTAGCAGCTACTGTTGGATAGCTATGGTTTGTGGTTGGCGAGGTAGTGCCCGACTTGCTCAGCCAGGAGTAGATACTGTAGATAGTCTGAGCTTATGCAAGACCATTCAGCCGATAAGCTAGGATTGGGATCGTATAGAGTAGAAAGTGCGCATGCAATAGTGATCGATACTGCGCGGCCAGGGAGGGGTCAAGTTGCGCGATATATGTGCGTATATGAAGTGCACTGCGGTATATGGTGCAAGCGCAGTCGTCGTACTCAGCTGAGGCAGCTCTCTTGTATTATTGTTGCAGGGAGGTGCACGTATAGACCGGAAATATGTTCGATCAAGACTGAAACATGCTTCTTCAGACAAGACGGAAGATGGTCACGAGCTGAGACGACAACGATTCCCCACGGGCCACGAGTGGATACCGTGCCCATGCCAAGCCAAGCAGGAACACAGCAGGAACAAATGACTGCCGAGAATACTATACAAGATCGATGTCGATGTCGATAGATTATAGTAGAGTCGATAGACTAGATACGATGTGCGACATATTGCACCCGTCATCTAACGACACCATACAGCATAATTCGTCCGTCGTCTTGCCAGTTCAGTCACAAGCAGTGAAACAGAGCAGCCTGTCATGAATTCTAGAGTCATTACACATTCCGATATCATCTCTCATATGATGCTGGACGGATCGAACTCCTCGACTTCGAGCTTAGTGATGAATTCTCCTCCAATAGTCACAAGGCCAATGTAACGTGTCGACACGTTTGCCGCAGTCATTCCTGTCTTTGGAGGCACTGTGGTTGAGGGAGAAGATGTCTCGCGGTACTCGTGCGTATTTGCCTATAAGAATGAGCGCTGATATCAAACCTTCCCGGATCAACATACGAGGATGATATTACGGTCCTTGTCGGTGCATTTGAAGCTGCCGCACATCATGCGAGAATCTGTGAGGTGAACCCGAAGCGTCTTCCCGATCAGCTTTTCAAGCCAGGAAACAGCTTGGACAGTCTCGAGTGCTGACATGTCAGCTTCGTCGGCGACAGACATCACATCGAAGGGAAAGGTGAGGTACGTGCTAACGTTTCAGGTTGTCAGGATGTGAAACGCAGAAAAGTCAAAACGTCGTCACGTGATTCATGCATGGACTTCCTGACAATTCCGTTGAAGGCACTGTATCTGACACCACTGCAGCTACAGCCTGCATTGCATGTCAAGTAAAGATTGCGTTGAACTCAGAATCTTCCTCGATGGCTGACATTCTCAAAGTGATGCATTCTTCCCTTCCTTCAGAAGAGGTTCCTCATTATATACTGAATGTTTCAGATCTGTTTGATTTCGAATGCGCCTCACTCGAACCTCTTGCATATCCGAAGTTGCCGCTACTTCTGACGTCGTCATATAGGCTAGCCTTGCACACCGCTCTTCAAGCTTGCTTACCTTCTTCTCTTTTTTCCCTGTACTTCTTCCTCTCTCACCCTTCACCTGCCTTAGTGCTCTCATCCCTACATATCTTGCATCGTCTTTCTTTGTGTTCTGCTATGCAATGGTCGACCACTACGACTTGACTGGCAGAAAGGCGATTCTTCTACGGCGCCAAATCAAGAGACGTCGTCGACTTCCAGATGACGGATTGCCACGATCACCAATACACGACTGGTCCGTGGATCGCCGACAACGCTTGCTCCTTTTCTACATGCATCGGTGCTACGACAACGATTTAGTAGACATCACTACCATTTTCAACTTTGCATTTTCCGATGACCTTGCAAAACCAGGCTTGCCCAAGGAGAAACTCGACGCCCAGCTTCGAGACCGCACAACCCGACAGATTGCGTATGTGGATGAGTTCTTGAATCTACCAGAAAAGGTGCTCCAGAAGATTTACAGCGAGATCCATGATCTCATCTTCAAGGCTGCAAAGGCTCTTGGAGTCACTCTAGTGCGCAAAAACGACTCAAATCGAGTCGTGGCGGGCCGATCTCCGCTGAAGAAGAGAGCACGAGCTCCATCTGAGAGTATGGACTCTGACAGTTCCGTGGACATGAGCGTCTATGATACCGAGTCCGAGCACGAGGACATACTCAAATTGCACAAAAGCAACAGGACCGATATCTCCAGGAAGACCAAGAAATCCAGGAAGACCAAGAAGAAGGAAAGGGCTCGAAGAAGGGCTCTGAATTTTCAGCTGAATGGTCCTATGACTCCTCGCGCCACACACCTTCGACGTTCTACCGACATCCCGACACCACCGCACTCGGATGAGTTAGTCTCACCCGATACGGATGACGGTCCGATGCATGCACCTCAAGGACGTCACCTGCTGCCAGCCATCAACGTCACACCCTTCGCAACACCACCGAATAGTTCAGCTCGGGGCGAAGTCCAGACTGGGTTCGTACGTCGCAGGTCATTTCCACAGATGCCTGGAATTCTATCACATGGTTAGTTCTGCTGTGAAAACCAACCCGGTCAAATTGCTAATCCGAGACGCTTCAGATGGCGTTCCATACCTTTTGTTTCGTTGCTGGGATGAGAGTTCTCACGGCACAAACTCTGATACAGGCTTCGCTGGTGGTCTCGCTGTCCACGGACCACCATTGCTAGAGTCTGATCCAGATCTTCTTGCACATGCAGAAGCACATCTTTGGGGACGTGCACAATCTTCGCCATTTGTCAGTTTGACTACGTCTTTGCCTACCGCACTGCGGAAGGCGGCACACAAGATTGCGGCAGGTGGTTCTCCAATCGTTACCGTGCTTGATGCTCGTTCAGTGGCTCTGAACACTCGTCTGTACCATGCTCGAGAGCTTATCAGTACTCTTCGCCGTAGAAATGTTCGTTTACCCTACTATGGTGGACACGGGGAATTCGAATACATGGCCTGGCAAAATGCAAACAGTATTGTTGGTCAAGTCGACCTTGTCCACATGCGCCAGTGGATTCTGAATGATGCATACCTGGGTGCCTTGCTCGTGAAGAACGATCTCGGTAATATGAGCGTGGCGAAGTTCCGAGATCAATGCCATAATGCTATCCCTCTGCATGGCGACCTTGGTCGGAGCATTGGTAGTCTGGCGAGGCTTTTCCGGCCTACTACATCGCCGCACGACCCATTTCTGAAGGACTTTACAAGACTTGTTCTCCAGAACTTTAACTTAGTCGACGACCTCAACAACTGGGAGAATAACAAAGATTTCACGAATGGGCTGTTCGCAACATCGGTGGTAAACACAATCGCTTCCGTGCCTCAGCAAGTGTTAGCTTCCGTCAATGACTACGAGCACGATGATCACGCTTCTGATGAGTTTGAGGACATCGAGGACGCTCTCCAGGATGATGCAAATGATGATGAGCTCAACTCTGCCGTAGGTCAATTTGAAGATACTGACCACGGTGCTGAAGCCAAGCCGAACCCTATGCTGGAACACAACGCATCCTGCGGTGCGAGGCTACAAGCACGACTACAGTCATTTCTACGCAAGCCGACTACCGAGACACCCAAGACACCCGAAAGACCATTGGCCCACCGCGGTCGTGCAAGCTCTTCTTCGCCCGACGAAGTGACCATCTCCCTGCCGCCGTCTCCGTACGATACGATGCGGGCTCAGATGCGCATCGCAGCCCAGCAAGCATCACCAACTCCGGCTCCTCGCCGTTTCCGGACTGAGGAGGAGGATTTGGAGGATGTTGCTCCAGTACCACGATCAGCAGCAACAGCGCCAACCCCCTCGGTCGATCGTGAAGCAGCGATGCAGCAGATGGTGTCAGTTGTACCACCCGCAGAGCGAGGAAGATGGACCTTGGCATTCGATATGTATGTACGAGGTATTGTCATGGATGTCATGGCCGAGGGCAGCAGCATCTGAGACAAGATACCATGTTGCTGGCGTTGGGGGTTCAGTGCGGCGATGAAGGAGACCTTTGCAAATGTGATCAAGGTCTGTGATCATAAACTGTGGCATACGAATGCTGTCTGTCAAGCCGCGCTAGGCTAAGAGATTGTCATGGATATGGATGTGTTTCGGAGCGTTGCTTAAAGGATCTAGTCTGTGTTATACATTCTAGTATATAATGTCATGTCATATGTGCCTTCTGTCAGGAATCCCTCGAATGCTCTTTTTTGAAATGGCTCATAACACCAGTCATGTGCCTCATTAGTTCTTCCACGACGCTTCTTCCAACACATTATCGATATTAGTTTCATCATTGCCGGCCCTCAATGCCATCCTCCTCTAGTCTTTTCAATCTACTCTCATGGAAACCAGCCACCTCCAGTAAACCAGCTCAACCACTCCGGAAACTTGCCCGCGGCCGTACTCATATTCCAGTAGCCCAAATCACTGAATGGAATCGCAAACAGCGGACTACAACAACACAACCACGTCAGTACCCATGCTAGCCTCCCCGTCCTACACACCGTCTGTACAACCGGGCTTTGCTCATTGATCCGCCCCTTCTCGTCCTTGAATTGCTTTGGCACGACGCTCTTCACGAGCATGGCAAGCCCCATCTCTGCGGCGATACCGAGCGGTTGCATCCAGAATACAGAGGCGATGCGTAGGCGGAGGGACCACGGACTGAGCCCGGATTTAGTGTACGCGGGAGCTGGAGGAACAAGACCCATATGTATAATCCCACTGAAAACAAAGGCGCCAGCGAGAGGGAGTACAGTGTTAGCCCAGTGTTTCTTCCTACGAGCATCAGGCTGATCGAGTCCGAGGACTTTTAGTACCACGCGGCCGGGGGTGAGCACCATCTGTTTGAGGTGCGAATGCCAGTAGGAGCCCCAGAGGCCGCGGACGCCGTTATCGAGGACGCCATGGGTAAAGGAACCGAAGTATGGAGGCAGATTCTGCAGAGACCAGTTATCTGGCGGGAAGCCGGTGAGGTAGTTCAGGTAGACGAGCGGTGGTGCGAAGAGACCGAAGCCGAAGGTGATAATGGACCAGGCGTAGAAGCCTATGCTGAGAGCACGTACGGCTACAGAAGGTATGTATTCATGGAGGAGGCGCACTGTGAGCGGTGCGCTGGTGGGAGTGGGTGCGTATGGCGAGAATATGGAGTAGAGGTGAGGTGCGCTGAAGTAGGGATCGTGGCGAGCTAGTAGAGTCGTGAGAGACATGAAGAAGAAAGCTGCGAACAAGCTTGGAAATATCTCGCGAAACCATCTGAGACGAGTCGGTGCGCCGTCGTATTGTTTGGCATCGTGTCGTGGATTGCCAGTGATCCATCTTGCCATGCGGTCCGAGGCAGCCAAATTGAATGTCCAACGAAGACGAGCGAAGAGATCCTTAGGGTATGGTTCGTTGTCCATCTTGAAGTGTACCTCCGATGCGTCTTTTGATGCGTCTTGCAAGTGTGTAGACCCATTCCCATTGAGTTTGCCGTTTGACTCGTCTGGTCTCTTGCCATATAGAGGTCCAGATAGAAACCTGACCCTCTTGAACATCACCCTCGGATCCTCTAGCGCCAGAAGATATGTTGCCCAGAGGAAGCCGTCCATGGAAATCACGTCCCAGCAACCCATAACAGACCATGCGTGGAAAAGACAGCCATAGATCGGAATCAGGAAGTAGTACATAAGCTGCTTATGTGAGAGTACTTCTGGTGGCACCATGATGGCGGCAGGAAGTAGCACGAATGGCGCAAAGTAGCTCCATGTTTGAGGTCCTGCAATGACATGTCTCATAATGAAGAAGTAAGTCTCTTTTGCCTGCGCAAAGGTCATGGCCAAACCTAGCCCGCTCGTCGCCATGGTAGTGGTGCTATGAGAATTGATTCAGAGGAAGAAGGTCTGGTAGGAAGGGATCTCGCGACACGATCGCAAGTGCATTGAACGTGCGTTGAGCAGAATGAGTTTTGAGGGACCACTATACAGCCGTGAAGCCTCGTTCATACAATTCCCATGTCATCCGAAACATGGCAAAGTCGAGCTTGGCGTGCGTCACTGATTCAATAGATTAGATCAGATTCTCCGTGGTTGCCAGGAAACGCAAGTGCGCTTAACTCCAGGCGGTTCGTGCTCGATAATGGAGCTACAGGACTACTGACACACTGACACTGCTGATTGCAAGACTCGAGATCATGGAGAGTCCTGTCATGGCTCACGCGCCAAACTGTCAACAAGATCGGCGCAGCAGAACAGACCTCTTCAAGTCATTCGTCCGAAGTCGAACGCCATCACCATCAAAACAAAGAACTAAAGAGACTATCCGCGATGCAAGACCGATACAATTACCGGCGGTGCTGTCTGGAGGCGGATTGATGTTGCCACCAGATCATCCGCACGCCAATGCTGTGCTCGGCGAGATACATAACAACAGAAAATCAAGCCCGGAAAGAGGCACAAGTCGCCCAAGGAGAACAGACTCAAGTGAGACGAAGAGGACGAGACCCGAGTCGATCGGCGCACCAGCATTTGTACAGCCAAGTCCGCCAAAGAGAAGACAACATGGAAATGTCACAGTTGACAAAGAGAATCGTGATTCGACTGCCAATGGTCGGCCTACGCCAATATGGAATCAGTACACATCTCAAGCGTCGCTCCTGGATCAAGGTGTTGTGCTGAAAAGGAAAGATAGCGCAACAGTTCCAGAGTCTGCTCATACAGTGCCAAGAACACCTACAGATGCCAATACCTCACAGAACCCAGCAGCCACATCCAAGACTGTCAATGGAACCATCACAAGCCAGAGCACCATCGGAAGCATTACGAGCACATCATCTACTGGAGCAAGCAGCGTGACACGGGGTACCTCCAAACTGAGTTTACTTGATAGTCGCTATGAGACTCTACGTAACCTGGACGGTCCTGCCTTCGATGCTGCATTCGAATCGGTATTGGTATGACAGACTTTCGTGATAGTTTGTGCCCAAGCTAATCCAGTACACAGTCGAAGCGAAACATACCCGAGCAGACGAGGCACAATCTTCGAGCTCTGGACATCAAGGTCAAAATGGAATTCATCAAGCACGGTTCAACAGAAACCATCGTACAAGACGTTCAAGAATCTGGCAAACAATCTTTCTGGCAGTTCGGCAAGCCCAAGTCAGGCCGGGGTAGATCAACTACACGCAATGGCAACGAGGACGCTCGAACCGACAGCAAGTCGCCGTCGAAGAAGAGTATGTCACGAGGACGAGCTCCAGCTCCAGCTCCTGAAGTTATGAAAGAAGCAAGATCACCATCGAAGAAGCCAAGATCACTATCGCGTCCCCGGTCATTGATGTCTCTGAAAAACTTGAGTTCGACATCTCTCAATACGCTTGGATTCGACGGCACAAAAGAGTCCAAGATGCAGCAAACTCCTGCTTCGACAGGAGACCCGAGAACACCCGAGGACTTCATTGACTATCTGCAACAAGTCCAGGACCCGATCAAGGTCGAAGTTGGCAAACTGCATAAGCTACGAATCCTGCTTAGGAATGAGAGTATCATCTGGATAGACAATTTTGTGCAGGAAGATGGTGTGCAAGAACTGCTTGGGCTGCTGGGCAGGATACTGGAAATTGAGTGGAGGTGAGTTGTCTAAAAGCCTCGACTTCAGGTTGAGTTTCAACTGACCCTCCATGTAGAGAGGAGCACGAAGATTTGCTGTTGCATGAAGTCCTGTTATGCTTGAAAGGGCTGAGCACGACCCAGCCTGGCCTGGACAAGATCCTTGAAGTCGAGACAACATTGTTCCCTCCACTACTCAAGGCGCTTTTCGATGAAGACAAGAAAGGACCCAGCGAATTCAGCGATCGCAAGACAATAGTCGACTTACTTTGTACGTCAGCACATCCTCCAGTCATGCAAAGACTAACAGTCGTAGATGCACATCTCATTTCCGCAGTTCCTTCTGAGCTTGTCGGGCGAGCTACTTCCATCCTGTCTCATCTTCGAGATCCCGGGGCTTTGGATGAGGACAAACCTCTGGACTTCATCACACATATGCATCAGTCACGACCCTATACACACTGGTGCAGAGAAATTACCAATGTGGCGAAAGAGGTCTTCTGGATCTTCATGCACCATTCAAACATCATCACTGCTCCGTCAATCCCTGAAGATAGTCGACCATATCACAAGCGTCACTTTCCTCCTCCACAAGCTCCAGTACCCGCAGCGCCACATGTCGGTGGGGTGGAATATGATGCGACAAGATACATGGCGGCTCATCTTGACCTCATGAATGGTCTTATAGCCTCCTTACCTACACGGTCCGCGCGCAATACGTTGCGCGCAGAGCTGGAGATCAGTGGCTTGGAGCGCCTAATGGGTGGAAAGCTTCGACTCTGTCGGGAGAAGTATTACGCAGTCATACACGATGCGATTCGAACGTGGCTCGCAGCTGCAGCAGAAGATGGCTGGCCGACTGCCGATGTCAGTCGAGGTCCTCCACTTCCAGTGAGTACGTCCGGAGCAGGCGGTGCTGCACCGAAACTGGAACTACCAAAGCTCGACCTGGGTGTGAATAGAGGAGAACAGGATAAGCAGGACGATGCTTGGCTGTGATCGCTGAGCACTTTTCCTGGGATCTTTGATAACACTTGTAATGACGGAACGACGACCACGCTGTATGCTATACGATGGGCTCAAGGTAGGTAGGCATCAGGTTTGTGGGAGTAATGGGTCTTGAAGATGGCTCGTAGAGAGAAGACTGTCTTTCGGCGGTACATACAAAACGCACATATCACTGTATAGAATCAATTCACATCGGCAATCAACAAAACTTGCCTCGTCATGCTCATGCCCTCCATGAAGACACTCATCCATCTCATCTTACTGTACTAGAAAGAGCCCTTGAGAAAGTGCTAAGATCTGAGGGGTGGCCTGGGGAATCGTCGGAGTAATCACCAAAAGGGGCGATGGAATCTTCTATTTTCTTCTTTGCTTCGGCAGATCTCTCACCAGATCTGTATTCACTTTTGGCGTCAACCTTGTCGGCCTTTGTTTGCAACATCCACAAAAGAGCCCTTTCTAACTAATCCTCTCCACTCCATCGCCTCTACCACAGCGATACCTCTACCCTCAGACTGTTTGCCTTCAAACACTCCTAGAGATACCGGAGCAATCCCGCTTTTTCGCGACCCCACTATATCTATAGGAAGGCTTCTTTCAATCACCACTAAATCTCCTGTCTTCTCTTCCATACAATATCAAAAGATCGCTCAAGCGACTACTTGTCTGAATCTACAAGCACGCAACATATCCACACCTCAGATTATTCTCTATCAAAATGGTCAAGGAGACCAAGTTCTATGAGACACTGGGCGTGAGTGACTATACCAAACTGGTCAAAGTATGACCAATTCGCTAAATCGCGTTCCCAGGTCGGCCCAGACGCCACAGATGCTCAGATGAAGACCGCTTACAAGAAGGGCGCACTCAAATTCCACCCAGGTACGGGATGCGCCTATGACAGGATGTGATAAGGATTTTCTGCTAACTCATGCCAAAAGACAAGAACCCCGGCAATCAAGAAGCAGAAGCAAAGTTCAAGGACATCTCACACGCATACGAAGTTCTCTCGGATCCGCAGCAGCGCCAAATCTACGATCAGTATGGTGAAAAAGGTCTTGAGCAAGGCGGTGGTGGTGGAGGAGGTGGTATGAATGCAGAGGACCTCTTCTCCCAGTTCTTCGGCGGAGGTGGAGGAGGAGGATTCGGCGGCGGATTCGGTGGCATGTTTGGTGGTGGAGGTGGAGGAGGACAACGAGGTCCTCAACGAACTCGACCGATAGTGCACAAGCACAAGGTGACACTTGAGGACATGTACAAGGGCAAGGTCAGCAAGTTGGCATTACAGAAGAGCGTG
>Ga0268246_10001052_pt1 | contig 10546 bp, 15 predicted proteins | sample AgamicOrSfe_FD_200242 | JGI IMG/M metagenome (GOLD analysis project Ga0268246, IMG submission 200242) | Agave microbial communities from Guanajuato, Mexico - Or.Sf.e (v2) (version 2) | ecosystem: Host-associated > Plants > Phyllosphere > Phylloplane/Leaf | place: Guanajuato, Mexico | collected...
TGCAGAAGAGGTACGCGACATCGATTGACACGAATGGAGACAGATTGCAGGATGAGCTTACAGCATTCGGACTATCACGACGGAGACATGTCAGTTGTTGTACTTGGAATTGGCAGACAAAGGCACTCACGCCATGGACATTGGGAAGAGATCGATGACATAGTTTGTATAGAAAGGCTTCATGATATAGCGCGAAACAAGCGACTTGTCGACGCCAGAGTACTTGTATTCCTTCAGCTTCGGCAGCTGTTCCTGCCGTATGTATACCATCGCGAGCTGCTTTCGGGGGAGAAATTCGTGGGAGAGGTAGGATGTGGAGGATTGCAGAGTGTTTGGACACCAGCAGAATCGCCTCGCGGGTCTGGCGAGCTAAAGAGGAAAAGGGAACGAGTGTCAGATGTATCTGTCGTGGACAGCGCGAATTCGACAACAACATTGGAAAAATAGCTGGAGTTGGCACCGCGACAACACGTGGAAATGACGTTGTAGTGAGCAAGCAGGTATTCTAACACGACTTGGCTAGCGATTTCCAGTGTCGACGTCTTCTGATTCTGCATATCTATGCCACCGGTGACCACGGCATCGGCACCATGACACTCGACTTCATGTTCTGGATGAGAGGCACTGTCTTGTGCACCGTATCCGCCCAGCCCTCCTTCTCCCAGCTCTTCTCCCTGTTATTTTTCCGCTCCTCCAGATCCGCAAATTGCCATAGGAAGTGCACCGTGTTTAGGTCACCAACCTGGACGAACCATGCTCCAACACCTTCCATCACGTCGCGTCGTGCCTCCAAACCTTTGCGCCATTGCTGCTCCCACTCTAGCAACTTGCCGGGATGTAGCTGGTATGAACGCAGCTCGAAAACACCGCCCAGCTTTCGAGGTGGTGTGGTTGGCCAGAACGAGAACTCCTGCATTAATGATGTCTTCTTGGACTTGATGAGCGGCTTCATCTTGTGGTCGAATTCCTCGAAACCGGCAGTAGATTGTATCGTGTTGAGTGATTTGTGGTAACCCCTGGCAACATTAGTGTGCATTGGACGATAATGGACTGAGAGCTGGCGTACTTATACTTCTCATACTCCCAGATGTGTACTGTTACCAGGAGTCAGCATTGGTTCAGAGTGATTCAGTTGTTGCATCCCTACCGAATGTGTCGCAGTCCCCAACTTCTATTCTCCAGCTACCGACCAAGTGGACGTGGTTGCTAGGGTCGGCTGCTACCTTTGGGTACCAGTCTCCAACAAGCTTGACATATTCATCTACTTTGTCTGGCTTGACCTCGTGGAAAACAATCGAGTGCACATACTTTCCTCTTGCCAAAGCCTGTGAAAACGACCGCTCCATATCAGCCTCCATCTCTCTTCCCTCCTTGGTGCCATAGATAATATTATTAAGCGCACCCTTGACGCCCCGTTCCTCGCTCGTTTTACTCTTCGACGAAGTTGCTGTCTTTGCTTCTCCTGCGTCAGAAACATCGTTAGACTCTGATACAGTGCCCAAATTGGACGCAACGTGTGAAGCAGCGGCAGAAGCCGAAGAAACAGATGCAGCGGAAGCAGTAGTAGATGATGACTGACTGTCCGCCTTTTGCTTTGACTGATTGAGCTGTTCCCGGAACTCTTTCTGCTTGGCTTGGAAGGCGGCGGCTTGCGATTTCGAGCCATCAATCTGGGATATGGTCGTAGTTCTGCTCGAAGTGGAAAGCGAAGTGCTGAATTGTCGTGCATTGGTCGGTGTGGTCGTAGACTTGCTCGCGGCGAGGCGCCTGACGAGCTGACTGGCGATTGTTCGAGGCATTTTGGCGGTGTTTAGTATGGGAGAGTTCGGTGTTCTTTATGTGATTGTGATCTATTCGAGATTACAGAGGTCTAGGTTGCGGGCCGGGTTGCTGGCGAGGTGTGCTTAAAGCAATGCGTTGTCACTGTTGACAAGTGCGGGGAAAGCTGGCTGCAGGTGGTGCGACGGGAGCACGTGAAGTGGTACAAAGCTGAGGTATCGTGGAGGTACCTTGAAGGTCGGTGTGAGCGATTGATTAGGCTAGGCGTGCGCTGCTACTAGGATGGAGTACGAAGTCTGATGTACCTGCAGGACACAACAGTTGTCTCGTGAGGAGTATAGCACGAAGGGGGCCGTTCCATCGTCTGAAGCTCGGTAGACGCTTGCGTCATGCCGACTTCAGTAAACTTCACTGCACCTCCTCAGCAAGGCGCTACATACTCATTCAGCCTCAACTACCGCCTGCCTACTACAGTGTCCTTGTTGACATAAGCTTCATTTTCGTCTCAGCTTGCACACGTATACACGATCGACAATCTCCCATCATGTCCGGCGGCACGTCTCAGCTAAACTGGGAGGCGTCTAACAACACTCGTCCTCATGTTTCGTCACAACTTCCGCCAGAAGTGGTTATATGTCTGAAGAACGCTAGATTTGTACGTAGTATCTCTTGCGCAACACATGTATAATACAGTCGCTGACAGGAGTAGCTTCATTTGGCGACATGTCATGATCAGATTCCGCATATCTCGCTGATGAACTACACCTACCTACCCTCGACACCGTATACATCTTCTCCCGTTATCATCATGACCACCAACCCAGAGTCGAAGAAAACCGACAACCTCATCGCAAACCCTCGAGTCTCGCTACTCGTCCACGACTGGGTCTCTCATCGTCCACCCACACGAAATCCTGACCCTGATCGGGCGGGAAGTCCTCCACCAGAAGCTGCAAGATCAAGCCTGGCAAGTCTGCTATTGAGCATGAACACCAGCGCAATGTCGCGCATCAGTGCGACCATCAATGGAGACACCCGTATATTGGAGACCGGTAGTGAGGAGGAGAAGTGGTGCAAACAAATGCACCTGGACAACAATACTTTCCGAACAGAACATCCAGAAGAACTTTTCAGCACCTCACCCCATGCCACTACTGGTGATGGTGGCAGGGGTCATTTCATAGAAGGCGAAGCTGTAAGAGTGGTCGTGGTTAAGATCCGTGATGGAAGGATTGCCGACTATAAAGGTGGCATCCAGGATTGGGTAGTGGCGCCGGAGGATCAAGATGGTTCTGCGCCGACGGTGAACGGCATCTGACCGTACTCGAAAATAACGCTGAGCAAAGTATTTCGGCACTCTCTTCGTGATCTTCCTAGACATTCGTTCTGTGATTGTTCCAACATGATCAACGCTTTCTCGATTGTTGTCGACCAGGTGGGCTCGTGACGTATTCAAGCATCTCAGGGCTGCCTCGAAGCAGCTTGTGCTCGATAGGACGCAGCGGTGCTTCGGGCAGGATGAGTGGATCGTCGCCGTGGAGTTGCCAGAACCAAGGTGTTGCGAGGCCAACATATTCATACCGGACACGATACTCGTCAAGTGCTTTGGAGATGTATTTGCCCTTCTCGTCATATCCTGGCCCTTTGAGGACGTAACGGGAGCGGGCCGATGCGTGAATGTACTCGTTGGTGTTGAGTAGGGGCTCATCGGTGGCTTGACCAGTGGCGGGATTGATGCGGCAGTAGTCTCCAGGTGTTCTAGTTATAGCTCCGCCCAGCCGAAAATACGACCCTTCGCTATTATAGATTTTTCCTGTCCACTATTAGCGCAAATGATGGCCATGCTTCCATATCCATGCATACCGAATGACCAAGGACGAACTTTTGTGCGCTTTGACTTGTAGTACTCGATGTTGACTCGATCTTGAACCAGAATATAGTCTGTGTCTATGGATATGTGCGGCTCGAGCATGCTCATCATCCAGGCTAGTGTGATGTTTGCGAGTTCACTGTCATTGTAGCCTAAAGCACTAAATTAGCACGACTGCGCAAATCGCCACAAGCTATTGGCGTGCATACCACCCCCGATGTTCGTGTGAACCTAAACATCCATAATCAGCCATTGTATGGGACGGAAAGATCAGAGATTTTCGACAACATACACCTGGAAACCAGACTTGTACGAGGTTCGTTTCGCCATCATCTCGTTTCTCCCAAACGCACGGCTGGAACGAAGCACGTTTCTCGTCCAGAGCTAATGCCTGAAACGCATTCTGTATCTTGTCGTCCAGCATTGTATCGTAGAAAGAGTAGTCACTTAGTCCCGCACTCAGTCTTTCGGAAGCCTCACCTAACCAGCCGATGCGAGGCACACCAAGAGAGCCAACAGTTTCCCAGACGCCAATGGCTTTGATACTGACGTCGAGGGTGGTCAAGCCTCTTCTTTGCTGGATGCGGTCAGAGCAAGCACAACAATCCAACTGGTGACATCCATACCATCTCTCGGGCGTAGTCTGGATTGCGGAAAGGTGGTTTGTTAGGGAAAGGCACATTCGGCAATGGGCTTTGATAGCTTCTACGGTATCGATGCGCGTAGTCCTGAGAATGTCAGTGCGTGGCCGGAAGTCATAACCTGGCAGATCATGCATACGACTTGCCTGGTAGACGACTTGAAAGGCTGGAAGACCAGCACGGGTCATGATCCCGATATTGCATATTACGCCACCTTGTCAAAGAGAGTCAACTCGAGCACTGCTACAGGCAGCCAAATGCTATTTACCAATACTCCTAGCAGTGAAAGCACCTCTTGAGAAGCCAATGAGGAAGATCTCGTCGCCAGGATTCCAGTTGTTCGCGATAAAAGTGTATGCCTCGCCTAAGACTATTAGTCTCTGACTCAAGGAGAAACATAGCCAATCGAGACGTACGAACATGCTCGGCCAAGCCTTCGCCGCTGATTCCCTGCACAACCTTGTTTGATAACGTGCCCATCGAGCCTACGCCAGCTTGATAGTACCTATACCTGGTCAGAGGTGGTCTCAGCATGTCTCCAGGTCTGATCATACACAATCTGCTGGATGCCATCAGAGGATTGAGACCTGATAGCACGAGTGATTCGTGTGACATTGGTTGGTACTGGGATCTTTCCATGTTGGAGCACACTGTCGGAGTCTACCCAGGTTCCTATCCCAATGTCAGAACAGCTAGAGAGCAAGTGAGACAGGAAGTATCACGATACCATCGCAGCACACTATCAGCCGCTTTCCATTGCCTTGTGCCCTGCTCTGCCCACTGGTGCTGGTAGAAGCACTGCGTGAACTCATGCCGACTTCACAATATCACCAAGTTTGCTGGGGAAGGACGAGCAAGCCATCACGAAGCTCTGAGACTTCTCAGGTGCATGACGATAAAGTGTGCGACTGTGTCCTACTACGTAGTGGTTGTGCATGGAAACAGAGGCTCTGCAGGTCGAAGTCCGGTAAATCAAGCCCTGAAGACCCACTCAGTGTCGATCAATTTGCGGGGAGCATTTCTTTTGATCAGACGAAACAACTTGAAACAGAGTTCTTTATCAAATGGCTAAAGACACGTCAAAGGTATGCTTCGGGATGCTTCACATTGCGAATATCGGGCTGACGAAAGATACAGAAGCGCAAGCGGGACAACAACGCGCCCGCGACAGATACCAATATCAGCAACTTCGAGGACACCACAAAACCCACCGCAGTCTTCAAGCCAACGACAGGACGATCATACACTGTCAGTGTCGCATTACCTGGTAGTATAGTTGCCAAGTCCGTACGATCTATCATGCCTCGATATCAACACCAGAACGCGACTAACACGTAGTAGCTGCCAAACCCATGACCAAAAGACTGCCCTCGTCGGCCAAATAGCTCGCGCCCTTGCCGTATTCTGCGTTGACGAGATCGTAATCTTCGACGATGGCCACGCTCACGGCGGTGGCCGCAACGACCACTACGACCCACGGAAACAGCAGATGATGGCACAGGACGAAGAGAATGGATACACTGCTTTCTCGAACCCGAGCGACTTCTTCTACCACGTCTTATCGTACCTCGAAACACCACCATACCTGAGGCGACCTCTGTTCCCATATCATCCGAACCTGAGGACAGCAGGTGCCATGCCAAGTTTGGATATGCCGCATCATCTGCGAGCTGAAGAGTGGTGCAAATACAGGGAAGGTGTGACACTGGAACCACAAAACTCGGCATCGAATCATTATGGACAGAAGAAGGGCAGGAAGCAGAACGAACCTGTGGAGGCTGAAGAGATATATGTTAATGCTGGATTCGGCGCGCCTGTCAAGCTCGATACAGCCATACCACCGAATACACGAGTGACGCTTGCATTCGACGCGGATGGTCCGTCGGAAAATATGACCGCGACTGCTGTATCGCCAGATACGCCTCGAGAGGATGGAGGGTACTACTGGGGCTACACACCACGGCTGGCTTCATCGCTGTCCACAGTTTTCACAGAAAGTCCATATGAAGGTGGTTACGACTACTCTATCGGGACTTCAGAGCGTGGTATCACACTCCGAGACCTCCTCAAACCACTGCGGGAAACACCAGAAGACGCACCAGATGGTGCCACACTCACGATACCAAAGTGGCAACATTTGCTCGTCGTGTTTGGAGGGGTAGCGGGGTTGGAGGTCGCCTTGCAGAACGACAAGGAGCTGCAGGGAAAGGTCAGCCAGGCAAGTGAGCTGTTCGATGCTTGGGTGAACCTTGTGCAAGGACAGGGTTCGAGGACTATCCGGACAGAGGAGGCTGTGTGGACTGGGTTAATGGGTCTGAAGGAGCTTGTCGACGCCAATGCTTCTGCTTGAAAGTGGAAGATATGATGACGGGTAGTCTCAACAGGAATGGCTTATATTTTGTGCTTGAGCGAAAAGATGATACAATCACTCTCCTGGTTGGTGATGTGCTCGTGTGCTCAGCTCACTCGCGGTACCGGCCCCAGGTCCGTCAAATATATCCGACCCCGCACGAATCGAAACTGGGGTCCTCGGCAGTCCTCGGGCAAAACGGTCAAGTCTATGTCAAAGTGACCTCCAGCTGGCGAATTGTGATGTTGCCTCAACTTCTGAGGTGTGTCTTAGCTAGCATCCTCATAGGTGATTACTCTGCTAGAAAGCCAGCAGTTGTTGAAAGAGAAAGAAATCCTTAGGCTCCTTATCGACTGATCGAGACACTACTGCAGCATCCCTGCACAGATCTGCACCCTGCATATTCGCTTTACAAAGCATAACACAACCCAGCATGCTTCTGTCTTTTCTTTTCACGCCATACATATTGGTGTTGCTGCCTCTCCTACCTGTTCTGTACTGGGTGGTGCCATCTCGTACCAATCACGACTTCGACGACATTCCAGGACCCTTTCTAGCACGCTTCTCAAACCTATGGCTACTATATCAATCTCGGCTTGCACAACGATCGCTCGCAGTCGACGAGGCTCACGCTCGCTATGGCAAAATCGTCCGCATTGCACCAAACCATGTCAGCATTGCAGACAGCGACGCAATCCAGGAAGTATACGGGCATGGCAACGGCTTCCTGAAGAGCAGTTTCTACGATGCCTTCGTAAGCACAGGCGGTCATCGCGGCATGTTCAATGTGCGCGACCGTGCTCAGCATACCCGCAAGCGCAAGATCGTCTCCAACACGTTCTCGCAGAAGAGCATTTCGCAGTTTGAGCCATTTGTACACTCTAACCTGGAGCTGTTCGTCAAGCGCTGGGATGAGATGGCTGCGGCGCAAGGCAATGCAGAGAAGTATACGAAGCTGGATGTGCTGAATTGGTTCAATTATTTGGCTTTTGATGTCATTGGAGATTTGGCTTTTGGAGCTCCGTTTGGGATGCTGGAGAAGGGTGCCGATATTGCTGAAGTCAGGACGAGCCCTACTGCTAAGCCGACGTATGCACCAGCTATTGAGGTGCTGAACCGGAGAGGTGAAGTTTCAGCGTAAGTCACTGAGTGTTTTGTGGCGGCGCCCCGGCTGATTATACTCAGCGCTGTTGGCTGTCTGCCGGAGATGAAGCCTTTTGCCAAGCATCTTCCAGATCCTTTCTTCTCCAAGGGCATGCGTGCGATCGAGAACCTTGCAGGTATTGCCGTGGCCAGAGTCAAGACCAGACTAGAAGAAGGCAATCCAGATGGGCGAGTGGATCTACTCCAAAGATTGATCGAAGGCAAGGATGACGCTGGTCAACCTTTGGGCAGGGAAGAACTCACGGCTGAAGCACTGACACAACTGATTGCTGGGTCGGACACCACTAGCAACACAAGTACCGCGATATTGTACCACGTCTTGAGCCACCCTTATGTTGTCAAGAAGCTGCAGGCTGAACTTGATGAGGCAATCCCATCGACACAAGATGTGCCAATGTTTGAGGATGTGAAGAATCTGCAATAGTAAGTGCCTAAACCCTACCGAGAAACATCACCAACACGATCCAGCCTCGACATGGTCATCAAAGAGACTCTACGCATTCACTCCACGTCCTCGATGGGTCTGCCACGAGAAGTACCTGCCAACGGTGCGCAAGTTCATGGCCGCTTCTTTCCAGCCGGCTCGGTACTCTCAGTCCCAGCTTACACGATTCACCACTCCAAGGAGATCTGGGGAGCAGATGCGGATGAATACAAACCTGAGCGCTGGACAAAGGAGAACTTGACGGATCGACAGAAGAATGCTTTCATCCCGTTCTCGTATGGTCCTCGTGCTTGCGTTGGTCGCAACGTCGCGGAGATGGAGCTCGCATTGACTGTGGCAACTGTGTTTCGACGATATGAGTTCAAGCTTTACCAATACGACCTTTTGACTCGCGAAGGGTAAGTTGCAATATTACCACTCCTTAGCCCAGATGAGCACCAATACTAATCATGCTTACAGCTTTCTCCGCAAACCGGTCGAATGTTATGTAGGCATGAGGAGGAGAACGGCTTAGAGTCGCAGGTACCGCTAGATTACTCAAAGCCAAGCGATGATTCTTGCGAGGAAGTGACATATGAGGAGTGTCGACGGTCGAGGTTGCCAAGATAGGACATCACGAAGGAATGATTAATAATCTCTATTGAAGCTTGACTCGCATGATCTACATGTGCAATGCAACTTTTCTACAAACTTACGGCACGCAGCACGCGATACTGTATAGATATCAATCAACCAGAATCACCCCTCAAAGCACAACCAATATGTAGGCATAGGCATCATCGCTGCAATGCGCCTTTGTATACTAACACTTTCACCAGGTTCTCTCTCCGTCGTGCCGCCGTCAAGGCTTTCGCCTCCTCCGCCACTGTTGCACCAGTTGCCCGAAATGCTCGTCCTATGTCCACCACCTTCAACACATCCAGCCAGACTACCTTCACACCAACGTCCTCCCAGCTCTTCGCATACCGTCGCAATTATGCGACAAATGAGGACCAGAAGAGGCAGGAGACCGAGGAGAACGTCAAGGAGCAGGCGCAAGACACAGTAGAGTCTGTAGTCGAGTCAGTCAAGGACACTGCCTCAGAGTACACTCAACGCGCGGCGGGCGCCTTCAGACAAGCAGCGGATTCTATGACTTCTGACGGGCGACAAGGCGGCCGTCGTGAATACCGTGAGCCTCGAGGCGACCGTGGTGACCGTGGTGACCGTAGCGACCGATCAAGCCGACCAAGACCTGGCATGAGAGAAGCAGCAGGTCACCCAGAAGCTGCGCCAAACACCAGTCTATACATCGGCAACCTATACTTTGAGGTTTCGGAAAACACTCTCCGCAAGGAGTTTGAGCGCTTTGGCAGCATCAAGTCTGTCAAGATTCTCTACGATGCCAGGGGTCTCAGCAAAGGGTATGTCCTTATTGTGTATCTCTCGTTAGGTAGCCATACTAACACGACGCTCAGATTCGGCTACATCGAGTTCGACGAGCAGTCATCCGCCGACGAGGCCCTTAACAGCCTCAACAACCAAGTCCTCGAAGGCCGCCGTCTCGCCGTCCAATACGCCGTCAAGCGCGCAGACCGCCCTAGCCGACAATCTGCCGCTCCTCGTAACCCTTCCAGCAAGACTCTCTTCATCGGTAACCTGTCCTACGAGATGACCGACAAGGACCTCAACGACCTCTTCCGCGAAGTCAAGAATGTACTTGATGTGCGTGTTGCCATTGACCGCCGTACTGGAAACCCTCGCGGTTTCGCCCACGCAGACTTCATTGATGTGCCGAGCGCGGAGGCTGCCGCAGAGTTCTTGAAGACGAAGATGTTCTACGGACGATACTTGCGCATCGATTACAGCACGAGCAATGCAGGTGGCGGTGGTTCCGCACAGATGGCAGATGGTGCCCGTGAGAACTCGATATAAGAGGCTGTGCTGAAGAGCATCTGGCTCATATTGTAATGTACTTTGACGTTAGGCGTACAAGAGATGGACGGTCTAGACAAGGTATCTTGGTACAAAGGTCAACGAACTGTTCTGTATGATATGGGCAAGGATCAAAAGTGTGCAAAGTAATGAAATCGATACAAGAATACTCTTCACTCTTCACACCTCCTACAAACAGCCTGCTCGTCCCCTTCGATGCTTGAAGCACAACAAGCGATAAGTCTTGGCGATGTCACATGCAAACTGTACGTCATGCCTTAGATTTATGCAAGTCTTTTTCGGCAGCATCACAATTACTGGATTGAGAATAAGCTTGTATCACCCTATATCCTCATCATCCTCATTCTCCTTCTACATCCGTA
>Ga0268246_10001053_pt1 | contig 10546 bp, 11 predicted proteins | sample AgamicOrSfe_FD_200242 | JGI IMG/M metagenome (GOLD analysis project Ga0268246, IMG submission 200242) | Agave microbial communities from Guanajuato, Mexico - Or.Sf.e (v2) (version 2) | ecosystem: Host-associated > Plants > Phyllosphere > Phylloplane/Leaf | place: Guanajuato, Mexico | collected...
CGGGCCATGATCGTGCCGATCAGGATTTGGAGTTGGCATTCATGCTTAGCTGAATTATTGGCTTCGATCGCCAAGCGTAATGGCATAATTATGGCAGATGGCGCCAGCGGCTACCAGTAGTGGTTCATACGGCACTATGCAACAGACAGCAACCCTGAGACGGCTTTCTTTCCTAATACGGCCGAATCCATGTCGATCGATTCACGGGGCAAAAAGGAAAAAGCTGCATGCGAATCGCCCGCGGTCTGAGAAATACGCCAGTAGGTGATACTGCACGCTGTATACTGAATATCTAGCTCCAGTATATGTGCGACTCGAAGCCAAGTGCTATATTCAAGACAGCGGTGGTACAAACACCTTCCTCGCCTCCATTGTTCACAGACGTTTGATATCGCGATCCATACTTGTTAGGCACGATTAACGAAGCCTTAAAAGAAGCGGGATCGATCTATGTGTCGAAGAGAACGTTTATCTTTGGACTGTGGACTGTGGAAGCGAGGGGCGGCACAGAACGTGGTACGATGGAGAGAACTACTGCGGGCCTTGCGGCCTTGCGGCTGATGATGATGTTCAGGGCACGGCTCAACTGCAAATAATGAACGATCCGCTGTCAACTGGTCTCCTCCACTGATTCTGACTGCTCAAACGCCAACAATCGCTAGGACTTCTCTCCCCTATCCATCCCATCCCGCTCCCGCCTCAACTAGGCGAGCGCCCAGCAACGAAGGGGTGCTGGTAGCATGCCGCTGCCGCTGTAGGCTAATATTCGAGCACTTCCGCACCGCACTCAAAACGAATGGCTTGCTATTCGCCGGCACGCTGCTCTGATGTCACTTGGAGCATCATAATTGGTGTTTGAGGAATGGAGGCGGTGATCCTGCATATCCCCATCTGCTCTACGAAGTAAGCGGCCAGTCCAAGTCTTTTGAGATTGGCAGATTACCATCGTAGCGTTTGTGTAGCTTCAGTCTGTCTGCCAAACATTTCGAGTAACATCAGGCAGCAGGGCCAAGTCATGGACCGGTTTTGTCGACCCCTTGCATTCTCCTTGCACCAGAGACATGGCAAATCATTCTTGTTGCACAGAGAAGATATGCAATGTTTAGGCTCTTATCGAGTAAGTATGGCTCGAGCTCATCTGCAGCTCAAAGCACGTTGCAAGTTTGTGGCTGCTGTCCCGTCCACCAGCGGTCTCATGAACCTCTGGAGTCTCTACGTGTGGAGGAAGGAACATGTACTCCTGCCTTGGCTCCAAGTGCCCTGCATGTCAGTTTGGAGCCTGCCGCTGCCGTTGGTCAAGCCACTCGTGAACACTGCCGCTCCATACTGCATCTGGATTTCTCGACCGAGCACAACATGAGACTGGGGAGCGTACTTCGCTGTTCCCCTCAAGTTCAACATCCCGACAACATGGGGCAACCTCTTGAAAGGCATCTGCCTTTGAGCCGTCGTGACGCCCCATACTAGATTGTAGCTGTGGTATCATCTTCGTCTTTCGCTTTTTGTTGATTGTATGGTCAAAGCTTCTTAAGCTAGCCTCACCTGGATTCTTTCGCGTGCGGAGCATCATCTCAAAAGTATTTGTCTTCCGTAAGACCTTGTTGTTCTACAGGCTCATGGTCGTATTCACCTAGTGCTCGCCGAGTCACACCAGCAAATCAGTGTGTCGGCGTCCCAAACGAGGTGCTGCAATCGCATGCTGTACACAAGCCAAGCCAACACGTCCGAGTGTGAACTCAGCGGACCGCGACTCCAAACTTCGCGATTCGCCCTGTCATCACCCGACCAGCAGCACTGGCGACACTGTTGTCAATCCAGGCGATCAATACCATCACAGCATTGTTGTTGGTGGATTTGACAGCGAGACACGTCACGTCCGCCACTCGCCACAACTCGAAGTCGCTTTTTGCAGTTGTTTCTCCACATCCAATTCCTGATACGCACCGGACCATAGTTTGACCTTTGAGAACAGCCTGTTCGTCAGGTAAGTGACACACACAACAAGCTGTCATAGCTCGAGTAAAAGAAAGAATTCCTAATCACACCTACTTGCCGCTGGCGTTTCAGCCTATCGAGGTTGGCGCCAACGGCACTGGCCAAACGCTATATATATATATACGCATGGAAGAAGATTACTCCGCGCCGCAGGGAAGTGTAAGTCTTCCACCCTTGGCTAACTGAATCTGCGTAGGATCTGATAGCCGCCGGAGACGGAGACGCAGGACTATCTGGTCATTCGCCGCTTCTGGCTCCATCGGGCGTGACTATCAGCACAGCGATCAGAACTGGCATCGGTCACGATTAGGCGTGAGCCCGGGCTCAAGCATACGGCGCTTTCCTGCCTCCCATCTGCTCGAGGGCAAAGATCGTGACCTGGGAAATTTCGTACGACCGAGTCGGCAGGGGAACAATGTCACAAGGTAAGCCTGTTTTCCGACTTTACCCGGCACTGATCACGTTGCCACTGTGAAGCCATGACAAGGCTTACAGCAGATAGTCTATCTCTGGCGAATCATTTCGTTGCAGATGGCTAGGTGTGGGCTGAAGGCTGGTGCAGCATCTCACCCTCTGTCACTGAAATCACAAAAGACCCCAATGATCTACCGGCCTTCGCTCCGCTAACACTGCTCTGCATCTCTAGTACCCGAACAGGGGTATCCTGCTACAGTGCCACGAGATGGCTGGGACGCAAGGCTCAACTACAAGCCCTTGGGCTACGGCAAAGTCAACAATCAAACGAGCGGCGTCCAGGCCAACTTTTGCCAGCAGAGTCATCCCTGGACCAATGCGCCATCTTCGCCTGGGTCAAGCAGCGAGTAAGTGACTATCTATCTCAATTTCCAGGAGGATTCCGGGTATTGGCACGTTTCGCATAGGACTGCCAAATTGGGTAACATCGCCGTGCAGCTTACCCTTTTGGGTTTCCTCCGTCTTGCATGAACATCATTCTGTTTCTTCTTCCTCTTGTTTCATGCTTTCCTCCTCGCTCTTCTCGCCGTGAATCGATTTTTAGCAGGACAAAAGAGCGAGAGCCCCGTCCTCATCGTGGTCAGACGACGCTGTCTCCAGGTATCTCTCACTCAAAACATGATTTAATCCCTGCAAGTCGACCCCACCACGCCCGACCTCCTCCACAGCTCAGCTGGCGCCTGCGTTGGCGGCTGGAGCTCTCATTGACTAAATCTACCTTATAAACAGCTGGTCCTACCTCGAACAATCGCTGACATTTTCTATCGTGCACAGCTACCCCACCTCCCACCATTTCCCTGCTGGTTACAACCAGTCGACCTTCGTGCTACCGAGCCGGGAGCTCAAGCCATCATCGTCGCAGCACCAGGTGCCCTTTTACGAGTACTTTGGGCCGACAGATTATCGTCGCTACGCTCCTATAGCTCCTGTCGGCCATCGTCACGCAATGGCAAACCCATCAGGAAGTTCGTACGGCTACGAGGGCGAGCAAGAGGGCCATGCCATCAGGTCAGTTGAATTCAGATGATATCACAGAAACTTCGCTTACAACTGTCAAGGCAATACATGGCCACCCATGACAGCACCTCCTTCGTGCCTCGCGCACGAATGGAGACAAGCTATCCCCAGCATAGCGACTATGCCTCGTCCTCCTACCCGACACACTTCTCTCAGACCGGTACCGTCCTCATTCCGGCATTCGGCGCAGTTAACAACAATGCTGCCGCCACCTCATACCCCACGTCCGCAGAACAATCTTCTGCACAACCATCGTCGTCTCGGCCGACACCGAGCCAGTCAGCACCACCACCACCACCACCCACCGCGGCCGCGTCCAAGACAGCCGCCAAACCTCGTCGACGCAGCACCAAAAAGCCGGCTGCACCAAAGGCAAAGAAGACGCCTGTCAGGAAGCCTCGCAGACCACGTGAGGATCGCATCCCGACGATCCTACAATGGGAACCAATGCCCATTGAGAGCGAGATGACGCTCTGGTGTGAGGGAGACCGCATCCGACCTGTGATCATGGTCAGCTGCACCAAGAACTTGTGGGACGAAGGTCTCAGCGCCCCAGTCACGTATAGGCGCAACTATGTGACTATCGACTCTCGGTACACCCTCCCGATCCCTGTGAGCGCGGATTCACACAAGTACGCCGATGGGTTCAACGGGAAGAAGTTGTTCGTGCGGGATGGACGGGGAGTGGTCCTCCCTGTCAATGCAATTGGTCTACGGCTTCATTCCGTAGTCGACCAATACGGTGGCAAGGATCAGCCACTCACACAACACACGGCCAAACGTGACAAAGGTCACGAAGGCAACTTCTGGGAGAGGTGTGTCTTGCCAGACCAGTCTGGCACTCTCACAAGGACACCGCACGACGCCGCACGTCCGGAGTGCCCGGACCTCAAGTTCCAGCTGGCTGGGTATCACGGACCCAGCGCCGACAATGGTGTGCAGACAGATCTGAGCTGGCATCGTGTCCAGTTCAAGGCGGCCACCGCCAACAATGGCTCTCGCCGGGCCACCCAACAGTACTACCATTTCCTGGTCAGCATGGTAGTCGACGTCTCCGACCATCTCAACACGGACGGCGAGCCCAATCCGCTGCCAGACTTTGGGAAGCCACCAAAGGGCCCTCGAACACACCGAGGCAAGTGGTTGGTGATTGAGTCAAGGCTGTCACACCGTGTGATCGCTCGTGGTAGGTCGCCAAACCACTACGAGTCAAGCTCAACCAGCACTGCCAACGCTAGCAACGGTGGTGGTGGTGGTCCCAGCAACGAGGGCGGAAGCAATGACGGCAATGGCCCGGAGGACGACGAAGACGAGGGTCCCGAGCCCGATGACGAAGGCACTGCTCCTTCCGGCGACCGCAACAATGGCGGTCGTAGCGTGCTGGCTGCACAGAGCCACAACAACCGTGTTGGCAAGTACCAACAACAGCAGAGGTTGACGCAGCAGCCTTCTGCTCATCAAGCTGCAGCGATGGAGAACCAGCTCCGAGAGCAGCAGGAGTGGCACCAGCGGCAGGCTCAGCCGCAGTACCAATACCAGGAGCAGCCACAGATGCAGCTGCAGGGACACTCGCAGGGCCAGGACGAGCAATGGATGCAGATGCAGCAGCAGCAGATGCAGCGCCTGCAGCAGGTCGAGTACGAATACGCACCTCTGCCAATGGCCCCGATGACGTTCATTGCTGCAAACCAGACGGTCCCTGCGGCGGACGTCAACAACATCACCACCGCCTTCCAGCAGGCTTCCATGGCTGAGCAAAACTCGATGCCTCAACACACCTCTGAGGCTCAGTACACCGCGGAGGCCCAGTACACCTCCGAAGAGCAGTACACTTCCGAGGCCCGGTACACCCCCCTGCCTGAGCACATCTCCGAGGCTCAGTACACCTCCATGCCGGAGCACACCTCCTCGTCCGTCCCCTACGACGGGACGTACTTCCAGGACGACGGAGTCCAGCACCCGTCCCTGATCAAGGACGAGACGCACTCTGTGAGCCTCTCTCCCACCCTCTCACTGCCACAGCCTACGGAGCCTGGTATGGTCGTGGACGGGTTTGGCAACTACGTCTGTGCTTCGGAGGCTGGCCCCAGCAGCTCGGAGAAGTCGAGGCAGCAGGCCTACACTGCTGCGGCGTTTGAGCACAGTGAGTTGCTGGAGGATTCGGCGTGGTGTTCTGGCGAGTATGCGGGCTTTGACGCCTTTGCTGAGCAGCTGGACCTGTGAACGTCTGGTTGGTTGTGGGTGATGGTAATGTTGCTGGTGATGCTGATGCTGTTGTGCTGTTGGCGAGACTGCTGGCTATGGTGAAGGCTCGAGCCGGTGCTGACGTCTCTCTCAGCCACCTCTCTGCTGTGTTTTGGAAGACTTGGTGTTGGAAACCTTTTGGCGGCATGACCTCGATGATGAATTGGATATGTGGCGATGACATGGATGTATGGATATTCCAGACTTGGAACAAGACGACTGTAACGACAACGACCTGGGCAACGACATATGGGATATATGAAGGAAAAATTGGGATCGGATGTAAGATACCCTGGGCTTCGATACCAAATGTGATTTGGCGTACATAGCTATTTTTTTACTGTTTATCAATATCATCAAGTTTCATCATCATTGCGGATTGTCTTCTATCATCATCACTTACAATGGCATCGGCTCGAGCCTTAGTCCCATGTTGATGTGACTATCGAGCAGATTATACTTGATCATTCAACAAGCATGAGCGACGTACCTTGCCACTAGCTGCAGGTACCTTCAGTTGTATGTTACACAAAGACGTCTGCCAACGACATTCATATTATGATCCACTTCATTAGACCTAGCATTCCGATCACTTGAAACCAGAGAACCAGGAGGAACAGGACAATGATGAGTGCAGCAGACAGCAGTATCCCACGCCAGAAACAAGCAGCAGCATGGTCGAAGCAAGAAGATGTGTGGCAAACACATCCACATCCCAAGAAAAAAAGCATTCCCCAAACCGTCCACCAGCTCAGCCACTCGCTGACTAAGGCAGCATCAGCAGAGATGAGGTTGAAATAAGCTCATCTTCACGACTCAGTCTGCAACAGCCGCCTTGCCTGCCTTGACGAATAAAGTAGCCGGCATATCATCATCACACCCAGGGAATCTCAAAGCATGGCGGAAAAGTTGCCGCAGCGCACAAAGCCCCAGGCGGAGGCGGCTATGGATGGGAGGACGTTGGCATAACGTGCACCTGCGGCACGAGGATGGGAAAGTGGGCAGGTGGGCAAGTGGGCGTATGCTTCTCCTATATGAATCATTATTCGAGGTGCAAGAAGGCGACGACGGGTGATGAGTAAACATTTGGTGTTGGCCTGGAAGATGCCGTTGCAGCAGTGCTGCCCTGCTTGTGCATGACAAGTCGTCACAACGCGCAACACACGAGCAGTAACCAGCGCGGAACAAACCGAGTGAACCACACTTCGGGCATGAGGTGGTGGAGGTCCGGTGGGCGATTAGAGGGGATTGGGAATGATCCACAACTACTGGCTACGACTTTGCACTGTGCTGGGTATGTTGAGGGAGAGGCTTTCTCATCTGGCTCGACTTCGTGGACGGACGAAGACACAAGATACCTATACAGCTAAGTCTCAGTATGAAAAGTCACGGCAGCAGGAACAAGGGAGGAAAAAGAGCAATTCTCAACTTGATTAAGTGAGTGAAAGTCCACCTCCACCAACCCCAACCGAGCGCGGAATGAGCCGAATGAACCACGCTTCTCACTTAATAATCAGTATACTAGCATCGCCGATAGTGTAGGAACATCTCTCAGGCCATCGAGCCGAAACACCCTTATCCTTGTCTAGAACTCCAACTCCAAGCCTGGCTGTCTGCTCGAGTCAAGAAGGGCATGCAGACTTCGGCAGTTCGGCACGACGCGATAAGAAAGGGAACGGAGTTACACGATGAGCGACGACTTGCTTGACTCGACCGCTTGCTCTTGAGAGGGCTCCGGATGTTTCCACCAGTATATCACTCCCGTACAATTTCAGTCTTGCCGAGTGGTGATCTTGGCCGAGGAGGAAGGAGGATATGAGCAGGTGAAGCATGCCGAGCCGCTGAGGAAATGGCCCAGTGTGAACCGAATCACCCATTCTGTTGACTCGGTCGCGTGGCGAAGGGGCTTAAGTCTTGGGCTTGAGATACTTAATCCCCTGGATGCCCCTGAGGCTTCCGAGAATTTGATTCTGATGATTTTGTTGGCTCTTGCCGTCCAAATTTCGCTCTTCTTGGCTGTGATTTTGACGAAATACTCTTCCGATACTTTCGGCTCGAGATCTAAGACGGCTACGACAATGATGCTCGTGGATACTCCAGACACACCTACGTTTTTTCTCCCTCATCATGTCACTCAGCGGATAATCTCAAAGTCGGTCCAAACAGAGGGAGTCCAGCGACACTTGCAATAGATTTCCGCCTGACCTCGAACATTCTCTTTGGTCCTCTTCGCGCTCAGCCAGCATTAAGGATAGCACGGCATGCTTGCCATCAAGCTAATATCAATGGACACTGATCCGACTGGCCATCATGGCCGTCACAACGGCAAGCAACCGATACACAGCAATTTCAAGAGGAAAGACCGGACGAGAATGTCGCACTGCTGAAACAAGAACCTCATCTCGCGATATGGAGACTTACTTGCCTTTCATCCCCCAATCGCCTTTTTCAACTTTACAATGACTGCTAATAGGCTTACACTGGGTTTATGCAGGACAGAGGTTTTGGTATCATTAGCGAAGGGAGGAAACGCGCGATATGCACAGCATGACAGTCAACATCTCAAAACGCCCTGGCAGCTGCAGCTGCAGCACGGACATCGCCATTTCACCAGCGATAACTCTCGATCAAGTCAAGTTCTCTCAATAACACATTCATGCACCACAGCTGTCCCAACCGACTAGGCTTATCGGCGTGGCCCCATTATCTGTTCGCAACATATCGAACAAGAAGATCCAGAGCTCAACCTACGCTCCATCGATCCACTGTATTGACGCACGTTTCACAAAGATACCTCAACCCAGTGGTCCGAGATTGAATGACCCAGCATCATGACCTACAGAAACGCTTCACGAGGCCTTGCCCACGACCACGAGTACTGTGCAAGATACGTCCCCAGCTATCCACCACGGCACGGCAGAAGAAGGCTCACTCAATCATCCATGCAGGCCACCCCCAGCATGACGGCCACATGACCACTTTCCACTTACAGGATCTCCTTCGCACTTTCAGTCCAGGTCTAGCAAGCCCATTGCTCTTCCCGCGACGCGGATCGCAGCCCGTCGAGGTCAACATAATGGCACCCAGCTAAAGAGCTTCTTACGACCACACTACATGTCAAGACACTGTACAGCGGGGCATCAAGAGAGTATGCGGCCACCATCTCAATTCGTAAAACGACTCTTCCCACTGCCCCAGTCATGACTGCACATCATACGCGCTGGAACGCGCGTGCAGTAGACTTCGATGTTTTGCATGACATGCGACACTTGTGTCACTCATCACGGCTCGGCTGGGATGCGCGCATGAAGGTGTGCCAGAGACGTCTGCCCATGATCAGGCACAGCGGGGCCGTTATCAAGTATGCCGCGACTGGCCCCTGTTGGTAAATGCTGTTCCGTGTACTCTTTGCCAAGTTCGACTCGGTGCGCTTGTCTTCGTGCTTGCTCGGGTGCGCGGTGATGTGGTTGGTGCTTGCGTGCTGCGGGACCTGTCGAGATTCGAGCGTTTGTCCTTTCCTACGCGCTGCGGACCCGCGGGACTTTCATCTCTGGTGAGCAAGATATATCGAGGGTTGTGTAGTGCCAACACGAGCTGGTGAAATTTCAACTGCTATACTGCTCCTGCGGGGCGTGCGTTCCTGGCTGGTTGTGGAACAGTCCTTCAAAGCGATATTGTTCATCATTGAAGACATGTTTTAGTGGTCTACGTAGTAGGTATGCAGCAATACAGGCAGTGGCGGTGATAAGATGATGGTGAGGCAGGTGACGGTAGTGGTAGTAGTTCGACATGAAGATGAGGTAGTATACGCATTGCATCGCATCTAGCAGTCACAAGTAGTCCAACTTGTACAAATCCAATCTCAACACCACTCCTCTATTTCCTCCTCCTCCTCCTCCTCCTTCTTTTCCCTCACCACCACTTCTCACAAAGCACCCTCTGCCCATCCATGCCCTCCATCTTCCCTACCATCTCCACAATCGCATCCGTCATCTTCTGCGGTCCACAAACATAACACACCGTCTCGCCTCTCTCCTCCACCGATCCCAATGCCTCCTCAATCTCAGCCTTGCGCATCTTCCCATCCAGTATGCCAATATTGTCTCGTTTGAAGAGCGCTTTGGCCGGCGAGCCAGAAACGGCGGGCTCACCGCGCGTCATGTAGAAGTCTAGGGTCATGCTGTCGACACGTTCTGCCGCGATGTCACGTAACCTCGTTGCGAACAGGACATCTTCAAGAGCGTCCTGGGGATCTGCGGCTGCTTCTTCAGTAAGAGGCGATGTCCGTCGGATCGAGTAGAGTACGTGGACGTGCTGCGGCATACGATTCGTCCGGTGCATGTGCGTGAGCATTGACATGAGTGGGCTTGATGCGTGCGTGCGTCGTTAGCTTCTACTCTCCGACCACATGCCCACATGCATGCAGGGAGTGAACTCACTTGATGCCCACACCACCTGCCACAAACACCGCCCGCTTCGGCAAGTTCCCCCTTCTTCCAGCCAGATACCGCATCGGCGGCCAAACAAAGCTGCCACCTACCCGCACATGTAAAGTCTTGCCCAAGATCTCCTCCTCAGGACGGAAAAGATAGGCCGCAGCTGGATTCTTAGGACTTTGCTGCACCGCCAGTTCAAGGCTCGGGGTTTCGATCGAGGTGGGCGGGACTGGACGAGCGTCAAGCGGCGAGGATGTGATGGTGAAGCCGCCGGGGATGGAGAGTGTGGGGATATGTACGTCGAGCCATTGGCCGGGGAGGAACTTTACTGCTTGGTGAGGCTATTAGAGGGTGTGGTCCTGCGCGAGTATGTAGAGGAC
>Ga0268246_10001054_pt1 | contig 10532 bp, 16 predicted proteins | sample AgamicOrSfe_FD_200242 | JGI IMG/M metagenome (GOLD analysis project Ga0268246, IMG submission 200242) | Agave microbial communities from Guanajuato, Mexico - Or.Sf.e (v2) (version 2) | ecosystem: Host-associated > Plants > Phyllosphere > Phylloplane/Leaf | place: Guanajuato, Mexico | collected...
CCGTAATCTCAGGCACATGCACGCCGACAACAGGTCCAACACCACCAGCGATCCAAGCAGTCTCCGTAGCCGCGTCTGCCCTCGCCGTAAGGGATGCCGTAACCTTCTCACTCGCAGCCACCCGGGACGTACCCACATTCTCATAGTGAGGTGCATAAGTTTCATTGATGTGGTGGTAGCCAGCAGGGTGAACCGGGATTAGTGTGGCGACTGCCGTAGCAAAAGGCAGGGTCGACAACAGCGAAGTCGCAGTGGCGTCGGCGAAGTGAGATGTGCGCGTGTGGTTGAACTTGTGGAAGCCTGGGCCGTTGAGGGGGTCGAAGGAGGTTGTCTGGCTGGAGGCGTGGGTGGTGCTGGCGAGGGAGGAGTTGAGGGAGGGCTTCGCGGTGACGGTGACGACGATGGTGGTGCTGGTGGTGGTGGTGGTGACGGTGACATTGGAGACTCGGGGCATGGTGGTGCTGGTTGTAATATCGATATTGAAATCACCGCCGGCGAGTGCCAGCGGAAGAGCCGAGAGAGGGCGGGGAAGAGGAGAAGCGTCGGCCGCCCAGTGGCGGATGAGGAGGAGCGCGGCGATGAGGTTGATGACACCCATTGTGATTGCGTTGGTGGAAGTGGTGCTGAACAAGCTAGGGTTTGTGTTTCGAGTTTGAGACTTGATATGAGGGGATGCTCTCGTATTTATATACCTTTGTTTACCTTACGCTCAGATTGCTACGCCAGTGAGCATACTCCACCGAGACCAAAGACCATGAATAAGCATTGAGATAAGCTAAAGAAAGTTCTAAGGAGTGCCGTGGTAAAACATTAAGCATTCGCGCTTAAGGATATACGTTCAAATTCAAAATGCTCTTTCAGGGAATAAGACATGTTTCGATTGAACAGTCAAGGTCAGGAATAGCCATGAAGAGTGCCGTAGTCAGCAGTGAAGTGTTCCATTCATACATATAGGCCTGAACTCGGTAACACAGGCAACAGGATCGGGAAATATCTTCACTAAACAGTCAAGGTCAACAAGAGTCGTGAAGAGTGCCGTGGACCTTGAACATCGATTCTTTCCAGCTCAGACCGAGTCCAACCACCACGTCAACACCAGCAAAGACACATACGCCGCCACACTTAAGCAAGTCAAAATCACCACCATATTCCCACTCGTCCGGAACTTGCGCTTGTGAGTCCCATCATCGTCCACCTCTGCAAAGAACTGCTGGTTGCCCTGCTGTCGGCGGTACAGACTTGCAAAGAGGATACCGGTCCCGTAGACAGCAAAGAGCGCCCCAATGCTGTAGAACTCGGCGGTGAAGATCTTCAGCACGACGAGGGCGAAGGAGAATTGTCCGAGGGCAGTCCGGACGTAGGCACCTTCGAAGGTGCGCTGGGCCGCACGCACTTCTTGGAGCTGGTGTCTCGGATATCAGTATGGTGCATCTGAGCAGGGAACATGTCGATTGCCCACCTCCTCTGTAGTCAGTACGACTGACCGAGCTCGGTGAAGCCGTAGACGATAGCGAGATTCGGCATCACGCTAGTAGGAATGGATTAGACAATGATTGAGTTGTCGATATCATGGCAGGGTGGCCGGAGGGGAGTTCAAGATAGCAATACCTGAAACATTCTGGTGCGTATACGTGGTGTCTGCGAAGCACTCGTGTCTACATACTCATCGTAGTCAAAGTGGCTTGAGCAGCGAGTGGACATTCACGATCAAGGAATCCTCACACAGTCAGGTCCTCCTTCCCGTCCCTCCATCGCCAATACTTCCTAGCTTGCTGAGCACATGTGAATGGTGTCCATCACGTCCACGCGCCGTTGCGCCGACCTGATCTCCATCTCCAGAAATCATTCGCTTCTGTTGCACTCAACTTACAGCATTACCTCGACCTCAACAAATTCACCAGCTTCAGCCAAGTCGGATACCCAATCCTGTCTCGCATCGCTCAATCACTGCATCACACTTTGCGCCAGCTTGCATTGCGCGAGCCTCCTCGACGGAATCCCCTACGATATACACCTTATTCCACATCGTCGCAAGATCACTCGGCTGTGATGGGCAGTCACAGGAAGGGCGTCCGGAAGTATTACGCTGTTCGGCATGGGAACAAGCCCGGAGTCTACCACACATATGACGACTGCCTAGGGCAAGTAAGAGGGTTCAAGGGCGCAATATGTAAGCTCATTCTACAGCCCCGCCGGCATGGTCTCTTGCTTGCTGACGAACGTCGAACACAGTCAAATCGTTTGGTACCCTGACCGAGGCTGAAGCATTTGTTGCGGACCAAGGAAATGCAAACATAGGCACACCTAGCAGTGGTTCGAAACCCAAATTCTATGCCGTACATCGAGGCATCCGACCTGGTGTCTATCGTACATGGGATGAGGCCAGAGCTCAGATAGTCGGCGCGAAGATGCCGCTCCAGAGGGCGTTTTCCAATCTGGAAGATGCCGAGTTCTTCGCCAAGAATGGTGTAGTGTCTTCTGCTTCGTCCCGACCACGGAAGTCTCCGTTGAGCGCAAAGTCCAAGAAATCCAGTAGGAAAGAGGAAGACGAAGTGGAGGATGAAATCGAGGATGAGGAGGACGAGGCGCAGGATGAGCCGACAATAGCACCTACAGCAACCAAGCGCGACAGAGAAGAGGTGGAAGATGAAGAGGAAGTGGAAGAACCAAAAGCGCAAGCAAAGACACCAGCTGCCAAGAGGCAGAAGAAGAACCCCGCTGCAGCTGCCGATGAAATGGGAGGAAGCTGCAGGGGAAGAGCAACAAGAAGAACCAAAACCACAAACGAAGACACCTGCAGCGAAGAAACAGAAAAAGACAACCGTTCCAGCCGCCACCGAGGAAGAAGAACTCGACGAGACTGCTCATGAGCCTGGTACCGGCCCACTTCCAAAAGGCGCAACTGATGGCTTCGATCCAAGAGTAATCTTAACACCCATAACCTCCAAAGACGGCACGCCAGGCATCGAGTACAAGTTCAAGGACCAACGCAATGTATGGAAGATGCAACCCCAAGGCAGACGCAAAGCCACCTGCATCGACATTTACACCGACGGCAGCTGCCGAGCCAATGGGCAAGGCCAAAAAGCCGTTGCCGGCTGGGGCGTCTACTTTGGCCCTTACCATGGCTTGTAAGCCTGCTGCCTGAACCCTCTCCTACCTATCCACCATCCACTGACCCGTCTTCTCTCCAGAAACTCCAAAGGCCCCCTCCCCGGCACCCGCCAAACAAATCAACGCGCCGAACTCCTCGCCATCAACAAAGCCCTCAGCATCTGCCCCGCCAACGCCCACGTCCGCATCATCACCGACTCCCAATACTCCATCAATTGCGTGACCGAGTGGTCCAAGAGGTGGATTCAGAACGATTGGAAGACCGCAACTGGGAAGTCCGTCGAGAATAAAGACCTGATTGAACCCATCATCGCCAAGGTCGATGAGCGAGCGGCGTTGGGGAATGAAACGAGGTTTGTCTGGGTCAAGGGCCACGCGGGCGATGAGGGGAATGAGGGCGCGGATAGGTTGGCGGTGGAGGGTGCAGGCATGAAGCAGGATAGTGCGAGCTATCTTGAGCATGTCAGGGCGAAGGCGCGGGAAGAGAAGGGAGTGGGGGAGGGTGTGCATCAGGAGGACCTGGAGAAGAGGGAGCCGCCGAGCGTGGCTGATGAGCTTGGAGAGGAGGATGGCGCGGACGGGGAAGTGCAGGCGGAGGAGGAGGAGGAATTACAAGCGGCAGAGGACGTGGAAGCGGAACCAGACGCGGCGACGCAGAATGAGGTCCCGGAATCGGTGTTTGCAGACGATGTTTCTGCTACTGCGCGTGGACCGGAAATTCTGGAGTCGGTGTATGGTGACGGGAGGGCGAGGGAGGTATCTAGGGAGGCTACGGAGGAGTTGTAGATCGGATCTTGCTTCGGGGCACGATGTGCATTCAATTCGCGCTGGGCAATGAACGGATCAACGGGAAGGTGAGGACGCATGAAGAGGCAGGCAGGTCCCAAAAGACGCTTCAGGCACACTATCTGTAGTCTATGTAGCTGTGGGTGGGCTTGTCGAGGGTAGGCTTGCCAATGAGGCAGATCCGCTATGTGGGTGGCGAGACAGAGCGAGCATTCAAGGGTACAGAAGATTAGCTCGCCGTACATATTTGTCACAGATCCCAATCGAAGGATCTGATGCGTCGAGGAAGTGGAGGCTCAGCATGTTCAGCTCAAGACGAGCAGCGTTTGCCGTAGCACATGAGCCCAGCCTTGCCGTACCTAATGGGTGCCATGGGTGCTATCAAGGATAAACAGCTTTCCGTGTTTGTTTGTCTTAAGCGCATCGTCCCGCAGGTTGAGCCACACATTGTAAGCATCTGAGAATGAAGGCAAAGTAAGAAACTCGTAAATGAACATCGACTATCATAGTCGTATGCATGTCATGATTTTGATAATGCCATCGACAATATTGCCAAGTGCCTTCCCGCATCACTTGCAACAAGCCAGCTACAAAGCTTCTCGGACACTCTTTCCCACAGCAGCGTCCATGCTCTCCATCTCCCCTCATCCCCTTCCACCTCATCCGCGCACCCTCTACCTGTAGCGCCACAAAGACAGGGTGTTCTGCCTCTTCCAGGTCTTTCTCCTTCCAGCCTTGGTGTTGTTGTACCTGTGTCCCTTGTTGAGACCCCTGCTCTTCTTCCCTGTCGCCGTAAGGCCGCGCATCTCGCGGTGCTTGTGCACGGGCTTGACGATCCAGTTGATACGGGCGTCCTTGCGGATGGCCTTGTGCTGCGGGTCGACGAGGATGACTTCAAAGTACTTGTAGGTGCTGTCCTGGTTGATCCAGTAGGAGTTGAGGACGCGCAGGTTGGCGCAGCGGCGGCCGACGCGCTCTTCGGCGACGGAGCGGAGGGAGCGCTGGAATTTGAGCTGGTTGATACCTTGGTTGGTGGGTTTACCTGGAGAGGGGAGTATGTCAGCTCTTGTTCTCATGTCCGTCTGAGTTGTGAGGAGCGTGAGAGGCAGAAATGCACGAACCGTAGGTAGCGCCCTTGGGAGCCTGGCGTTTGCGGCCACCACGTCTCACGCGGACGCGGTAGATGACGTATCCTTGCTTGGCCTTGTATCCGAGACGGCGGGCCTTGTCGGGGCGAGAGGGGCGCGAGGCGCGGTGGATGACATTGAGTTGGCGAAGCTGCAGTCGAAGTACCCTCAGCAAAGTTCAACGGGTAACAACGAGGGGGAGTTTGAAGAAGAAAGAGGGCATCTCAAGGAGAGATGGCCCTTTTCTGTCTTTCTTGGAATTATCGTACCTCCCAGCAGCGCACACGGAGAAGGAAGCGGAGGATATCGCTCTGCTTCTTCTTTTGAAGTTCCTCGACGTACTTGAGGGCACCCATCTGTATTTAGAAGATTCAGATTAGTGTCTTGTCTTTAAGTTGTTGTGTGAGATCTTGAAAAGAGCATTGATGCTCTTCTGATCGCGGTGGTTTTCGTATCTAGAGCAGAACACCATGAAGAGTGTGAAGGAATCGTGCGCACCTTTTACTGAGTTCCTGGAGATTCGTGGGTTGTCGTTGGGATTGTCGTCGCCAATCTCAATGAGAACAGAGAGGATTTTCGTCGGTAGCGCAAGTGATTGCGGTCAAACTTTGATCCGGTCGGTGGAACATCGGTAAAACACCGTCCTCTCATCCCTTGTCATCCTCCTCCTTCGCTGTTAAGCACAAGTTTGCACGAAGGAGGTGATCGAGCAAGCATTATGGCACTATGGGATGATATGCTTAAAAATCTCGCTATATCCTGCATTCTCCTCATCTCGTGCCGCATCAGTCAGCCATGACCACATCGTAATCTACTGGGATCCCTCTTGCCATCCTCCTAATCCCACCCAGCGCCGCTCCCAGTGTCGTCTGCATCGGTATGCTGACCTGCTTCGCCAACACGGTATCCATGCCCAAGACCTTCGCCGCATGCTCCTCCTCCACAGTCCTGGCAATCTCAAGACCCTGCAGTGTCGTGCCATCCTGGATCTGGGTAATCGCTGTGATCTCCCTTTGTACCACCCTCGCACCGAGCTTCAGGATATCCACGAGCACTTCATAATCTTTCACCGAGTCGGCGCTGATGTCGACGTCTTGCTGAGCTTCGATTGCGAGCTGACTGGCGTCCATGTACTGCTTCTCCAAGTGTGCGCATTGTTTCAGTAGCGCGTCACTATTCTTCTTGAGTTGCGCCGCCATATCAGCAGGTTGCGCCGCACTTTTGGCATCGCGCTGTGGGCGTTGTTGAGTCGGCGGGGTGGTGGTAAAGGTGGTTGATAGCTGAGATTGAATGGTAAAGGTGGTCGATAGCTGAGATTGAAGCTCGCGCATGAACTTGTCATCTTTCTTCTCGCTTCGCGATCGTCAGCCTTTTGCGCCGGCGAAACTACGACAGTAATGCTTGACTTGCCAATCACTCGCCACTTTCTGCATACTTGCGCGCATCGACTCCTCGGCGCTGTCGATTGCGCTCTTGAGCTTGTTGCAATGTCGCACCGTCTTCTCGTAATTTGCTTGTATCACCTTCTTGGTTTCCTTGATCTCGACACTAGAGATGTGAGTAAGCACGCAGGAACGTGCGATGAATGAAGGCACTCACTCGTCGCCGGCCTCTGATCGCTGAGATGATGGGGCTTGCATCTCTGCTTCGAGTTGTGTCTCGGCAGGAAGGGTTTGACGTCGATTTGATGCTTGTGGCTTGGGTTTTGCTGTCGGCATGGTTCCTGGACGCGAACATTAGCATATAAGCTTGAACAAGTGGTGGTAAGGAGAAGAGTCTTGCCGGTGCTCTGCCTTTGTCCTTGACCACGTGCCATCCTACAAGGCTGTTCACTGTTGACTGTCGCTCTAGTAAAGGGCAGTGACTACAGTACGGCTGTAGCGGAGGATGTTTCAGGTGGAATGGTGAAGATGTGAAACGAGTGTTGAGGAACAGAGGAAGTGGTTCTAAGAGATGACAAAGGATGTGGAGGTGCACGCTTAGTCTGAAACCTGCGAGCAAGCTGAAACATTGTGGACCTGTGTCATGCAACATTCCATTAATTTGAACGAACCATGAGATACCTGAATAACCCAAATCTACCAGTCTGATGAAACCCATGCAAGTCTATTCCTCGTTATAGTCATTAGCGCACATGGCACCCGCATCCTTTGTCCCTTTAATCATTCGATCCCCAATATGAATCATTCCATGTATACCCTGGCCCAAATCTCAAAGCTGAAGTTCCGAGATCATTGATGGAAGGTTGAAGCCAGCCATGCCGTATGTGTCCTGCTCTCCAAGTCTTGGTGTACGCATGGTGTACCAGTTCGGCATGCCTTTGTTGTAAGAAGGCGTTGTGGTGGGAATGCATGATGCTGGGTTGAGAGCTGTCAACCAGATTCTGTTTTTGAATATTTTGAAAAGGTCTGCCGTGTGATTGTCAGTTACTGAACCAAGATCATCGATACCTCCATCAAATTCATAACACACCTGTGACAAGAGCTGAAAAGTGCAAGTAGTGAGGACTCCAGAAGTAGAAAGTGAGCTTGTGCATATCCCTATGTGACAGTTAGCAACGATTTCTAGTTCAAGATCAGACAGATACTGACATCTGAAATTCTGCGTCGACAATCTCAACATTTAGTCCATGCTTACGGATAAGCTGGCAGCAAAGCTTCTTTGCCTTTTCTTCATAGCTTGATTTGTGGAAATATTCTTCAATCTCAATCTCATCTGCTTCTCGTTTGACTGATCTCAACTGATGTTTGTTGTCCCCAATTCGACAAGCTCGTGTCAAGGGTGAATGAGAAGGATTGAACTCGAAGAATTGTGTAAAAGCCAGTTCCTCGTCCCATTCCATTGGCCGTGGTGTTTGACAGAGAGATAAGAGAAGGTCGTAGTGTTGCTTCATGTATTGCAGCTTCCATGCCATGGCGTCTTCTGCGTTGTCGCAAAGTTGAACGACTCTTCCCAAGTCATTCCCCCGATCTGCGTCGACTAGGACCAGCTTGTTCAAAATCGAAGATGAGCCCGTCATCGCTATCCATGCTGGAAGCAGATACACGTCCGCTCGACACATCTTGAACTCTACCACCACGTAGCGACTAGGAGGATTAGTGTTGGTGGCCATCGGGAGAGAAGGAGAGTGTAAGACACCTAGATATAATATTAGTTCCGAACTTTAGAAGTTCTTTGTCTCCTTGCACAACTCACGAACTGGAGATCGCGAAGTGTGCCTTCCCGATTCGCGTCTTGCTAGCTGGTACTCTTCATGCTCCTGTGGTGTGACGTAGCGCGTCTGCTGAAAGACAGGCAGCTGACTGAAGGAGCTGTTCGCTCGCTTGACGGGGACCAGTGGTGCCACCGGCACGCTGTAGCGCGTGGGGGTTTCCGTCCGAGCTGCCTGCTGGACTCCAAGCGACTGCCGCCTCATGTGCGACACGCCGGTCCCAGTGGGACTGACGAGCGGATTGAAGGCAGGCGCAGTCGCGTTGAAGGCGCGAGGGACGCCGATAGGTTCGAGGCGGCCCTCGCGCGCCTCCATCTCGTCCAGATCGTCGTCGATGATGGCTTGAGAGCTCATCAGGCTTCCGAAGCCGCCAGGAGGTCTTCCAGCTCTGGTAGGTGCCGTCATCCTCCTGACGGTGATGGGAGGGCCATGGCTAGTGGCATCCGCACGAGCAGACCCAGCGACTGAGTCAAACGCAGCGCGCGTGGCGTCAGCGCTTTGAGGGCTGTGTGGAGTACCGTTGCCAAACGATTGAGAGCGGGATTGAGATCCAGTGGCAAATCCTCGAGGAGTGGCGTTCCAGATGCTGGTAGGCATGACGGTGACTGTGTAGACCTTGTTAGTCTGTGGCGAGTACCGTAAGGTCAATCATACCGTATGTGATAGGAGAAGTTGATGGTGTTGTTAGTGGAGAGAGCTTACAGAAAGAAGGCGGAGAGGATGGCTGCTTCAGGTTCCCCTTGCCAACCTCATCCATCCACGATGACGACGACATCTGACCGAACATCATGAGTGCGTCTGTATACTTCGACCTATCTCAACACTGTAATACGTGTTAGTCTAGCACTATTGTATGTGTTTGTTGTTGCTTTCGAGTTGAATATCAGATGATGCCTCAACACGGCCTCCTGCATGAATTCGAAGCTGTTTGCGATACGGATTGGCCGTGTTTGGTTTTTCAAGCTCATCCTCAACTACTCTCTCTCTCGCTCTTGTTGTGGTGCTGATGCCTCGACCTGATTCTCGTGGACTTACCTATGACAGACTGCAATATGCTCTCGCTTGGTGCCGCCGAAATCACAAGCGCCACAGCCACAACAAGCTATGCGAAGTGTTTCACAGACGCAGTGCTATGACTTGGACCAACCTCCTTACACTGTTTCCAATGATACTGGTTCGGAGCTTTTCTTGTGTACTCAAAGGCAACAAGATCGAGATGAGACTCTTTCGATAAAATGATCTCTAACGATGATCGTGCTATGCAGTGAAACCGTGACACCTGTATCGAGAGTGTATGATGTGCTTCACTCGAGTTTGATCACAATGCAGCAGCAAAACAGGCAGCATACAGAGGCATCGAAGCATCAATAAACAAAGCGAGAGTGGTAGTGTCGTGCAAAGAGGAGAACAGAGGCTGAGTAGTGCGCGAGCCTTTCCCCTCTTCGAATCCTTCCAGTGACACAGGTACGCCTACCAGTATACAGCATCTTTTCCACTTTTCCATGCTACTTTATGGTAAGTACTCCGCGTTGCCGTTGCCGTACCCCAGACACCTTGCTTGGTCGGTGGGTTGTGGGGTGTGGAACAAGAACGCCACGCGACATAACTTCTAGACCTTGGCCAGTAGCATGGCAGCATTCGGCGGTGGCGGCAGGGCTAGAGTAAGCATACCTCTTGATAATTGGCCCGTCAGACTCGGCGTGTGATGCTGTGCAGCCATTACACAAGGTTCTCTTTCCCCACAAGCACGGGATGTACCTTTCTTGGTCGCCCGTATCACAACAAAAGCGAAAAAGGGCTCGAGGGCTCGACCAGTCCGAGGGGACGGAAACGACCAAGAATCGAGGGTGATTGGTACTGTATACATGAGGTAAGCAGGGTCGTCTGACTGTTTTTGCCTCGCTTGGCGCCATTGGTCACGGAAGAAGTGTCTAGGCTGCTTCAGCTATCATTGGCTCGGCACGCGCGAGCCTTCAATAGACGGCACAGGTCGCTGTTCCTGTATCAGCCTCTCTCTGCTTATGTCAGAGTATGCAGGAGTGTCAGTAGACAAAGTCAATCGCGAACCCGCATCGTCTTCAAGTATGAAACGACGACTTTCAAAGAGCCTACGGCAATCGGCAAGAGCATACACGACAAGGCAGGGAAACAGAGACACGATGTCGAGGAATGCGGAGAAAAGGTGGAAATCCTCTCGTTCCAAGGCTTGAACGCGCAAGCGCAAGCGGGGTCCCCGGCTTCCTCTAATTTCATGCCCAAGCAGGAAGGAGCAGAAGGCAGAAAGGTTCCTACCC